>LNFM01004886.1_pt1 | contig 24019 bp, 17 predicted proteins | sample 596031 | NCBI WGS metagenome assembly LNFM01 (sample SAMN04254537, study PRJNA301005) | activated carbon metagenome | isolation source: dual media filters at the Ann Arbor, Michigan drinking water treatment plant | place: USA: Ann Arbor | reverse complement strand
GCGGGCGTCGATCTGGTCTGGCGGGTCATTTGTTTCCTCACTTCAAGTTCGTCATTGGGTTCCCAGCGTCGGGCGGGGTTCTGGCGGATGTTCGAAATTCACTCATCCCATAGCGCATTGCGTCGGCGGATGCACATGTTACGAGCAAAGATCCGACCTGATATCGCTTTGCGGTAGTCTGCGACCGACGCTTCCTGTTGCCTTGGAGATCAGGGCAGCGGCTTCGGGCGAAAGCCGAGTTCTCGCTCGAAGCGTTCGCAATACGCCGGCCATGCTTCCGGATTGACGAGGCGCGGGGGCACGTCGCCTGCAAACAGATCGATCCATTGCTCGGCTGCGGCGCGCGCCATTTCGTGCATCGCCTCGTGGGTGACGCCTGCAATGTGAGGCGATGCGATGACGTTGTCGAAGGCGAGCAACGGGTGGCTCGAAGGTGGCGGCTCTTTCAGGAAGACATCGACGCCGGCGCCAGCAATGTATTTGGCGCCGATGGCCGTGGCCAGCGCGTCCTCGTCGTGGATGCCGCCGCGAGCGGTGTTGATGAAAAAGGCCGATCGTTTCATCGCTGCGAACTGCGCGGCTCCGAACATGCCGAGCGTTTCTGCGCTACGCGGGCAGTGGACGGTGACGAAATCGGATGTCGCGAGGAGTTCGGCCAGTTCGACTTTCTCGGCGCCGCGCCGCTCGATCTCGTCGGCCGTGAGGTGAGGGTCGGTCGCGAGTACCCGCATTCGCAGCAATCCCTTGCAGAGCTCGGCTACGCGTGTGCCGATGTGCCCCAACCCGACGATGCCGACGGTCTTGCCCAGAAGATCGTTGCCGGTGAAGGCGTAACGGTCGACGTAGGTGCCGGTACGCAGGGCCTTGTCGGTGACGCCGATCTTCTTCGAAAGGGCGATCATCAGTCCGAGGGCATGCTCGGCGACGGCTTCCTTGTTGGTACCGGTCTGGCAGACGACAATGACGCCGGCCTCGGTGCACGCATCGACATCAACCATGTCGTAACCCGCACCGGTCGAGGAGATCGCCAGCATCCGGGGGCAGCGGGCGAGCAGGGCGGCGTTGCCGAACCAGGGTTCGCGTAAATCGCCGCGTGGTAGAACCTGGTAGCCGTGGGCACGCGACAGGGCTTGCCAGTTCTCGACTTCTGGTGTCGCGAAATCGAGGCCGATCAGCTCGATCTCGGGGCGCTTGCCCAACACCTGCAACGCGACGGGGTCGATCCATTCGCTGAAATAGGCGAGGCGCTTTACGTTGGCGGTCATTCTGTCTCTTCCTCCGGCGGGCCATCGTCACGGGTGCAATGCGCCGATCCTCTGTGGCCTTTGTGCTTTTCTGGCAGGGCTTCGGGGCAGGCGTCAACGCAAGGGGTGCTACAAGTCGGGCCGGGCTGCGTTGACCCGGTCGGCAATTGGCGCAAGTATCCGGCCCCTTTCACACCTAATCGACGGGAAGCGCAGCGCATGGACTATGACATTTTGATTGCCGGTGGGCTGATCGTCGACGGCTCGGGTGGTGCAAGTCAGATCGGAGACGTCGCGATCTCTCAGGGTCGGATCGCGGCGGTCGGTGGGGCGATCGCAGGCAAGGCGCGCAAGGTGATCGAGGCTGGTGGCCTCGCGGTCGCGCCGGGGTTCATCGACATCAAGACTCATTCGGATTTCACGCTTCCGATCAATCCCAAGGCTGAGAGCAAGGTCCGCCAGGGCGTGACGACTGAAATCATCGGGCACTGCGGGTTCTCGGTCGCGCCGGTCCTGCCGGGCAAAGTGAAGCTGCTGGCCGACTATCTATCGCCGAGCGCGCCGTGGCTGCCGTTCCGCGAGACGAGTTTTCCCGACTACCTCGACACGTTTCCGGCGACGGCGGTAAACGCCGGCATGCTCGTCGGTCACAATACGCTGCGGCTGATGGCGATGGGGATGGAGAACCGCGCGCCGACCAAGGCCGAGCTCGATCACATGATCGCGTTGCTGGAGGACGGTCTCGAGGCGGGTGCGCTCGGCATGTCGTCGGGGCTGTTCACGTCGCCGGGCTCCTACGCCAAGCCAAACGAGATGATCGCATTCGGGCATGTTTTGAAGCGATACAATGCATCCTATTTCACGCATCTGCGCGACGAATCCGACGGTGTCCTCCAGTCGGTCGAAGAGGCGATAGCGGTGGCGGAGACGTGCGGCGTTCACGTCGAGATCGTGCACTTTAAGTGCTCGGGCGTGAACAACTGGGGCAAGGTCGGGAAGGCGCTGGAGATGATGGCGCAGGCGCGTGCGCGCGGACTCGACATCGACTGCGACGCCTATCCCTACACGGCGGGGTCGAACCCGTTGAAGAATCTCATGCCGCAATGGGTCCAGGCGGGTGGCGTCGATGCGATGATCGAGCGTCTGCGTCTGCCGGAGACTAGGCTACGGATCGCGGAGGATATCGCGCGCGACGGGCTCAACAACTGGGGCCGCATCAAATCGTGGGAAGACGTCCGAATCTCGATCACGCCGAACCTGCCGCAATTCGCGGGGCGGACGATCGGCTCGCTCGCGGTCGAGCGCGGCCAGGATCCGATCGACACGGTGTGCGACTACATGATCGACGACAAGGGCGCGACGCGGGTGCTCGTCACCTCGATCTCGGAAGACGACGTGCGCGAGCTGATGAGGCGTCCGGAGCCTTTGGTCGGATCGGACGGCAATTGCGTCGCGACCTACGGGACGGTCAGCCAGGGCATGCCGCATCCGAGGTTCTACGGCACGTTCCCGCGCGTGCTCGATCACTATTGCCGGCAGGAAGGGCTGATGCCGCTCGAGCTTGCGGTGGCCAAGATGACAGGAGCGACGGCACGGGCGCTGAAACTTGCCGATCGTGGTCTACTGAAGGCCGGCTATCGCGCCGATCTGGCAATCTTCGACCCGACGGATTTCAAGGAACAGGCGACCTATACGTCGCCGCACCAGTATCCGAGCGGCAATCGGACGACGGTGATCGTGAACGGCGAGATCGTCGTGGAGAACGCGGTACACACCGGCGCGCTACCCGGGAAAGTGCTGCGTCGCAGTGGGGATGGTAAGGTGGCATAGTCGTGGCGGGGACGCGCACCGGAAAACAATTGGAGAGCTACATGGGTTATCGGTTTTGCGGTTCAGCGGTCTTCCGCAGCATTGCTGCGGCGACTTCGATAGCGGCGATCGCGAGCGGTTTCGCCGCGCCAGTTCGCGCGCAGGACGCAGCGCAGTTCTATGCGGGTAAGACGATCACTTTCATCGTGGGTTATGGCGCGGGGGCTTCGTACGACAGTGGGGCGCGGCTGATCGGGCGCTATCTGGGCAAGTACATTCCCGGCAAACCGAACATCGTGGTTCAGAATATGCCGGGCGCGGGCAGCATGGTCGCTGCCAACCAGCTCTACAACGCCTCGGCAAAGGATGGCACCGTCATCGGGATGTTCGGGCGCGGTCTCTACCTCGAAGCACTGTTCGGCAATCCGGCGGTAAAGTTCGATCCGGTCAAGTTCAACTGGATCGGCAGTCACGGCCGCGAGGTGAGTTTCCTCGTCACGGGCAAGGACACCGGGTTCACGACGGTCGCCGACATTCGTGACCGCGAGATCATTCTCGGTGCTTCGGGGCCGGGGGCCGATACGCATTCGTTCGCGCTCGTTCTGCGCACGCTGCTCGGTGCCAAGGTCAAGATCGTAAGCGGTTTTCCGGGGCAGGCTGACGCGTTCCTCGCGCTCGACCGGGGGGAGGTTCATGGAAATGCCGGGGCGACGATCGGGACTGTGATGGCGCTCAGGCCGCAGTGGCTCAAAGAGAAGGGGCTCGCGAATTTCGTCGTGCAGCTCGCTACCGAGCGGCATCCGACGTTGCTGCAGGGCGTGCCGCTGATCATGGATTTCGCAAAGGACGACATAGACCGCGGTGCGATGGAGCTGGCGTTCGCCCGTCAGGGAATGGCGTACAAGTTCGCCGCGCCTCCTGGTGTGCAGGCCGATCGTGTCGAGGCGCTGCGGGCGGGGTTTCGAGGCGCGGTGAAGGATGCAGAGTTCCTAGCGGATGCGCTGCGGATCAATGCCGATGTCGGGGCGATGGAAGGGGAGGCGATCACGAAGCTGATCGCTGCGGCCTACAACATGAAGCCGGAGGTTCTGGCGCGGGCGAAGGCTGCGTTGACGGCCCGGGAGTGATCATGCGCGTGGCGGACCCGGCTTTGCATGGGCCGGCTTTGCATGAGCTGGCCGTTACGGCATAAGGAACGTCCGAAACGAGACTTCACTGGGTTTGCGTTGGTCATCCATCGGATATCCAGAGTTCAGCAGGAAAAGAGAAGGCAACACTCCTATGTCTGGTCTTCGCATCCCCACATGCATGATGGCGGTCGTCGGCGCTGCGGTCGCTATAACCGGGCCGGCAATTGCGCAAACCAACTGGCCTCAGGCAACCGTCAAGATCATCGTGCCTTATCCGCCGGGTGGCGGCGCGGACAGCTCCCCACGCGTCCTGCTCGAGGGCCTCGCGAAGAAGTGGGGGCAAGCCGTCGTGATCGAGAATCGGTCCGGCGCGGGAGGTAACGTCGGTGCGGAGATCGCCTCGCGTGCGGCGGGAGACGGCTACACGCTGCTCGCCACTCCTTCGCCCGTGCTGGCCGTCAACCAGTTCATCTACAAGAAGCTGAACTTCGACCCGGCAGATTTCAAGCCGGTCGTGATGATGACCGAGATCCCGACGGCGGTCTCCACTCATCCGAGCCTAGGTGTGAACAGCATCAAGGAGCTGATTGCCAAGGCCAAGGCCGAGAACATTGCCTATGGCAGCCAGGGCAACGGCTCGACCTCGCATATCGCAGCGGCCATGTTCGAGTCGGCTGCCGGTGTGAAGTTCACGCATGTTCCCTATCGCGGCTCGGGGCCGCTGGTGAATGATCACGTCGGCGGTCACATCAAGCTGACGTTCGACAATCTTGCCTCGGGCATCGCGCAGCACGAGAGCGGTAAGCTGAAATTCATCGCGATCGCGTCGGAGAAGCGGTCACCGTTCCTGCCTCAAGTGCCGACTGTGATCGAGTCGGGTGTGCCCGGGTTCGTCGCCATCGTCCGTTTCGTGCTGGCCGCGCCTCCGGGGACCCCGGACGACATCATTGCGAAGATCAACCGCGACGCCAACGAGGTGATGGCCACCGAGGACGTGAAGAAGCGCTACGCCGGTATCGGTGCCATTCCGGTAGGCGATACGCCCAAGGCGATGGGCGACTTCATCGAATCGGAGCGCAAGCGGTGGTCCGCGGTCATCAAGACTGCGAACATCCCGCAGGTCGAATGAGCGTTACGACATTCTGTTCGTAGAATCGGGAAGGGGCGGTCTCTAGGGGCCGCCCCTTCGCCTTTTGTGGAGCATGTCATGCCGATCTCGACGTATCTGACACCTATACTCCTGCTGATCGCCTCGAACGTGTTCATGACGTTCGCGTGGTATGGCCATTTGAAGTTCAAGACGACGCCGCTTTGGATCGCAATACTCGCGAGTTGGAGCATCGCACTGATCGAGTACTGCCTTGCGGTTCCGGCGAACCGGTTCGGGAGCGCGGTCTACTCGACGGCGCAACTGAAGACGATGCAGGAGGTCATCACACTCGCGGTGTTCGCGGGGTTCTCGGTGCTCTGGCTGAACGAACCGCTGACCCTCAATCACGCGGTTGGTTTCGCATTGATTGCGGCCGGGGCGTGGTTCATCTTCGCCGGGCCACTGGGTAGCTAGAAGCGGGTACCTTGAGCGCCTCCGCCTATTTCACCTCGATGATCTTCTTGGCGCGCTCCACAACGGCGGGAGGCACGGCGTAGAAGCGCTTGATCAATGTCTCGACCTGTTCACCCGTCGTCGGCAATATGTCGATGCGGGTCTTTTCGGCATCGGCGAGGAACTCCTTGTCGGTCATGGTCACCATGAAGGCCGTGCGAAGGGCGGCAACGCGTTCGGCGGGAATGCCGGGAGGTGCTGCATAGATGCGGCCGAGCGCGAGTTGCCCGAAGATCAGGTCGACGACCTGCTTTGCTTCGTCGGTTTTCGCGTAGTCGTCGATGTGGGCGATCGAGCCAAGCTCCGGCAGGCGGCGGGCGGACAGCTGGATGATCGGCTTGAATCGCTTGTTGTCCAACTCGTCCTTCCAGAACGACTTGATGGTGGACCAGGGTAAGCCGCAGATTCCGTGAACTTCGCCGGAGGCCATTGCGAGCTTGATGCTAGCGGTGCCTTTGTAGCCAGAAGTGATCTTGAGTTTCGTGCCGGCGATTCCGTTCAACGCACGGGCGGATTGTCCGATCGGCCCGGTCGGACCGGTCGCACCGACGATCAGTTCGCGGGTCAGCAACTCGTCGAATTTCGCCACGTTCGCTTCCGGCGTCACACCGCAGACGGCTGCGCTTTCCTCCATGTTCCCGATCCAATTCAACCGGGTTGCGTCGTACTTGGCGGCAGTGTTGCCGAACAGGCCTTCCACGGCGACATTCTGCGACGCGGTGCCGATGGCCGTCCCGTCCTTCGGCGCGATGTTGTTGAGCCAGTTGAACGAGAGAACGCCGCTGGCGCCCGTCATGTTCTGGACGATGATCGATGGATTACCGGGAATGTGGCGTCCGTAGTGGCGCGCGAGGGTGCGGCTATAGATGTCGAAACCCGTGCCCGGCTCCTGGCCGACGACGATCGTGAGCGTCTTGCCCTTGTAGAAGTCGGCTATCGGGTCCGCCGAAGCTGTTTCGACGCCGAGCATGCAGAATGCTGCTGCGGCGGCAAACACCAACGCGGTGATCCTGGTCTTCATGGGAGGCTCCAGATTTCGTTCGACTTCGATCGAATGTGATTGAATGGATCGGCGCGGCCGAGCCTGCCGCATCATTCGTAGACGATGGCCTTCTTCGCGCGAACAAGGACTGTTGTCGGCGTCTGGTAGATGCCGGCGATGAATTTCGCCACGGCGTCGCCAGTCGCCGGTGAAATGTCGATCCGCTGCTTGGTTGCTTCGGCCAGAAGCTCGGGATCTCTCATCGAAGCATCGAAGGCGGCGCGCAACGCTTTCACGCGTTCGGCAGGCACGCCGGGGGGCGCTGCGAATATCTTACCGAGCTTCAGGATACCGAAGATCAGATCATAGACTTGAGTGTCCTCGGACGTTTTTGCGAGGTCGTAGACGAATTCGACGTTCGGCAATGCGCCCTTCGCGCCGCTGAGCTGGATGAACGGCTTGACCTTGCCGGTGTCGAGCACGTCCGACCACTGTGCGCGCAGCGTCGACATAGGCATGCCGCAGATGCCTTGGACTTCGCCCTTCTCGATGGCGAGCTTGACGCCGGGCGCGCCCTTATAGCCGTGAATCAGACGAATCTTCGCGCCGAGCAAGTTCTTCAGGGCTGCTGCCATCGCGCTCGGTGGACCGGTGACCGCGGTCGCGCCGAAGCGAGTTTCCTTCGCCTGGAGATCGGCGAGGTTCGAGATGCCGGCTTCGTGCCAAACCGCGCAGACGCCGATGCTCTCCTCCATGTTGCCGAGGTAGTTGAACTTCGATGCGTCGAACTTCGACACGCCCTGGCCGATCAGCGGATCGAGTGGCACCGTGTGGGCGAAAGTGCCGATGGCGGAGCCGTCCTTGGGTGAAATATTGAAGAGAAGGTTGGCGCCATTGATCCCGCTCGCGCCCAGCATGTTCTGGGGAATGATCGTCGGATTGCCGGGAATGTGCCGGCCGATATGGCGGGCTAGAAGGCGCGCGTAGATATCGTAGCCGGTGGCGACTTCGTGGGCGATGACGAGGTTGATCTGTCGCCCGCGGTAGAAATCTGCGATCGGGTCGGCGGTGGAGGAAGTTGGGACCGCGTACAACGCGGTTATTGCTGTTGCTGCCGCTATCGCGAGCTTTTTCGCTGCTGATCGTAGCATGTTACGACATTCCTCCCGGACTGGTTCCCTGCGCCGCGCGGACCTTAGTGCATCATCCGGCAGGACGGAATCGCTTTCGCGATTTCCGGTCGGAAGAGGGTGCTCCAGGGTCGTGAGAGTGGAGCAGTTTCGTTCGATTATTCGCCCGCCTGTGGCGGTCACGTGTGATCGGACACTGCTCTAACGGGAGGGCGGCGGCGTGGCAACGTGCGGTTTGCGCAATCAGGCGTCAGGTGCTCGGGGTCTCGACAAGTGTACCCTGGCGGGCCAGCGGGCGCTCGAAGCCTGGGCGCCACAATCCCGTAAAGCCGGCGCGTGCCTTGGCAACGCGAAGCCGGGCGGCTTCGATCCTGGCCGGGTTTCGCGAGGTTGCGATGCCCGACAGCCCGCGGAGCAGCAGCGGTACGTGACGTCGCAGGGTTTTTACGGTGGCGGCTGCCATGCCGTGCCGGATGCGCGTCACGGCGATCTCGTTGCGGCCTTCCATCATCGCGAAGGCTAGGCGGTCATCGAATGGGCGATCGGCGCTGGTGGGAGCTGCCTCGAGGGTAGGCCGGCTGATGGAGACCGGCTCGGTCGATTGGAAGATAATGCCGCCGCGGCCGACGAGATCGCCGAAGAACTCCCAGTCTTCGAAGCCGAGGAGGTTCAGACGTGGATCGAACCGCAGTCCGAGCCCGCCGGCCGGATCGAATACCCAACGCCGGATCGCGACGTTGCCCGTGCCGGCCTTCCAGACGCGCCGGCCTTCGACGGGGCGTTGGGAGAGACCTTCGATGCGGCCGAGAATTGCGTCGGCCCGGTAGCGATGCAGGGCGACTGCGTGCGCCGCGACGAGGCGCGGGTGCGCTGTGCTGTCATCGTCGATGAAGACGGCGAGGTCGGCTCCGGCTGCCAGTGCCAGGTCGAGCGCACGGTTGCGAACGCTGGCATAGCCACGCTCGGGCTCATGTCCGTAGCTCAATTCCATGCCTCGCTCTTTCAGCAGTCCGGCAGCGGAGGAACGGCAGATGGCGTGTTCTTGCGGCGTCTCATTGTTATCGGCGACACAGACGACGATCCGCAGTCCGTCGGGGCGTTCGAGTGCGGCACACGAGGCGAGGCAATCCTCGATCTCCTGGGGACGATCCCGTGTGCAGATCATGAGAGCGGCGGTGCGAACTGGCATGAGCGGCGGCCGCGGTGCGCTCATCACGGTCAGCCTTCGAGGACCGCTGCGACGGCGGCGGGTACTTCATGTGGCACTTCGCAGACGTGATGCGCGCCGCCTTCGCGGAGCTCGTCGGCTGTGCCGTAGCCCCATGTGACGCCGATGCCGCGGATCGCATTGCGTTTCGCTGCGATCATGTCGATGCCGCGGTCGCCGATCATGACCATGCCGGCGGTAGAAAGGCCGTTCTCGGCAATGATGTGCTCGATCAGGTCGCCCTTGTCTTCAAAACGGCCGTCGAGTTCCGCGCCGTAGATACCGTCGAAATGCGATGCGAGGCCGAAATGTTCGATCACGGGGCCGGCGAAATGGCGCGGTTTCACCGTGCAGACCATCAGACGGAAGCCAGCAGCGCGCAACCGCTCGAGGGTGTCGGGAATGCCATCATAGACGGTGGCTTCGTATAGGCCGCGCTCGCGGTAGTAGTCGCGGTAGGCGGTAACGGCTGCTTCAACACGATCTTTCGAGGGATTGCCTAGAAGGCGTGGAAACGCCTGTCGCAAGGGCGGACCTATCACCCATGTGAGGCTTGCGCGTTCGGGCACGGTTTCGCCGAGGCTGCGTAACGCAAACTGAAAACCGCCGATGATGCCATCGGCGGGATCCGTCAACGTTCCATCCAGGTCGACGAGTGCCGTCCGGCGGGTCATTTCCATTCGAGCTTCAAGACCTCATACGAGCGCGAGCCGCGAGGCGTCGTGACCTCGACGCTGTCGCCCTTGCCCTTGCCGATCAGGGCGCGCGCGATGGGCGAGCCGATCGACACCTTGCCATCGCGGACGTTTGCTTCCATCTCACCGACAATCTTGTACTTGACCTTCTCGCCGGTATCCTCGTCCTCGAGGTAGACCGTGGCGCCGAACTTCACGCTCTCGCCCGACAGCTTCGAGGGGTCGATCACCTCGGCGCGGGACAGCTTGTCCTCGATGTCGGCGACACGCGCCTCGTTGAGGCCCTGCTGCTCCTTAGCAGAGTGATATTCGGCATTTTCCGACAGATCACCGTGCGCACGTGCTTCCGCGATGGCCTGGATGATCCGGGGCCGTTCCACGGCTTTGAGGCGATGAAGCTCCTCCTCGAGCTTCAGGTGCCCCTCGACCGTCATGGGAACGCGTTCCATTCTGCTCTCCAACTCAGCTAGAAGTCCGGTCTCGGTTTTGCACGTGAGGAGATAGTCACGGCCTCACGCAAAACCAACAAGGGCAACCGAATTGCTTTCCGGTTGCTCGTTCTTTCCGGATCACTTGGATGGCTGTCGCATGAGCCAATGGCACAACCCGGCGAAGCAGCGTTCACCGCTGCTCGCCCGGCTATGCCACCGGCACGTCCGACTCTGGGATATTAATCAGGTCGAGGGGTCCAAGTCTCGGGAATTTTGGCGGATATGCCCAGCCCGCATCAAACCTGATCTCTCATGCGTCGCGGTTCGCATATCTTTGTAATGGCGCAACATTCAGCGTCTTGGCCTTGAGCGCCTTGATCGCCTTGGTCACCGCGTTCGCCCCTGCCAAAGTCGTATAGTAGGGAATATGGCCGAGCAGAGCCGACCGGCGGATGTCCTTGGAATCTGCAAGGGACTTCGCGCCGTCTGTCGTATTGAACACCATTGCGATATCGCCGTTCTTCATCATATCGATGATATGCGGGCGGCCTTCGAGCACCTTGTTGACGATCTCGCACTTGATGCCGTGACTTTCCAAGTGCCGCTTTGTTCCGCGTGTGGCGACAACGCGGAAGCCCATTGCCACGAGATCTATGACGGCTGGAATAATGCGCTCTTTATCGTCGTCTTTCAGCGAAACGAACACGCCGCCCGACATCGGCAAGACTTGGCCTGCGCCGAGCTGGCTCTTGCCGAACGCGAGGGCGAAGTCGCGATCTATGCCCATCACCTCACCCGTCGAACGCATCTCGGGGCCGAGCACCGGGTCGACGCCGGGGAACCGGCCGAATGGGAACACGGCTTCCTTCACAGCGATATGGTTCAGCTTCGCGGGCTTCAGGCCGAACGTCGCCAGCGGTTCGCCGGCCATGATGCGGGATGCGATCCCCGCAACAGGGGTGCCGATGACCTTGGCGACGAACGGGACGGTCCGGCTCGCGCGCGGGTTCACTTCCAGAATGTAGATTTCGTCGTTCTTTATCGCGAACTGAACATTCATCAGACCGACGACGCCGAGCGCCAACGCGAGTTCCCGTGTCTGCTTTTCGAGGCGTTCGATGACGTCGGCGGACAGCGAATGGGGTGGCAACGAACAGGCGCTGTCGCCGGAATGGATTCCTGCTTCCTCGATGTGCTCCATGATGCCGGCTACGAAAGTGTCCTTGCCGTCGCTCAGGCAATCGACGTCCACCTCGGTCGCGTCAGTCAGATAGCGATCGATCAACAGCGGACGGCGGTCGTTTACAATCAGCTCGGACGGGCTGTCGAGCGTGGCGGACAGGCGAGCGACGTAGCGGTCGACTTCGCTGCCGTCGTGGACGATCTCCATGCCTCGTCCACCCAGCACGTAGGAGGGCCGGATGACGACGGGATAGCCTATCTCGTCGGCCTTGGCGCGCGCTTCGCCGGGGGAGCGCGCTATCGCGCTTGGCGGCTGTCGAAGTCCGAGCTTGTCGATCAGCGCCTTGAACCGGTCGCGGTCCTCCGCCAGGTCGATGGCATCCGGCGACGTGCCGAGGATGGGCACGCCGGCGGCTTCCAGGGCTTCGGCGAGTTTCAGCGGTGTCTGGCCGCCGAACTGAACGATGACCCCTTTGAGCTTACCGTTCGTCTGCTCCTTGCGGATGATCTCGAGCACGTCTTCTGCGGTCAACGGCTCGAAGTACAGACGGTCGGATGTGTCGTAGTCGGTCGAAACGGTTTCCGGATTGCAGTTGACCATGATGGTTTCATAGCCGGCTTTCGAAAGCGCGAAACAGGCATGACAGCAGCAGTAGTCGAACTCGATACCCTGACCGATACGGTTCGGGCCGCCGCCGAGGATGATAATCTTCTCGCGGGAGGTCGGGCGGGATTCGCAGCCAGGCGCGGATGGGGGCACACCAGTAAGGTCTGATGCCGTGGACACCAAGGGCCGCTCGTAGGTCGAGTACATGTAGGCGGTGGGAGACGCGAACTCCGCGGCGCAGGTGTCGATGCGCTTGTAGACGGGTGTGACGCCGAGATCGCGGCGGTGGCGCGCGACGTCGGCTTCGTCGAGACCTGCGAGTTTCGCCAGCCGCGTGTCAGAAAAGCCCATCGACTTCAGCCAGCGCATCTGCTCAGCCGACGTCGGCAGCTTGTGCGCTTTCACGCGCGCTTCCGTGTCCACGATCGCCTTGATGCGCTCGAGGAACCACGGATCGATACGGCACATCTCGTGCACTTCGGCGACGCTGACGCCCAGACGAAGCGCCTGGGCGACCTTGAGCAGGCGGTCGGGAGCCGGGCGACCGAGGGCTGCGCGGATGACGTTTCGGTCGTCACCTGCCATATCGAAGACCGGACCGAGGCCTTCGAGTGCGATGTCATCCAGGCCGGTCAGGCCGGTCTCCATCGAGCGGAGCGCCTTCTGCAGACTTTCCTCGAACGTGCGGCCGATGGCCATCGCTTCGCCGACGGACTTCATCGCGGTGGTCAGCGTGGAATCGGCGCCAGGGAATTTTTCGAACGCAAAGCGAGGGATCTTGGTGACGACATAGTCGATGGTGGGTTCGAACGAGGCCGGGGTCGCGCCGCCGGTGATGTCATTCTCGAGCTCGTCGAGGGTGTAGCCGACAGCGAGCTTGGCCGCGACCTTGGCGATCGGGAAGCCGGTCGCCTTGGATGCGAGCGCGGACGAACGAGATACGCGTGGGTTCATCTCGATGACGACGAGGCGACCGTCCGCGGGGTTGACAGCGAACTGCACGTTCGAGCCGCCGGTTTCGACGCCGATTTCGCGCAGGACGGCGAGAGATGCGTCGCGCATCATCTGATATTCTTTGTCGGTCAGCGTCAGCGCGGGGGCGACGGTAATCGAATCGCCCGTATGCACGCCCATCGGATCGATGTTTTCGATAGAGCAGACGATGATGCAGTTGTCCGCCGTGTCGCGGACCACCTCCATCTCGAACTCCTTCCAGCCGAGCACGCTTTCCTCGACCAGCACCTGCGTTGTCGGCGATGCGTCGAGTCCGCGCTCGATGATCTCGATGAACTCGGCCTTGTTGTAAGCGATGCCGCCGCCCGTGCCGCCCATGGTGAAGGACGGACGGATGATGGCCGGCAGCTTGACGAACTCGAGCGCGGCCATCGCCTCGGCCATGTTGTGGGCCATCATCGAGCGCGGCGTCTCGAGGCCGATCTTCTTCATCGCATCACGGAACAGGAGCCGGTCTTCGGCTTTCTGTATCGCTTCGGCCTTGGCGCCGATCATCTCGACATCGAGTGCATCGAGGATGCCCTGCTTGGCGAGTGCCAAAGCGGTGTTGAGCGCGGTCTGTCCGCCCATAGTCGGCAACAGCGCGAAGCCTCCGGGATTCTTGGGGCGTTCCTCTGCGATGATCTTGGCGACGATCTCCGGCGTGATCGGCTCGACGTAGGTAGCGTCGGCCAATTCCGGGTCTGTCATGATGGTCGCAGGGTTCGAGTTGACTAGAATGATCCGATAGCCCTCTTCCTTAAGAGCCTTGCACGCCTGGGTGCCGGAATAGTCGAACTCGCACGCTTGGCCGATAACGATAGGGCCAGCGCCAATGATGAGGATGGACTTGATGTCTGTTCGCTTTGGCATAAAGCGGCTTCTTAATGCACCGCAGCGGCCTTGGCTATACCCCGGGGCAAAGCGGTCGGTGGTATCGGTCTGGTCGATCGTCAGCGGGTGATTGCAGGGGCGCCAGGCTGCATGTTTGCGGCGAAATAATGATGCAGGTCAATTCGTGTGTTCTTCTGTCGCGCGGCAAGTCGCGGACTCGTCGAAGTAGCTCCAGTTGCTCATTTTGGCGCTCATGCAACCACGGACTACCTACGAGCCGGCGGACAGCGCCGAACAGTCGCCAAGCAGGGAGCGGGCGTCCTTCGTCCAGCGTCTGCGGCACAACCAGCTCGGGATTCTGATCGCGGTTGTCTTGACCCTCGCTGCGGCCGCCATCCTGCTGATGAGCCGGCAAGGCTGATACGTTCGACCGTGTGCGTTGTGCGGTGACCGTCTATTGGCCGGCGGCGCTGAACATCGCTCCCAGACGCTGGGATAGATGGGCGAAGTTATTGGCAACCTGCCAGCCGATGGTGGCGGCCGGGGCCAGCAACCGGATGACGATGGCTTTCGCCTCGGTATGTCCGAGATTTCCATAGAGATTCTGCAGGTGCCAGAGACGGAGGAGCGCCAACGCTTGGTCGACGCGCTCCTCCAGTTTGTTATCGCCGGCTTTCGCCTCCTGTGTCTTCAACCCGGACGAGATCGTGGCCAGCGCCAGAGACGCTGGAGCGCCGGCAGCGCCCAATCCTGCATCTCTGCGCAAATTCTGAGTGGCCTTACCGACGGCATCGTCGACCTTGCCGCGCAACACGAGCCAAGGTGGCACGAAGCAGACGACGAGCAGCGCCACCGTGATCCCCAAGCCGAGGTAGTCGGTCAGTTCACCGCCGGTGTAATAAAGGTAGAGGACAGTTACGAGGCTAAAGCCCAGGACGACTGACGACCCCTGTGAGCTCATCTGAAGGAATGGCCGGTAGAGCTTGTCGTGCAGTACGACGTCGATCGGTGCGCGAAACGGAAACTTGCCGATCGTCATACAGTTTTTCAGCATGAAGCCGATCAGCAGCACCCATATGAAGGCGTTGATGAACCATTCGAGCGACCAGATCGTCCACATCAGATAATCGGCGGCACGCACGACATCGTCGCGCCCCATGCGGACGTAGCGGGCGCTAAACAGGTAGAGGAAATCGAAATAGCAGAAGGGTGCGGCGACAATGGCTGCAATGGCGACGCCATAGGGGCCGAGTATCGGACGAATGCCGCGCAATGCCTGGCGGAACGAAACGTCGAGATGAAGTACGCCGGCAGCGTAGTTGCGGGTATAAACGTTGATGAACAAGCGCAAGGCAATCAGGTGCGCCGCGATATAGAACGGCTGAAACAACCATTCGGACGAACCGAGGAATTGCTGCTTGTTGGGGGCCAGCACATAGCCGGCGACCCAGGTGCCGAGTGACACGAAAGTGACGAGTGCCAGGAACTCCAGTGGTCGGCGCGGGAACACGCGGTCGATCGGTGACAGGGCCATACCATCGAGGGTCAGGCCGTTTGCAGAGCTATCGGCGTTGCCCGGGCTCGAGGCGGGACCTTCGGACAGCGAGAGCTTCATGCGGGCGTGATGTCGGGATTGCACCACCATCGCGACGACGAGGCCGAGGCAAATCACGGCGACGGCGGCCGTCAGCCATAGGGCCATACTGTACTGGGCCATTCCGTACTGGGAAAGCGTCGCCACCATACCAGGTCATCCCCCATCACGCCGTCGAACCGCGCCTGTCCAGCCGCGGCTTCCCACCGATCATTCGATCGCCACTGGCGAATCCGTCCGATCGGATGCTGCCCTAGCACATGATCGCCCGGATCATGTGACGCGGGGACGACCATGCAGGGTCGATGCCAGCGCATACTCGCCGTTATCCAGCCGGGTCAGCTCGCCTCCCTCGCGAAGTTGATCGAGTTCGATGGCAACTTCGCGGCCATCCGTGCTGCCGACAGATGCGAGGATCTCGCCGAAATACTTCGGGCCGGTCTCCAGGGCTTGGCGGACGCTGGCATTGGTGACGGCGGGGACGATCCTGGGGACGCGAGGCCGCTGGAAGCGGATCTCCTTCGATTTCGAGGTCGGTGAGGTCAGGTCGAAGCCAACCTTCGAAATGAGGCCTTCGGCATCGGCGTTGGGGTCGGCGTAGAAAGCCTGGACTTTCTGGGACGGCAGAAACATGTCCTTGTCGGCATTGAAGCGCGTGGCCATCGCCCAGGTCATCTCGTCGTCATCGAAAACGTCGATGTCGTCATCGACGATGGTGATGTGCTTTACGCCCTTGACCTGGAACAGAGCTTCGATCGAGGCGCGGACCTTCTCGGGTGTCGCATCGCGGAGTGCGACCCGCATGTGGTGGAAGATCGGGGCTGCGGGTGGGGAGAAGATCGCGGCGGGCTCGATGCCGGCGGCCTTGAGCGCGCGGGTCGAGACCATTTCGGCGGCGACGGCGGTCGTATGGCTCGCTTCCTGGCGGGACAGTTTTTCGGGGCCGTGCAGCACGGTCTGGTGGAGAACGTCGGCACGATGGGTGATCGCGGTGACGGTTATGACGGGATCGATATGCATCGCGCCGTAGTAGCCCCAGAATTCGCCGTAAGGGCCGTCCATCTCGCGATAGCCGTGTTCGTCGAGGTAGCCTTCGATGACAAGCTCCGCATCTGCAGGGACGAGGATGCTGTTGGTCGTGCATTTCACGACGGGCATGGCTTCGCCGCGCAAGGTGGCCAGCAGGTTCAGCTCGTCCACCGGGGCCTTGAGGTTGGCGCCGAAGAAGTCGGTCGGGCTGGTACCGACGACGAACGCGATCGGTAGCCGTTCCTTGCGCTCGAGCGCGCGCAGGTACATCAGCTTCAGGTCGGAGTTGTCGGTGAGATTGGTGCGCATCTCGCGGCGGCCACGCAGCATTAAGCGACGGCAACCGACGTTGCGGGCGCCGGTTTCGGGATCGACCGCGAAATCGAGGCCGGAAGAAATGTAGCAGCCGCCGTCTAGCGCGTGCTGCAGGTGGAACGGCAGCTTCGTGAGGTCGACGGCGTCACCGGATACCACGACCTGATGTACTGGGGCTTCGCTCGATGGCACTTCGACGGCCTGTTGTGGCTGTCCGAGGCGGCGCATGACTTCGCGCGTGATGTTGCGCTCGTCGACGCCGAATGCGGTCGCAAATCGTCGGCGGCTGCCTACCAGGGCGCCTGCGATCTCCAGCCGGTCGGGGCCGGCATTGCGGAACAGCGTTGCTTTGGGCGTCGCCTCGATGAGCGCACTCATGTCGGCGAGCGCCACGGGCTCGTCGTGGATCTCGACCTCGCCCATCGTTGTAAGCTTCTCGACGAAGCGGCGGAGGCGGAATTTGTCGAAGTCGAATGTGGGCATGGGCAATGTTTCCTAGAATACGGCACGTCTCCCTCCCCCTCGTGGCGAGGGGGGGCGGTGGGGAGCTCGCTGGACGTGGGCGGCTAAAACACCCCACCCCCGGCCCCTCCCTATCAAGGGGAGGGGAGTTTGCCACGGATCGCGCGCCAGATCTTCTCTTGGGTCAGCGGCATATCCAAGTGGGTGACGCCGAATTCGGCGAGGGCGTCGACGACGGCATTGGTCACGGCACCGAGTGCGGGGGTGGTGCCGCCTTCGCCGCCGGCGCGGACGCCGAGCGGGTTGGTGGGTGATGGCACTTCGCTCAAAGCGGTGTCGAATGCGGGCAACGTGTCGGCTCGTGGCATCGCGTAGTCGAGGAACGATGCGGCGAGAAGCTGGCCGCTGCCGGCGTCGTAGAGGCTGTGCTCCCACAGTGCCTGGCCGACGCCCTGTGCGATGCCGCCGTGGGTCTGCCCGTGCAGGATCAGCGGGTTGATCGCGCGGCCGACGTCGTCGATGGCGGCATAGCGGACCACAGTGACGTGGCCGGTCTCGGGGTCTATCTCGACCTCGCAGACGTGCGTGCCGTAAGGGAACCCGCCTTCCTTGAACAGATGATCGGTGACGGCCGCGAGCTTGCCCTTAAGGTCATCGGGCAGGTCGGCGCGGTCGCGGGCGGCGGTTGCGATCTCGGCGAGGCTGAGCGTCTGATTGGTGCCATGGCGGCGTACGAGGCCGCGCGCGAATTCCATGTCGGCTTCGGGGGCTTCCATCACGATCGCGGCTATTCGTTTTGCCTTAGCGACAACGGCGTCGGACGACTTGCCCATGACGAAGCCGGCCATGCGCATCGAGCGGCCCGAGTGGGAGCCGCCGCCGACGGGCACGATGTCGGTGTCGCCCTGGATCAGCTTGACGCGCTCGAACGGCACACCCAGCCATTCGGAGACGCATTGCGCGAAGCTCGTCTCGTGGCCCTGGCCGCTGGCGAGGGTACCGATGACGACCTCGACGTCGCCGGTGGGCAGTACCGTGACCTCGGCGCGTTCGCGCGGGTTGCCCAGGGTCAGCTCGATGTAGTTACCGAGGCCGATGCCGCGCAGTTGACCTCGTGCGCGGGCTACCAACTTGCGGGCAGTGAAACCGCTCCAGTCGGACAGCTTCAGGGCGTCGTCCATGACGCGGGCGTATTCACCGTTGTCGTAGGTGACGCCGAGCGCGTTGCGATAGGGTAACTCGTCCGGCGCGACGAGATTGCGGCGCCGCAATTCGATGCGGTCGATGCCGGCTTGACGGGCTGCGACGTCGATGATGCGCTCGATGATGAACATCGCCTCGGGGCGGCCGGCGCTGCGGTAGGGTGCGGTGGGTGGCGTGTTGCTCATCGTGGCGCGGCCGCGGAAGAACGCGGCGGGGATGCGATAGAGCCCGGTCATGATGCCGAGGCCCTTGCGTAGCGGGATGGTCGAAGCAGCGTAAGCGCCGAGGTTAGACAGATTAGAGCCGCGCAGGCCGAGGAAGCGGCCGTGCTCGTCGAGGGCCAGTTCGCATTCGGCGACGAGGTCGCGGCCCTGGTAGTCCGTGAGGAAGGCTTCGGAGCGTTCGCAGGTCCACTTTACCGGCCGGCCGATACGGCGTGACGCCCAGACGGCCAATGCGAACTCGGGGAAGATCGAGTTCTTTGTGCCGAAGTTGCCACCGATGTCGTGGGCGACGACGCGCACTTTTTCGGGGGCGACGCCGAGGATGCCCGAGATTTCGCCTTTCTGACGTACGACGCCGCCGGAACCTGCGTGCAGCGTATAGCGGCCGGTCGCCTCGTCGTAATGGCCGATGCAGGTGCGGGCTTCCATCGGCACGCCGGTGACGCGCTGGATCCACGTGTCGAGGCGGACAACGTGGGCGGCGGCGGCAAAAGCGGTTTCGGTGGCTACGTGGTCGCCGACATCGCCATCGACACAGACGTTGCTCTGATTGGCGGGCCAGAGCACGGGGGCGGTCGGATCGGCGGCCTCGCGCGTCGCGGTCACTGCGGCCAAGGGTTTGTAATTTATCTCGATCAATTCGGCCGCGTCTTTCGCCTGAGCCAGCGTCTCGGCGACGATGAAGGCCACGCCTTCGCCCACGAACCGCACGCGGTTCTGTGCCAATAGGTGGAATGGCGATGGATAGATGTCGGAGCCGTCGCGATTAACCAGGATGATATCGGGCAGCTGCTTTTGTACCTCGATCGGGCCGAGGAAGAAAAAGTCGGGTGGGATCGGCTTGATGCCGTCCGCAGCCAAATCCGCGCCTGTGAGGACAGCGATCACGCCCGGTGCCGATTTGGCGGCTGACGTGTCGATGCGCTCGATGTCGGCGTGGGCATGCGGCGAGCGAAGCACGGTTGCTACAGCTTGATCCGGCAGCGTGAGGTCGTCGCTGTAGCGGCCCTTGCCGGTCAACAGCCGCAAGTCCTCCTTTCGCAGCACGGGCTGGCCGATGCCCGTGCCGGTGGCCATGGGATGGGTATGAGGCTGCCGCGGCGTGCTCACGTCGACGTCCTCTCGCGGTCAGGTCACAAGCCGGGCCGCAGCTATTCCTGCTTGATCCCGGCTGCTGCGACGACGCCCTTCCAACGCGTCACGTGCCCCTCGATCTTCTTCGCCATCTCGGCGTTCGTGGTGACGAGCGGCGTGCCGCCCATGTCGCGCAGGCGCTTGTCGATCGAGGGTGACTTGATGGCCGCATGGACGGCCTTCGTCAGCTTCTCGAGGATCGGGGCCGGCGTGCCCTTCGTCGTCGCGATGGCGTTGAACGCCTGCATTTCGATGTCGAGTTTCAGGGCTTCGGCCATCGTCGGCACTGTGGGAAGGGCCGGCGCGCGGACTTTCGAGGACACAGCCAGGGCGCGGAAGTTTCCGCCATCTATGTTTCCGACGAGGACCGTGCTCGGCGCCATGATGAAGTCGATGCTCTTGGACAGAAGCGACGTCACGGAACCTGCGTCGCCGCGAAATGGTACGTGCCGCATCTTGGTCTTGGTCTCGAGGATCATCAGCTCGCCGCTCATGTGCTGGCCGCTACCGGTGCCGGCGGAACCCCAGGTGAGCGTGTCGGGCTTGGCGCGGGCGGCATCGACGAGTTCGTTCACGGTCTTGAACGGACTGTCGTTGTGAACGGCGAGGAAGAACGGGAAGTCCACGACCCAGGAGATGAAGTCGAGATCCTTCACCGGATCGAAGCTGATGGCCTTCAGCAGAGCCGGCGAAATCACATGGGCAGTGGTGAGCAGAACAATCTGGTAGCCGTCGGGTTGCGAGCGGACGACCTGCTCCGTCGCAAGGTTGCCGCTGGCGCCGGGGCGGGCTTCGGCGAGCACCGGCTGTCCCAGGGACTTGGAGATTTCCTCGCCAAGCGCGCGGACGATCACATCGGCGTTGCCGCCGGCGGGAAAGCCCTGGAGGAAGCGGATGGGCTTCGATGGAAATTCTTGCGCCCAGGCGCCTGCGGCGGCCACGACTTGGGCCAGCAATGCGCTGCCTGCGATCCATGCGAGCGAGCGAGCCTTGAACGACATCGAATTTCCTCCCTTGGTCAGTCTTGAAGGCGCCGAACTTGGCTGGGGGAGGCTGCAACGTCAAGTTCGGCCGTTTGGTTTGGGCGATAGGATGGTCCGAATGGACGATCTTCGACGATCGCGTCCACTTCAAGCGCTCGCCGACTGGGCCTGCTGGAGCCGCGGCCTTTCGTTGCCTCCGGCGACCGCAAGGTTTGGCGCACGTAGGCTATGCAACACCGCGTCGCGGGGCCCGAAGGCGAGGGTTAGGCCGAACGACATGACGAGGATCTTGTCGACCACCGACAGCATCTGCGGCTTGTGCGTCACGACGACAACGGTGCGGCCGTCCTTCTTCATCTCCTGGATGGCCCGGTGGAGAGCGCGATCGCCCTCGTCGTCCAGATTGGCGTTCGGCTCGTCGAGGATGATGAGGCGCGGGTTGCCATAGAGCGCCCGGGCGAGGCCGACCCGCTGCCGCGTGCCGCCGGAGAGGGCGCCGCCGCCTTCGCCGATCTGCGTGTCGTAGCCTTTCGGCAAACGCAGGATCAGTTCGTGCGCGCCGGCAGCCTTCGCCGCGGCGATCACGGCCTTGTCGTCGACCTTCGCGAGGCGGGCGATGTTCTGCGCGATCGTGCCGGCGAACAGTTCGACGTTTTGTGGCAGGTAGCCGATGTGCTTGCCGAGCCGGTTGGGGTCCCATTCCTGGAAATGCTTGCCGTCGAGGCGGATCGAGCCCTGGACGAGCGGCCAGACGCCGGCCAGCGCGCGGGCCATCGACGATTTTCCGCTACCCGATGAACCGATGATCGCGATCACCTCTCCGGGCGCTGCCGCGAAGCTCACGCCCTTCACAACGGGGCGACCACCGGTCGGGGGAACGACGACGATCTGCTCCACGTCCAGCTTGCCGATCGGGTCGGGCTGCTCGGCTGAAACAGCCTGCTCGGGAAGGTTTGCGAAGATCTGCTGCAGGCGGGCATAGCTGCCGCGAAGAGCAACGATGCGCTTCCACTGGCCGACGACCATCTGCACCGGAGCGAGTGCGCGGCCCATCATGATCGACGAGGCCATCATGACACCGGGCGAGATGAGTTGCTCGATCGCGAGCCACGCACCGACGCCGAGCAGCGCGGCCTGCACGAGCATGCTGACGAACTTCGAGACTGCATTGACGGCGGCGACGCGCTCGCTGGTCACGGCCTGTGTGGCTACGACCTCGTTCTGGGTCGCGTTCCACTTTTCGGAAATGGTGTCGCCCATGCCGAGCCCGCGCACGGCCTCACCGTTTTTCAATGCCGAAGCGGCGAACTGCGAAGCTTCGGCGGAAAGCTGAGATGCGTGCCGGACACTGGATTTGGTGATGCCTTCGCTCAGCCAGGTGAAGATGCACATCGCGAGCGCGCCGCACAGGGCGACGACACCGAGCATCGGATGCAGGAAGAAGCACAGTAGGACGAACACCGGCGCCCACGGTACGTCGAACATGGTTGAAACGAGGCCCGAAGAAATGGCTTCGCGCAGCATCTCGGCATCGCGGAGCGCCTGCGGTCCGACGCGGGAAGCGCCGGTCACATCGGTCCGCATCAGGCCGTCGAACAATGAATGGCGGATGATATCGTCGAACATGATCGAAGCGCGCAATTGTATGCCGGCGCGGACGTATTCGAGAAAACCATACAGCGCGAGGAACACGACGACGATGATCGTCAGCATGACCAGCGTGCCGCCGCTACGGCTCTGCATGACGCGGTCGGAGATCTGCATCGAATAGAGCGGCATCGAGAGCATCGTCAGGTTGATGAAGATGCTGATGAAGGCGACCGATGCAAACGCAGGCATGCAGGCCTTGATGGCTCGGCTCAGTGGTGTTCCGTCTTTGCGCGTCAGCATTCCCATTCTCCCATTGGGCCGATTTGTTCAAATCCGGCCTTCGATGGAATGAAGGTGCGCGATTTCTCTCGGTGGGGCTGTCTCCGGCGGCACAGAGCGCTTTCTCCAAGCTGCGGGATCCAAGCGGCTAGGCCGCGTTCCCCCTGTTACAGGAGAGCTGTCGTCGAATTGGTTTTGAAATGTTCCGAGCGGAACAGTCCTGCATCGGAACGAGGGTTAAGTTCCGTTCAGCTTCACCGCCAACCCAAACTCACGGCGGTCAGAGGCAGAAGCATCGCTGTCCTCTTTCAACCACGAACCCATCAGGAGTTACGACCATGGCCAACATCTACGGCAACAACTCTTCCGAGACCCTGTTCGGCACCAACCAGGCCGACAACATCAATGGCAACGGCGGCAGCGACCGGATCTGGGCGGGGCGCGGCAACGACGAAGTTCACGGCGGATGGGGTAACGACCAGATCCACGGTGGACGCGGCAACGATCGTCTGTTCGGCGAAGCAGGCAACGACAAGATGTGGGGCGACCGCGGGAACGACGACATGTGGGGCGGGCGGGGCGACGACCAGATGTGGGGTGGCCGTGGCGACGACAACATGCGTGGCGGACGCGGCAATGACAGCATGGACGGGGGGGCTGGTAACGACCACATGTGGGGCGGACGTGGTGAAGACAACATGCGCGGTGGACGCGGCAACGACGAGATGTGGGGCGGCGACGGCAACGACATCATGAGCGGCGGTCGCGGCAGGGACGACATGCATGGTGGTCGCGGCGACGACCGAATGGATGGCGGCCGTGGCAACGACAAGCTGTTCGGTGACGAAGGCAACGACGTCTTGAACGGCGGTCGCGGGAAGGACCAGCTCGAAGGCGGGGCCGGCAACGACACGATGAATGGCGGTCGTGGAGACGATGTTCTGACCGGCGGACTGGGTGCCGATCAACTGACCGGCGGGCAGGGCAGCGACATCTACAAATACGGGGATGTCGCGGAATCGGTGAATGCCGTCGGCCAGTACGACACGCTCAGCGACTTCCAGCAGGGCGCCGACAAGATCGACTTGTCAGGGATCGATGCGAACATCGGGGTCGCCGGTAACCAGGCGTTCCAATACGTCGCCTACGATCCGAACAAGGCGTTGGAAGTCGGGCAGGTCACGTCGCACTACGACGCGGCTCTGGGGAAGACAGTCATCGAAGGCAACATCGATGCGCTGGGCGACACCGAGTTCCGCATGGACCTCGCCGGCAATGTCGCTCTGACGCAGAACGACTTCAACCTGTGAGGTGAATAGACCCAGTGCACGAGAAATAGAGGCTCGCGGGGAAACCCGC
>LNFM01004885.1_pt1 | contig 24021 bp, 24 predicted proteins | sample 596031 | NCBI WGS metagenome assembly LNFM01 (sample SAMN04254537, study PRJNA301005) | activated carbon metagenome | isolation source: dual media filters at the Ann Arbor, Michigan drinking water treatment plant | place: USA: Ann Arbor | reverse complement strand
CCGCGCGCGAACGTGGCTACGAGTCCGGCCGCTTCAGCTTCAACGTCAAGGGCGGGCGCTGCGAGACCTGTCAGGGCGACGGCCTGATCAAGGTTGAGATGCACTTTTTGCCCGATGTCTACGTGCCCTGCGACACCTGCCACGGCAGGCGCTACAACCGCGAGACGCTGGAGGTGCTCTACAAGGGACTGAACATCGCGCAGGTGCTGGACCTGACGGTGGAGGCGGCGGTCGAGTACTTCAACGCGGTGCCGGTGCTGGCGCGCAAGCTGCAGACCCTGTCGGACGTGGGCCTGGGCTACATCCGCCTGGGCCAGAGTGCCACCACGCTGAGCGGCGGCGAAGCGCAACGCGTGAAGCTGTCGCTCGAATTATCCAAGCGCGACACCGGCCGCACGTTGTACGTTCTCGACGAACCGACCACCGGCCTGCATTTCCACGACACCGCCATGCTGCTGGATGTCCTGCACAAGCTGCGCGGCGCCGGCAACACGGTGGTGGTGATCGAGCACAACCTCGACGTGATCAAGACCGCCGACTGGGTGATCGACCTCGGGCCCGAAGGGGGCGACGGCGGCGGCAGCATCGTGGTGGCCGGCCCGCCGGAGGTGGTGGCCGCCCATCCGGCCAGTCATACCGGACGCTATCTGGGTGCCGCACTGGCCCGTGGTCACGCACGGCGCGTCGCATAGCGGCTCGACCGAGCCGGGGCGCGCGCTGCCAATGCGGCAGCCCGAACCGCGCAGCGGGCGCCAGTTGGCCGCGACCGCGCGTAACGCCCCGCCTGCGACCGCCGCAAATCGCTCGAATTGCGCCTGAGGCCGGTCGCATCAGCGCATATCGACGTGCGCCCATCCGGTGGACCATCGCATAGCGTCGGGCACCCTGCTCGCCATGCGCAGAACATCATGTCTCGAATTCCCTCGTCCCCGGCCGCCGCCCCACGCGTGCTGCTGGTCGATGACAACCCGATCAATCAACTCGTGGCCCGCGAGATGCTGCAATCGCTCGGCGTCGCCGTCGACACCGCGGACCACGGCGGCGAAGCACTCGAGAAGATTGCGCAGACGCGCTATGGGCTGGTGTTCATGGACGTGATGATGCCGGTGCTCGACGGCATCGAGACCACGCGGCAGCTGCGCGCGAGCGAGCGGGCGCAGCCGGGCACCCGCCTGCCGGTCGTGGCGTTGACGGCCAATGCGATGGCGGAAGATCGCGAGCGCTGCCTGGCCGCCGGCATGGACGATTACCTGGACAAGCCGGTCCGCCGAGAATTGCTCGCGCTGATGCTGCGGCGCTGGATGCCCGGCCCCACCGTCTGACCAACACAGCTCAGTCGAATCGCAGCCTGCCCATCAGTACCACTGCGCGCGCCGCAGCTGGATCGGCGCGCACCACGAGCGCCTCACCCATCCCCACGAATTGCCCGGTCAGCGCGCCGATGTTGACCTGGTGCGTCACCAGCAATGCATTGCGCGTGCCCAGCGCAGCGAGGTAGCGACCGACAGCTTCGGTCTGCTCGGCCTCGGTGCGGCGATCCTCGAAGAACGAATCGAGCGGCGCAAACGGTCGCACGGTCAGGGTCTGCACCACCAGGCGGGCGGTGTCGAGGCAGCGGCACCAGCGCGACGACAGCACCTCGTCGATGCGCACATTGCGCGCACGCAAGGCGGCGCCGATGCGCTGCGCCTGCGCTCGTCCCGCCGCCGACAGGTTGCGCTGCGTGCTGCAGTCATCCAGACGAAATCCGGGTGGATCGCCGATCCCGGGCACGGTGGCCGCGTGCCGCAGCAGGATGGCGGCGCCGCCCGCCGCCAGTGCGCGCCAGCCACCGGCATCGGCCGGCTCGCTGGTGGCGCGCACGCTGCGCGCCGCAGGGGCCAACGTGGCCAGCAGCAGCCAGCGCAGCGCAGCGCGTCGTCGCAGGTCCGGCGGCAGGTGCTCGTCGCGTCGTTGCAAGGTGACCTCAGCGTTGCAGCAGACGATCTTCGGCAAGTTCGAGCGCCTCGGGCAGGCCGCGCAGCACCACCACGTCGCCTTCCTGCAGCACCGTGTCGTCACTCGGCTCAGCGCCGCGGATGCCACGCCGGCGGATCGCCGTGACCTCGGCGCCAATCGCGCGCAGGTCGATCGTGCGCAACGACTGGCCGATCGCCGCCGAGCCCGAATCCACCGGCACCGAGTGCAGCCGCTCGTGCCCTTCGTCATCGAACTCGGCCGGCTCATCGGCGCCATGGAAGTAGCCGCGCAGCAGCCGGTAGCGCGAGTCGCGCGCCTCGCGCACGCGCCGAACCACCCGCCCGAGCGGCACGCCGAGCAGCACCAGCGCGTGCGAACCGAGCATCAGGCTGCCTTCGAATACCTCGGGCACCACTTCGGTCGCACCGGCAGCGAGCAGCTTGTCGAGGTCGGCGTCGTCTTGCGTGCGCACGATCACCGGCAGCGTCGGTTTCAGTTCGTGGGCGAAGTGGATCACCTTGAGTGCCGAGCGGGCGTCGTTGTAGCTGACCACCACCGCAGCGGCGCGCGTCAGCCCGGCCGCTACCAGAGTCTCGCGGCGCGCGGCATCGCCATAGACCACCGAGTCGCCGGCCGCTGCGGCCTCGCGCACGCGATCGGGGTCCAGGTCGAGTGCCACGTAGCTGATGTTCTCCTGCGCCAGCATCCGCGCCAGATGCTGGCCGCTGCGCCCGTAGCCGGCAATGATCACGTGGCGCTCGGTCGTCATCGAGCGCGTGGCAATGGTGGTCAGCGCGAGCGACCGTGCCATCCACTCCGAACTGGCGAAACGCAGAGCGATTCGATCGGCGTACAGGATCAGGAACGGGGTGGCCAGCATCGACAGCAGCATCGCCGCCAGCACGATCTGGATCAGGTGCGGCGGCAGCAGTTGCAGGCCGCCGGCTTGATTGAGCAGCACGAAGCCGAACTCGCCGGCGGTCGCCAGCGGCAGCGCGGTGCGGATGGCCGTGCCCATGCCGGCACCGAGCCCTCGCGCCAGACCGAGCACCAGCGCGAACTTGAAGCCGGTGGGCACGAGCAGCGCCAGCATCACCCAGCCGAACTGCTGCACCACCACGCTCAGGTTGAGCAGCATGCCGATGGTGATGAAGAACAGGCCGAGCAAGACGTCGCGGAACGGCTTGATGTCCTCTTCGACCTGATGCCGATACTCGGTCTCGGAAATCAGCATGCCGGCGACGAAGGCACCCAGCGCCAGCGACAGCCCCGCGTGCTCGGTGATCCAGGCCAGGCCGAGCGTGATCAGCAGCACGTTGAGGATGAACAACTCGTGCGACCGGCGCCGCGCCACCAGATGCAGCCAGCGGCGCAGCAGCCACTGGCCGCCCACCAGCAGCACGGTCAGGATCACCGTCGCCTTGACCAGCGCCCAGCCGAGCGCGGTATACAAGTGCTCGGGCTCATTGGCCAGCGCCGGCACGATCACCAGCAGCGGCACCACGGCAAGGTCCTGGAACAGCAGGATGCCGACGATCCGCTTGCCGTGCTCGGTCTCCAGTTCGAGCCGTTCGGCAAGCAGCTTCAGCACGATCGCGGTGGAACTCATCGCCAGCGCGCCGCCCAGCGCGAACGCCGCCGGCAGCGTGATCGCATCCGACTGCGCCAGCAGATGGACCAGCGCCAAGCCGGCCGCCATCACTGCCAGCACCGTGAGGATCACCTGCGCGCCCCCCAGACCGAACACGATGCGGCGCATGCTGCGCAGGCGCGGCAGAGAGAATTCCAGGCCGATCGAGAACATCAGGAACACCACGCCGAACTCGGCGAGGTAGCGGGTCTCCTTGCTGTCGGGCACCAGGCCCAGCGCATGCGGTCCGATCAGGATGCCGACGACCAGGTAACCGAGCATCGGCGGCAAATTGAGCAGGCGAAACAACACCACGCCCGCCACGGAGGCAGCCAGCAGCACGAGGGTCAGTTCGAGCGCCATGCAGTCGTCTGGTTTTGAGGGCGCCGGCGACAGCAAGAGTTGTGCCAGCCAGAGGCGGCGAGAGTATCATCGGCCGCATTGACCGCGTGGGTCCGGGCGCAAGCGCGGATCACCTGTCGCAGTCGGGCGCGCGGACGCCACAGGCCAGATCGCCCGCCTACGTCCGGACCCCGACTGGTTGCACCGACCGCCCCAACGACGCGGCACATGAATCCACACCGACCGCCTCCCGATACGCTGAATCGATGTCCGCCACTGCACCAACCCGCACCAGCGCCCTGGAACTCGCGCGCCAGGTGATCGATATCGAGGCGCGCGCCGTTGCCGCCCTTGCCGATCGCCTGGACGACGGCTTCCTGCGCGCCGTCGACCTGCTGCTCGCGTGCCAGGGACGGGTGGTGGTCAGCGGCGTCGGCAAGAGCGGTCACATCGGACGCAAGATCGCCGCCACGCTGGCCTCCACCGGCACCCCTGCGCTGTTCGTGCACGCCGCCGAGGCAGCGCACGGCGACCTCGGCATGATCACGCGGCATGACGCCATGATCGCGCTGTCGTACTCGGGCGAGACCTCGGAACTGCTGACCATCGTGCCGGTACTGAAGCGCGAGGGCACGCCGATGATCGCGCTCACCGGGCATCCCGCGTCGTCACTCGCGCGCCATGCCGATGTCCATCTGAACGTGCATGTCGAGAAGGAAGCCTGCCCGCTGAACCTGGCGCCAACCTCCAGCACCACCGCCACGCTGGCGCTGGGCGACGCGCTGGCGATCGCCTGCCTGGATGCGCGCGGTTTCGACGCTTCCGACTTCGCCCGTTCGCATCCGGGCGGCGCGCTGGGCCGTCGCCTGCTGACGCGCGTGGCCGACATCATGCGCACCGGCGACGCGGTGCCCACGGTGCCGCTGGACGCGAGTGTTCTCGTGGCGGTGGCCGAGATCAGCCGCAAGCGCCTGGGCATGACGGCCGTCCTCGATCCGCAGGGCGCGGTCGCCGGCATCTTCACCGAAGGCGACCTGCGGCGCCTGATCGAGCGCGTGGGCGACGTGCGGACGCTGGCGGTGCGCGACGTCATGACCGCCGCGCCCTTGTCGGTGCCATCGTCCATGCTGGCCGCCGAGGCTGCCCGCATCCTCGATGCCAGCCTGCGCAACCAGATCCTGGTGATCGACGACGGCCGCCTGGTCGGCGCGCTGCACATGCACGACCTGACGGCCGCCAAGGTGCTGTGACCATGCGCCCGGACGCCGCCTCCTTGAGCGACGCCGCGCAGCGCGCCTGCCGCGTCGCGCTGCTGGTGTGCGATGTCGACGGCGTGCTGACCGACGGCCGCCTGTACATCGGCGCGCAGGGCGAACTGATGAAGGCGTTCGACGTGCGCGACGGCCATGGGATCAAGCTGCTGCGCGAGGCCGGCATCGAGGTCGCGATCCTCACCGCGCGCCGCTCGGACATCGTGGCCGCGCGCGCAAAGGAACTGGGCATCGCGCGCGTGCTGCAGGGCCAGGCCGACAAGCTCGCCGGCTTCAACCGATTGCTCGCCGACACCGGCATCGCGGCCGACGCCTGCGCCTACATCGGCGACGACTGGCCCGACCTGCCAGTCCTTGCCCGCGCAGGCTTGGCAGCCACCGTGGCCGACGCCTGCGCCGAGGCGAAGTCCGCCGCGCACTGGACCGCCACCGCCCCCGGCGGCCGCGGCGCCGTGCGCGAACTGGCGGAGTTCATCCTCAAGGCCCAGGGCCGGTTCGATGATCTCTTGCGCCGGCACACCGAGGGGGTGTCGCATGCGTAGTGTGGCGTTGTCAGGCAGCCTGGGCCTCGGCACGGCAGCCGGGCCAGAGATGTCGGGACGAAGGCTGCGTTGCGCGCAGCGCAACCCGTGGCCGTTCGAACGGCGCAAAGCGCCGAGCCGCCTCAAGCGGCGCGCCCTGACTGACCACTTGCGATGCACGTGCGATGCGCGCAGCGCAGCGCGTACATCGCAAGTGCCTTCATATGCGTGACCGCCTGACCACCATCATCGCGATCCTGCTGCTCGCCGCGGTGACGGCGACCAGCTACTGGTATGCGCGCACGTTGCGCATGCCCAAGTCGCTGAGCGTCAGCGCTCCGGGCACGCCCGACTTCGAAGCCGACAAGCTGGTGATCACGCAGTTCGATGCCCAGGGACGGGCGAAGAACAAGCTGTTCGCCGATCGCCTGCTGCACTACACCGACAACGACAACGTCGACCTCACAGCGCCGAGGCTGGTGAGCCTGCGACCGGATCAGCCACAGATCGAGGTGCGCGCGCAGCGCGCGCAACTTGAGAACGCAGGCGAAAAGGTCCATCTGCACGGCAAGGTCGACGTGCGTCGCGCCGCGTTCGGCGACACGCCGGCGCTGCGCGTGACCACCGACTACCTGCTCGCGATCCCTGACCTCGATCGATATTCGACCACCCGCCCGGTCGAGGTGGAGCGCGGCAGCGCTCGCATTCGCGCCGACGGCGGAATGCAACTCGACAACATCACTCGCACGGCGCAGTTCGACGGCAACGTCCGCATGCTGCTGCCCCAGGCACCATCAAAGGACACCCCATGAGCGTGATGGCATCGAACCCGGTGTACGCGGCACTGTGCGCACTGGGCATGATGATCGCAGCGGGCGACGCCGCCGCTGAGCGTGCCGACCGCGACAAGCCGACGCAGATCGAAGGCGCGCAGTGCGTCACCGAGGAACTCAAGCAAGTCAGCGTGTGCACCGGCAACGTGGTGCTGATCCGCGGCACGCTGCGCATCACCGGTGAGCGCATGGAGGTGCGCGAGACGCCGGAGGGCTACCGGCAGGCAACGGTCACGGCTGCACCGGGCCGGCTCGCCACGTTCCGGCAACGTCAGGACACGTCTCGCCCGGGCGTGGAGGAGTACGTCGAAGGCGCCGCCGAACGCATCGAGTACGACGAGCGCGCCGAGACCGTGCGGCTGGTGCAGCGTGCGCAGTGGAAGCGTCTCGAAAACGAGCAGCCGCGCGATGAGATCGCGGGCAGCCTGATCACCTATGACGCGCGCAATGCCACGTACAGCGTGGCCGGCGGCAACCAGTCCGCCGACGGACGCGTGCGGCTGATCTTGTCGCCGCGCACTGACGCCGAGCCCGCGGCACCTGGCGCCGTGCCGGCGCCGCTGAAACCGTCGACCCGCCTGTCGCCGCCGGTCGCATTGCCGGAAAAGAAGTGAGCGGACCCAGGAAAGCCACGCATCGTGCCGAATGACCGTATCACCCTGTCCGACAGCTTGAGCACGCGAGGTGCCGCTGCGCGCGGCGGCACCGACGCCGCCGCCAGCCGGCTGAACGTATCGAACCTGCAGAAGCGCTACGGCAAGCGACTGGTGGTCAAGGACGTCTCCCTCACCGTCGAGGCCGGCGAGGTGGTCGGGCTGCTCGGCCCCAACGGTGCCGGCAAGACCACCTGTTTCTACATGGTGGTCGGACTGGTACCGCTCGACGGCGGAAGCATCGAACTGGACGGCAGCAGCATCGCGCACCTGCCGATCCATCGGCGTGCGCGCATGGGGCTGTCATACCTGCCGCAGGAGGCCTCGGTGTTCCGCCGCCTTAGCGTGGAGGAGAACATCAAGGCGGTGCTCGAACTGCAGGTGGACGAACACAAGAAGCCGATCGGCGCGCCCGAGGTGGCCCAACGCCTGGACCGCCTCCTCGACGACCTGCAGATCGGCCATTTGCGTACCAACCCAGCGCTGTCACTGTCGGGCGGCGAACGTCGTCGGGTCGAGATCGCCCGCGCGCTGGCGTCCGACCCGCGCTTCATCCTGCTCGACGAACCGTTTGCCGGCGTTGATCCGATCGCGGTGATCGAGATCCAGCGCATCGTGCGCTTTCTCAAGGAGCGCGGCATCGGCGTGCTGATTACCGACCATAACGTGCGCGAGACGCTGGGCATCTGCGACCACGCCTACATCATCAACGAAGGCGAAGTGCTTGCCGCCGGCCGCCCAGAAGAGATCGTCGAAAACGAGTCCGTCCGACGGGTCTATCTGGGCGAACACTTCCGCATGTAGGCGCGACGATGGCGCGCAGTGTGATGTCTCCCATCTTGGCCGGTATCGGTCCTGGGCGCGCGCCTGAACCGGGGCGCACGCCCCCTTTGATGCGACTCGTCGCCTGCATGGGGTCAGCCCGAGCATGAAGACGAGCCTGCAGTTTCGCCTCAGCCAGCACCTGGCGCTCACGCCCCAGTTGCAGCAGTCGATCCGGCTGCTGCAGTTGTCGACGCTCGAACTGAACCAGGAGATCGAGCAGGCGCTGGTGGAGAACCCGCTGCTCGAGCGCGAAGACGATCCGTTGGCCGGCGCCTTGCGCATCGCCAGCGACGGCGCGATCGTCGGCGGCGAGCATGCGGCCAGCAGCAAGAGCGAGACCACCGAGCGCGCCGAGGACAGCGTCAACGGCAACGCCGGCGACAGCGATCACGCCGACGGTTTCGATGCCGGTGGCGCAGCCGACGATGGCCATGCCGACTGGGGCGCGCCGTCGCGCGCAAGTGGCGACGATGACGATTCCGGACCGCTGAACTGGGCCTGCGCCAATGTGTCGCTGGCCGAGCATTTGCGCAGTCAGCTGTCGGTGACCCAGGCGACGATGCGCGACCGCGTGTTGGTAGAAATGCTCATCGAGGCGCTCGACGACAACGGCTACCTCACCTGTTCGCTCGAAGAAGCGTGCGCGTTGTGTCCGGCCGAGGCGCAGGTCGACGTCGACGACATGCAGACCGCGCTGTCGCTGCTGCAGAGCTTTGATCCTCCCGGCGTGGGCGCCCGCTCACCCGCCGAGTGCCTGCGCCTGCAGATCGACTTGTTGCTGCGCAGCGCCAAACCCGAGGAGGTCGCGACGCTCAAGCTGGCCCGGCGCATCGTCAGCGAGCACTTGCCGCTGCTGGCCGCGCGGGATTTCATCAAGCTGCGCCGCCTGCTGGAAACCACCGACGACGACTTGCGCCTCGCCCACCATGTCATCCGTGGACTGCATCCGCATCCGGGCGTAGGCTTTGGCGCAGGCAGTACTGACTACGTGGTGCCGGACATCTATGTGCGCCGCAAGACAAATCGCTGGCTCGCGCAACTCAACCCGGATGTAATGCCGCGCTTGCGCGTCAACCCGGCCTACGCGGCGGCGGTCAAGGCCGAACGCGGAAAAGGCGATCGAAGCAAGGAAGGACAGGCGACGTGGTCCACCCGATTGCAGGAAGCGCGCTGGCTGATCCGCAACATGCAACAGCGCTTCGACACGATCTTGCGTGTGTCCCAGGCGATCGTCGACCGGCAATCGAGCTTTTTCACCCACGGCGCGATCGCGATGCGACCCCTGGTGCTGCGGGAGATCGCCGATACCGTCGGACTGCACGAGTCCACCATCTCGCGAGTCACCTCCAACAAGTACATGGCCACGCCGTTCGGCGTGTTCGAGCTGAAGTACTTCTTCGGCAGCCACGTCGCCACCGACGCCGGGGGCGCGGCTTCGTCGACTGCCATCCGAGCGTTGATCAAGCAACTCATAGGAGCCGAGGACACCAAAAATCCGCTCTCCGATAGCCGACTCGCAGAACTGCTGGGCGAGCAGGGCATCGTGGTGGCAAGGCGCACGGTCGCCAAGTACCGCGAAGCACTGAAGATCGCGCCGGTGGCGATGCGCAAATCGCTGTAGTCAGGTGTGTGCGCTCGCGACGGCGGCGCGCGCAAAGTGTTCAACTGCAAAAGGGGTGCTGCATGAATCTCATCATCCACGGCCATCATGTCGAAGTGACGCCCGCGCTGCGCGGCTATGTCGAGGACAAGCTCGGGCGAATCCGTCGCCACTTTGACAACGTGATCGATGCCGACGTCGTGCTGACGGTGCAGGACAAGCTGCGCCAGAAGGCCGAGATCACGGTCCGCGTTCGTGGCAATAGCTTGCACGCCGAGTGCGTCGACGGCGATATGTATGCCGCGATCGATGCGTTAATGGACAAGCTCGACCGCCAGGTCCTGCGCCATAAGGACCGCGTGCGCGACCATGCGCATGTGCCGCTCAAGCATCAGAACATCGAGCCGTCCTGATGCGGCAATCGCGCGCCGGCACCGCCTGGCACGCATGACCACAAAGGCCCGCCACGGCGGGCCTTTGGTTTTTCAGCGCAAGGCGGCGCGCCGGTCTACTTGTTCGATGCCGCCGGCGCGGCAGGCTGATCGCGCACCCGCATCTGCCCGGGTTTCATGCCCGCCGGGCAAGTGCCCAGTCGCTTGCCCTGGATCAGCATCGTCTGCTGCGCCTTGTCGCGGTACGGCGGATCGAACGTGAGATCGATCCTGGTCGTATAGGCGGCGTCGCCCTTGAGCGTGGTGACCGCCTTGGTCTTCACGTTCGATTCGCCACGCTTGCAGTCGGCCTCGACGACATAGGCGTCACCGTCGCGACGGCTGCGCACCTTGCTGCACTTCTGACTCGGTCCCATCTGCTCCGGATGCCACTGGCCACGCTGCGACTTGTCGTCGAGGCAGCGCTCCACCGTCACTGCGAACGGTCCCACGCTCTTGGTCTCCATGTCTGTCTTGACCTCCCACAGACCGGACTTCAGGCGCGGGCCTTCCTGCGCGAACGACCATGGGGACACGGCGGCCAAGCACAGGGCGACGGGAACGGCAAATCTCATTGCGACTCCAGAAAAAGTTGAAGCCGGCAGCATGCGCCGACGCACGCGGCCCGCAGGTGACGTTGGTCAGACCACGCTCACTGCAGCGGGCGCCGCCTCGCGGCGCGCCGACTCACAGGCGATCAGGGCGATCTTGCGCGGCAGGCCCCAGTGGTAGCCACCCAGCTCACCCGACTCGCGGATCACGCGATGGCAGGGTATCAGCACCGACAGCGGGTTACGGCCAACCGCGCTGGCCACCGCCCGCACCGCATCGGGCCGGCCCACGGTGCGCGCCAGCGTCGAATACGACACCAGGCGCCCTTCGGGCACCGCCAGCAGGGCTTCCCACACTTTCAACTGCAAATTGGTCCCTGACAGCAATAGCGGCAACGGCAAGGACCGGCCGGAAGGGACCATCGCCTGCGTCCACAGCCGTTCGAATGCGCGGCCGATGGTGTCCGCAGCGGCATCGCCTGCGACCAACTCCGAGCGCGGCCAACGCTGGCGCAGATCAGCCAATGCGGCCGCGTCGCCGCCGCAGTCGTCGTCGACGAAGCCGAGAAACGCCAGCCCGCGCGGACTGGCGGCCGCCAATGCGCGGCCGAATGGCGTGCGCGCGAACGCATACTCGAGCCGCACGCCGGCGCCGAGCCGGCCAACCTCGCCAGGCGTCAGCGCCTCGGTCGAGACCATCAGATCGTGCAGGCGCCCGGGGCTGGACAGTCCGGCAGCCAGGCTGGCGCCAAGCACGTCGGAGGACTGCAGCAGCAGTTCGCGCGCGTGCTCCTTGGTCAGGTACTGGACGAAGCGCTTGGGCGAGACGCCGGCGAGCGCCGAAAACTGCCTTTGCAGCAGCGCCGCGTCGCAGCCAAGCGCGGCCGCCAGCTCGCTCAGGGAGGGCTGGTGCCGACCGTTCGCCTGCAGGTAGCGGATCGCCCGGTCGACCAGGGAGTACGGGTCGGATCGGGCGTGCTCAAGTGCGCCGGACATCGGAATGGCAGACAAACAGTGGTCAGGGTTCATGGCCGAATTGTCGGAGCGGCCGCGGCCACGATCCACCCGATTTCCTGCGCCGGTGGCCGCCGGGACGCCTGTTGGACGAGGGCAACACCTGGGTGTTCCCTGACGCGATTGCCGCAGCGCGCAAGCAGCCTGAGTACACTTCCAGCCCTTCGCCGCTCGCCCGGATGACGAGGGACCGTCGCAGTGTCGCAGGTACGACAATCGCCCCAGGTGGTGACCGTCGCAGCAAGGAACATGGGTATCCGTTGCTCTCCCCGGCATGAATGGCGATCGGATCGCTCTGTTGGGAATGACATGACCTTCGGCCCGGGCAGACTTGACGCGTAGCCGTGGACTCTCAATGACGCTGATCTCGAGGCTATTGCCCGCTAGCAACGTTTTGCTCGACCTGCACGCATCGAGCAAGAAGCGCGTGTTCGAACAGGCCGGCCTGTTGTTCGAAAACAACCACGGCATCGCGCGAGCGAAGGTGTTCGACAGCCTGTTTGTACGCGAGCGGCTCGGCTCCACCGGGCTGGGCCAAGGCGTGGCGATTCCGCACGGGCGCATCAAGGGACTCAAGGAGGCCGCCGCCGCCTTCGTGCGCCTGGCCGAACCGGTGGCCTTCGATGCGCCGGATGGCCGCCCAGTCGGGATCCTCGTCTTTCTGCTGGTTCCCGAGCAGGCCACGCAGCAGCATCTGGACATCCTGTCCGAACTGGCGCAGATGCTGTCGGACAAGAGCTTTCGCGAGAACCTTATCAACGCGGCCGACCCGGCGCAATTGCACACGCTCTTGGCGACGTGGGAACCGGTACGACCCGCCGCTTGATCGGGCACGAGACACGTCTCCGGACCGTGCGCCTGCGGTATCGGGCGGCGCCTGCTTGACCGTCCCACGAACGTGAGACGCGCGCCAACACCACCTGCACCTGCCAAGCCCGGAAACCATGCCGACCCTCGCCTCCCTTTTCGAAGACAACAAGGAGCCGCTGAAGCTCGCGTGGATCGGCGGTCGCGCGGGCGGTGCCCGCCGGTTCCGCGAGTCCGAGTCGATGGATGTGACGGCTGCCAACCTGGTCGGCCACCTGAACCTGATCCATTCGAGCAGGATCCATGTGCTGGGCGCCCCCGAGATCGCCTATGTGCAAAGAATGGAGCCGGCGCGCCGCATGCACTACGCCGCGGAATTGGTGGTCGGCGGGCCGCTCGGCCTGATCGTTGCAGAAGGCCGCTCGGTGCCCGACGAGTTGCTGCAGGTGGTCGACCACGCCGGCATTGCCGTGTTCAGCTCGCCGCTGGCTTCGGCTCAGGTCATCGACATGCTGCGCATCTACCTGACCCGCGTGCTGGCGCCGCATTGCACGATGCACGGGGTGTTCATGGACGTGCTCGGCATGGGTGTGCTGATTTCCGGCGAGTCGGGCCTGGGCAAGAGCGAACTGGGGCTCGAACTGATCAGCCGGGGTCACGGCCTGGTGGCCGACGACGTGGTGGACTTCGCCCGCACCGCGCCCGATTCGATCGAAGGGCGCTGCCCGCCCCTGCTGGCCAACCTGCTCGAAGTGCGCGGCCTCGGGCTGCTCGACATCAAGTCGATCTTCGGCGAGACAGCGGTACGCCGCAAAATGAAACTGCGCGTCATCGTTGAGCTGCGGCGGCGCAGTGCGACGGAGACGATGGAGCGCCTGCCGCTGGCCGGCACCACCGAGGAGGTGCTGGGCATGGCGGTCCACAAGGTCGTCATCCCAGTGGCAGCGGGCCGAAACTTGGCGGTTCTGCTGGAGGCCGCCGTACGCAACACGATTCTCAAGCTGCGGGGTATCGATACGCTGGTCGAGTTTCAAACGAGGCAACGCCGCGCGATGGAAGGTGACGTGGACTAGCGCAAGTCTGTCCGCATCGCCGCCTGTCATTGTCTACGTAGCTACGCCAATGCTGTAATCGTGTCGGCTGCACCCCTGGCAGCACTTCGGTTGCCGGGCTTCCCAGAGGAGAAACGACAATGATGAAGACACTGCTGGTCGCTGCCTGCCTGGCCCTGCCATTGGCTGCAATGGCGGCCGAAGACAAGAAGATGACTGCGCAGCAGAACAAGATGGGCGCATGCAACAAAGACGCAGCCGCCAAGAACTTGCAAGGTGACGCTCGCAAGGCTTTCATGAAAGAGTGCTTGTCCGCCGGCGGCCAGCCCTCGGCGGCGCAGACTGCCCAGCAGGAGAAGATGAAGGTGTGCAACAAGCAGGCTGGTGACAAGGCTCTCAAAGGCGACGACCGCAAGAAATTCATGTCGGACTGCCTCAAGGGTTGACCGCCGCGCGCCGTCCGTGCGCTGACGGAGGACCGTCCGGTCCGGCGCGATCGAGCGGCGAGAAGATGGGACGTGCGAGCGTCCCTTCTTCTCGTCTGCAAGACGAAGACCGACCGGCGCCGGCCGACGTGCCGCAGGCCTGCGACCCGGCATCTGTCGATCGACGACGCACCCTGCGGCCCATGCAACAATCCGACGCATGCGTCTGGTTTTGATCACCGGCATGTCCGGTTCCGGCAAGTCTGTGGCCTTGCGACTGCTCGAGGACATCGGCTACTACTGCGTCGACAACCTGCCGCTGCCGTTTTTATCCGACGTCTGCGACCATCTGGATCGCGTCGGCTACCGGGAATTGGCAGTCTCCATCGACGCTCGATCGGAAGCTGCGCTGTCGGACCTGCCGACCCTGATCGACTCGCTGTACGCCGCAGGTCACGATGTCAAGGTGCTGTTTCTTACCGCCTCGGACGCGTCGCTCGTGCAGCGCTACTCGGAATCACGCCGCCGCCATCCGCTCGCCCAGCGCTTGCTCAAGGCGCGAGGCGCAGAGGGCGACGAACCGACGCTGCTCGAGTCGATCCAGGCCGAGCGCGACATCCTCGGACCGTTGATCTCGTTCGGTCACACCATCGATACCAGCACGCTGCATCCGAACACGTTGCGGCAGTGGATCCGCGAGTTCGTCGATGCGCCGCGCGTCAAGCTCACGCTGACGTTCGAATCGTTCCCGTTCAAGGAAGGCATTCCGGTTGCCGCGGACCTGGTATTCGACGTGCGCAACCTGCCCAATCCGTTCTACGACCCCAAGCTGCGGCCGCTGACCGGATTGGACGCACCAGTGATCGAGTTCCTGAAAGCCGCGCCAGTGGTCGAAGAAATGATCGAGGACATCACCGCGTTCATCGACAAGTGGCTGCCCGGCTACCTTGCCGACAACCGCCACTACATCACGGTGGCCATCGGTTGCACCGGTGGCCAGCACCGTTCGCCTTACGTCGTCGAGCAACTGGCTCGTCGCTTCGGCGGGCGCGAGCGCGTGGTGGTGCGCCACCGTGCACTGAACCGGCGCGCCCCGGGCGCCGCGCCAGCCGCTGCTTGACATGCGCATTGCGCTGTTCCCGCTGAACACGGTGCTGTTCCCGGGCGGCGTGCTGCCCCTGCGTGTGTTCGAAGCACGCTACATGGACATGGTGCGTGACTGCATGCGCGAGCAATCCGCCTTCGGCGTGTGCTTGATCACGCAGGGCACGGAAGTGGCGCGCATCGCCCAGACCGAGGACATCGGTTGCCTGGCCAACATTGTCGACTGGGACATGCAGCAGCTGGGCGTGCTCAACATCCGCTGCCGCGGCAGCCAGCGTTTCCGCATCCACGAGCGCGCGGTCGAGTCCAGTGGACTGGCACGCGTGCAAGTCGAACTGCTCGATCAAGACGATGACCGCCCGGTGGCGCCCGAGCACGCGGCATGCGTCGACCTGCTGCGTCGGATCATCGACGATGCGCGGTTGCAGGCGTCGCAGGACGATGGCGATGAAGGCTTCAGCCTGCCTTTCGAACCGCCCTACCAGCTCGACTCGAGCGCCTGGGTCGGCAACCGCATCTGCGAAGTGCTACCGGTGCCGCTCAAGGCAAAGCAGAAGCTGATGGAACTGGATGACGCCCATACGCGCCTGGCGATCATCACCCGCTACCTCAAGCAGCACGCGGTGCTGAAGTAGGCCGGGCAGCCGGCGCCTCCTCGCCCGATTCCGCCTGCAGGTCGCGCAGCAGCGTGCGGATCGGTGCCGGAACAGCGAGTTCACCGGCGTGCGCCAGCTGCTTCCAGCACAGCGCCGCATCGGCGGCATGCAACGCGGTGGAGGGCAGCACCACCAGATGCGGCACGAACTCGAGCGTGAAGTGGGTGAACGCATGACGACGAGCCGGCATCTCACGCGACGCCATAGCCGCTCCGGTCAATTGCGCCACCGCCGCGTGCAGCGCCGCGGGCGAATCGAACTGCGGCGGCGTCAGCAGTCCGCCCCACAGGCCTGTCGGCGGCCGCTGCTGCAACAGCACGTGATCGCCGTGCAGCAGGATCAGCATATGGGCATGGCGCAGCACTGCCGCCTTGCGAATGCGCGGGGTCGGCAGTTGGGCGACTCGACCGTCGCGATGCGCCACGCAACTCGCCTGCACCGGACAGGCCGGGCAGCGGGGCGCCGCGCGCGTGCATAGCGTGGCACCCAGGTCCATCACCGCCTGCGTGTAGGCAGGCATGTCCCGCGCTGCCGGCGGCAGCAGGTCACGCGCCAGCGACCACAGCCGCTGCTCGACCGCGGCCCCGGCCGGGTCGCCTTCGATGCCGAAGTGGCGAGCCAGCACGCGCTTGACGTTGCCGTCGAGTATCGCTGCGCGCTCGTCGAAGCAGAACGCCGCGATGGCTGCCGCGGTCGAGGGACCGATCCCAGGCAGCTCACCCAGCGCGCGGGCGTTGGTCGGAAAGCTCCCATCGTGCTGCGTGCAGACCGCTTGCGCGCAGGCATGCAGGTTGCGCGCGCGGGCGTAGTAGCCCAGGCCCGCCCATAGGGGCATGACTTCGTCCAGCGACGCCTGCGCGAGCGAAGCGACGCTTGGAAAGCGGTCGAGAAAGCGCGCGTAGAAGCCGAGCACTGTCGTCACCTGCGTCTGCTGCAGCATGATTTCCGACAGCCAGATACGGTACGGGTCGCGCGTCTGCTGCCACGGCAGATCGCGCCGGCCGTGGCGCGCTTGCCAGGCGATCAGGCGCGCGGCAAACGGGGCAGGCGATGCAGCAGCGTTCTGATCGGTCACGCGTTGAATGCCGGTTTGCGCATCGGAATCGGCGACCGGCCGCGCAGCGCCACCGAGGATCAGATGTCGACCTTCAGGTAGGAAGCCATCTGCGTGTCACCGCGCCAGCGAGGCGACGGCGACGGCGCTCGCTCCTGTTCGGCCAGCAGGCGCGGGCGTCCCGCGTGCGTTTTCAACTCGCCCAGCAGGGTCTGAACGTCCTCGAGCGCTTCCTCGAGTTCGCCGATGCGCTGATCGAGCGTCTCCTGTGCTTCGCGAATGCGGAGTACGTTTTCCGCGCGTTTCTTCAACTGCGTGCGCTGCTCGCGCACCTGCACCTCGAGCGGCGGCAGCAGCGAGCGCGCCCAAGCCTCGGCATCGCGCTCGGCGGAAGAAAAAATCTCGCGCGACTTGGACACGACCGTCTCGAAGAAGCGCTCGATCAGCGCCCACTTGTCGCGCGTGAGCACCGCCAGGGCACCGAAGTGCGTCTTGTACGCGGCCTCGGCTCGTTCCAGTTCGGAGATGTAGGTATCGAGCGAGAACGGCATCGGCGGCGGCAGGCTCCAGCCCAAATCCTCGGCGAAGCGGCGCTGCACGCCTAGAACCATCTGCTCGATCTCCAGCAGCTTGGCATTGGAGCTGCGCAAGTGCTCGCGCAACGCGCTGAAGTACTCACGGATCGCGGCGAAGAATTGCGGCGTCAGGCGGCTCTTGCGCATCCGATCGCGCGTCTCGAGCACACGCGCGCGCAGCGCCTCCAGGCGCAACGGCTTGAACGCCTGGTCCGACAGTTTCGACATGACGACGCGCGCAGCGACCACCTTGCGCACGTTGGACTCGAAATCGCGCTGCTCGGATTGGGCCCGGATCAGCATGCGTTCGACCGAGCTCTGGTTCTTGCCCTGCAGCGCACGCAGTTCGTACAGCTGCTCGATCAGGCCGCGCTCGCGTGCCATCAGCGACTGTCGAACCTCGCTGCCGATGCGCTCGACCGCGGCAAGCGTCTGCTCGCGCACGATGCGCTGCTTGGCCGGCACCAGCAGGTCCACCAGGGCCGCCTCCAGGCGCGGCAGCTGACTGCGCTGCAGCAGGGTGCGATCGTGCGTGACCTTGGCGACCAGGCCCTTCTGCGCCGACACCGGGAACACGCGAACCGGATCCAAATGCAGCGTATGGCTCACGCTGCTGACCTGGCGTGCAATTTCGCCGTCGACTTCCTCCGTGCTCTTGAGCGCGTCCCACAGGCCGTCGATCTTGTTGAGGACGGCCAGGTGGTTGTTGCTGCCGCCGTCGCCCACGATATGGCGCCACACTTCCATGTCGCTCTTGGTCACGCCGGTGTCGGCGGCCAGCACAAACAGCACCGCGTGGGCGCTGGGGACCAACGACAAGGTCAGCTCAGGTTCGGTACCGATGGCATTCAGGCCCGGCGTGTCGAGGATCACCAGGCCCTGCTTGAGCAGCGGATGGGGGAAGTTGATCACCGCATGCCGCCAGCGCGAGATCTCGATCATGCCGTCGTCGACTGCGGCCAGGTGATCCTTGTCGTCCGGGTCGAACAGACCATACATGCGCGCCTCGTCCACCGGCACGCGCACCGTGTCGGCAACGAGCTTGAACGCCTGCAGCATGCCGTCGGGCGAATCAACATCGACCGGGAACACCCGCCATTCGGCTGCCGAGCGCTTCAGGTCGGCGGTGGTGGACAGGCGCGCTCGCGTCTCGATCGGCAGCGCGCGGATGCACGGCGGCAGCGATTCGTCGTACATCAGCTCGGTCGGGCACATCGTGGTACGACCGGCGGAAGAAGGCAGGATGCGGCGCCCGTAATCGGCAAAGAAAATGGCGTTGATGAGCTCGCTCTTGCCGCGCGAGAACTCGGCGACGAAGGCGATGACAAGCTTATCCTCGCTCAGCCGATCGAGCGCGACATCCAGGCGCCGGGCAGCTTCGCTTTCTAGCAGCTGGTTCGATTCCAGCCAGCGGCGCAACTGCTCGATGGCATGCGACAACGCGTCGCGCCAGGCGCCGTACTGTTGGAAACTGCTTGCCAGTTCTGCCATCTGAAGCCGCTGTAAAGGCGCCGAAAAAGTCTCAATCGACTCTATCACGCAGGGTGCCAGCTTCAGCCTTTCGCATGCCTCGGCAAAACGGGTGGATTCACTGCCATTTCGCGGTGATGGCAAGCGCACCCGCCCTCTGGCGCGACTGGATGTCTAGCGCTGACACCGCGGGCAGTAGAACGTTGCCCGCTGCCCCTGCAGCAGACGCCGGATCGGCGTGCGGCACATTCGGCAGGGTGCGCCCTCACGGCCGTAAACGGCGGCCTCGCGCATGAAGTAGCCCTCGGCGCCTTCGGCGCCGATGAAGTCGCGCAGCGTGCTGCCGCCCACGCTGATCGCCTCGGCAAGGACCTCGCGCACCGCCTCCACCAGACGCGCACAGCGCATCGGGCCGAGCCGACGTGCAGGCAGCTTGGGGTTGATGCCGGCGCGAAAAAGACTCTCCGAAGCGTAGATGTTGCCGACGCCGACCACGATGTCGCCTGCCAGCAGCACCTGCTTGATGGGCGCAGCGCGTGCGCGCGTGGCTGCGTACAGCAGCGCGGCGTCAAAGCGCAGATCGAACGGCTCCACCCCGAGATGCGCCAGCAAGGCGTGCTGCGCGACATCGCCGTCGGCCCGCGCGTGCCACAGCAGCGCGCCAAAGCGGCGCGGGTCGGTCAGGCGCAGCCAGCAGCCGTCCAGCTGAATCTCGACGTGATCGTGGCGGCCCGGCGCGGGCGGCGGCGCCAGATGCACGCGCCACGATCCGGACATGCCCAGGTGGCTGATCAGCGTGCCCGCTTGGACCTGCCAGAGCAGGTACTTGCCACGACGGTCGAGGTGTTCGATGTGCTGGCCGATCAGACAATGCGGCAGATCGCTCGGCACGGGCCAGCGCAGGCGTGACTCGCGCACCAAGACGCCGGTCACGCGCCGCCCTTGGACGTGCGGCGCCAACGCGCGGCGCGTCACTTCGACTTCGGGCAGTTCGGGCATGGTTGTACCGTCTAAACTCGTCGCACTGTGCTCGCCTCCCCGACCCGCCGTCTGGCGTGCCGGACGGCAGAGCAGGCGACGAAAACCTCATGTTGTGCGCAGTGCCTGCCGGTCCGGCGCTGCGCGCCCGGGACCACGGATGACTGACCCCACGCTGCGCCGCATTGCATCTGTCGCCGCGCCGCTGCTTGCGCTGACGATTGTAGGTTGCGCCTCGACCGGCACCGCGCCCGTCGGCGCCCCCACGCCCTCCGCGGCCACAACAGACGCGGCCCCGGCCGCTTCCGTGGTGGTGCCGCCGGTAGACGGCATCCCGCAGGTCAAGGTGACAGGCGCGCTGCTGTTTCAGCTGATGTCTGCCGAGGTCGCCCTGCAACGCGGTGAGGCCGGTGCTGCCTTCGCGACCTATTTGTCGGCGGCGCGCCAGACGCGCGATCCGCGGCTGGCACGACGCGCCACCGAAATCGCCTTGAGCAGCCGCGCAACAAACGAGGCGCTTACCTCAGCGCAACTGTGGCGTGAGCTCGCGCCCGATTCTGACGAGGCACTGCAAGCCACCGCCGTGCTGCTCGTGTCGGGCGGCCGCTACGACGATGCCGCCACGCTGTTCGACCAGCAGTTGAAGAAGTCGGCGGCGCCTGCCGAAGAACTGGCGCGGACACAGCGACTGCTGGCACGCGCGCCGGACCGCAAGTCGGCGCTCGATCTGCTCACCCGGTTGGCCGCACCGTATCGGGACGACCCGAAGACCGGTGCCGATGTGCTGCTCACCCTGTCGGCCGGCGCGCATGCCGCGGGACAATCGGACCAGGCCTTGTCCAATGCCCGTGCCGCACTCGCCCGACGACCGGACTTCGAACGCGCGGCTCTGGTGGTGGCACAGTTTGTCGCCCGACCTGATGGCAAGGACGATCCCAAGGGCCGGGCGGATGCCGCTGCGCTGCTCGACGGCTTTCTCAAGCGCAATCCGACGTCGGTCGAAGTACGCCTGACCTATGCGCGCCTGCTCGTTGCGGACAGCAAGTACGAGGCAGCACGCAAAGAGTTCGCTCAGGTGCTGGCGCAGGAAGACACGAATCTGGACGCGCTGTATGCGATGGGCGTCCTGTCGATCGACCGGCCCGCGCTGCGCGCCGAAGCGCGACGGCACTTCGAGCGCTACATCAAGCTGCTGGAGCAGTCTGCGTCGTCGGAGCCACCCCGGGATCCCGATCCGGCGTATCTCAACCTGGCGCGCCTGGCGGAAGAAGAGCGGCGCTTTCCGCAAGCACTGGAATGGCTCGATCGCATCGACGGCGGTGAACAGTATCTGGCCGCGCGCCAGCGCAAGGCACTGGTGCTGGGCAAGATGAAGCGGGTGAGCGAGGGTCGCAAGCTGCTCGCCGAGACGCCCACGGAGAGCGATGCCGAACGCCAGCAACTATTGCTCACCGAAGGCCAGTTGCTGCGCGACGCCGGTCGGCACCAGGAGGCGCTCGGCCTGCTGGAGGGCGCACTGAAGAAGTCGCCGGACGATACGGCGCTGCTGTACGACGCGGCACTGGCCGCCGAGAAGCTCAACCGCACGCAACAGATGGAGTCGTATCTGCGGCGCGCGATCAAGCTCAAGCCCGACGAGGCGCATGGGTACAACGCGCTCGGCTACTCGCTCGCCGATCGCAATCTGCGCCTGCAGGAAGCCTATGACCTCATTGCGCAGGCTCTCAAGCTGTCGCCGGAAGACGCATTCATCCAGGACTCGATGGGCTGGGTCTATTTTCGGCTGGGCAAGCTGGACCAGGCACGCACGTACCTCGAACGCGCATGGAATGGCCGTCCCCACGCTGAAGTCGGGGCGCATTACGGCGAGACGCTGTGGGTGCTCGGCGAGCGCGATGCGGCGCGCGCCATCTGGCGGGAGGCCCGCGATATCGAGCCCGACAACGAGACGCTGCTGAAAACGCTTCGGCGCCTGAAAGTGCGGCTGTAGGCCGCGCGATATTTGCTGACGACCGGCCGCATGCTTCGTGCCTGCACCCTTGCCGCCGCAGCACTCGTGCTGGCCGGCTGTGCCACGCTGTCCCCGTTACCTTCGGCGCAGCGGGTGCACACCGGACGATTCGCCGCCACCATCGTGCAGGACGGCAAGAGCGAGAACACCACGGGACGTTTCACGCTGTCGGTCGGCCACGAGAATCTGCAGCTCGATCTGGCAACTCCGTTGGGCACCACGCTGGCCCGCGTGCAAAGCGGTCCGAACGGTGCGACGCTGCAGGTGCCGGGCAATGGCGGCATGCGCGAAGCGTCTGGACCGAACCCGGAAGCACTCGCAGAGGAATTGCTCGGCTGGCCGCTGCCGGCCGGCGGCATCGGCGACTGGATCGTCGGTCGCCCAGCGCCGGGTCGCCCGGCTGACGTGCGCGGTGACGGCGCAACGCCGGTCACGATCATCCAAGACGGCTGGACGATCGACATCGCCGAGCGGTTCACCTCCGGCGCGCCGCGCCGACTGAACCTGTCGCGGCCCGCCCGCAGCGGCAGCCCGATTGCCCTGCCTGCACCGGCCATTACCCTGCGGCTCGTCCTCGACGAGCACCCACCCGACGCCCCACAGTGAACTCACCGGAGACCGACATGCCGAGCCATCCCACCCGCGCGCCCCACCTGCTGCTGCGCCGCCGACTGCTTGCGGCGGGGGCGCTGTTGCCGATCACGCCCGCCCTGGCGCTGATCGCGCCCGCACCCGTGTCGGCGCGTGAAGACCTGACCGTGCTCGACGTGCCGTTCGTCCCCACGCCGATGAGCGTGGTCGATGCGATGCTCGACATGGCCAAGGTCACCAGCAAGGATCTGGTCTATGACCTGGGCTGCGGCGACGGCCGAATCGTGATCCGCGCTGCGGAACGGTTCGGCGCGCGCGGCGTCGGCGTCGACCTCAATCCGGTGCGCGTGAAGGAGGCCCAGGCGGCCGCCAGGCGGGCTGGTCGCGCGATCGAGAGCAAGGTGCGCTTCGAAGTGGGCGATGTCTTCAAGTTCGACTTCTCGCCCGCCACCGTGGTGACGATGTATCTGCTGCCGAGCGTCAACCTCAAGCTGCGGCCGCGCATCTTCAAGGAACTCAAGCCCGGCACCCGCATCGTGTCGCACGACTTCGACATGGGCGACTGGGAGCCGCAGGCAAAGCGCGATCTGGACAGCTCGACGGTGTACTACTGGACCGTCCCGGCCAACGCGCCGACGAACCTGAAGTCCTGACCGGCACCGTGCATCACCCGCGCCTGTTCCTCGGGCTGCCCGCGCCGGCCAAGCTCAATCTGTTCCTGCACATCACTGGCAGACGGGCTGACGGCTATCACGAACTGCAGTCGGTCTTTGTTCCGGTCGACCTGGCCGACACGATCGATATCGAATCGCGCAGCGACGGCATGATCAGCCGAAGTGGCGACGTCATCGGCGACCCGGCGCACGACCTGTGCGTGCGTGCCGCCACGTTGTTGCGGCAGAGCGCGGGAATCCAGATGGGCGTGGCGATCCACGTCGACAAGGCGATACCCGCCGGCAGCGGCATGGGCGGCGGCTCCTCCGATGCCGCGACCACCCTAATCGGGCTCAATCGACTGTGGCAGCTCGACTGGCCGCGCCCGCGCCTGGCTCAACTTGCTTTGCAACTGGGCGCCGATGTCCCGTTCTTCCTTGGCGAAGGTCCGGCCTTCGTCGAGGGCATCGGCGAGCGGCTGACGCCGATACCGTTGCCCCCCGCGTGGTATGCGGTGATCCACCCTCAAGTTCATGTTTCGACGGCAGAAATCTTCACTGATCCCGGTTTGACACGAAATACGAAACTCACCACAATCTCGGGCTTTTCCGCAGCGCGGGATGCCTTGTCAGCGACATCAAAGGTATCTGCAGCGCGCTCGCTCTTCGGTGCCAACGACCTGCAGCCGGTCGCCACGCGCCGAGCGCCGCCGATCCAGGACGCACTGAAGCATCTTTCGCGCTTCGGAGCAGCCCGGATGACAGGCTCCGGTTCCGCGGTGTTCGCACCGTTCGATACCGGAAGCGATGCGCGCGAGGCAATCGCTGTGCTTCCTGCCGGCTGGAGCGGCTGGGCGGTGCAGGGGTTGGACGAGCACCCGCTCGCGGCGTGGTGATGCCGGCACACCAAATATTGGCGTGCTGCACAGGTTTCGCGCTGGGGAGTCGCCAAGCTGGTTAAGGCAGCGGATTTTGATTCCGCCATACGAGGGTTCGAATCCTTCCTCCCCAGCCA
>LNFM01004884.1_pt1 | contig 24024 bp, 22 predicted proteins | sample 596031 | NCBI WGS metagenome assembly LNFM01 (sample SAMN04254537, study PRJNA301005) | activated carbon metagenome | isolation source: dual media filters at the Ann Arbor, Michigan drinking water treatment plant | place: USA: Ann Arbor | reverse complement strand
CCGGCAATCCGGCGAGGTCTGCTTCGCTGGCTAGAAGAATGAATGTTTCTTCATCAGCCAAAACCTTTTCGGAGAAGGTCGAGAATTTCTTCGAAAGCTCAGTCTCAATGTTGATGACTTGAGCCTTTTTAGCAGGGTCAAGCAACGCACCGTTACGAACGAGACTGTCATAAGTCCGCTCGAGCAACCGCATCTGCTTGGCATCAAGGTTGAGCGTGGCGCGCGTATCGTAAAGATATTTTACCCGCTGAAAATATCGGGCGTCCAACGTGAGCTCGGAGAAAAAGGCGCTGACCTTCGGCTCCCATTCGCCTTGAATCTTGCGAACTTCGGGGTTGGAAAGGTTCGACGAATGCACGCCCCAAATCGAAAACAACCGCCCGATTTTTTCGCCTGCCAATTCATTGGCGGTAATGGTGTTATCAAATGTGATCGCTTCAGGCTTTTCGATCATTGCCTCGAACTCGGACTTCGACGCATCCATCGCAGCCTGAAATGCTGCGGGGAATTGCGCTACCTTTACCTTGTCCCAAGGCGGAACGCCGTCATAGGGTCCGGTCCACTCCTGTAAAAGCGCAGGCTCGACTGACTTCGATACCTTCATTTCCTGTGCATGAGCGACCGCAGTCATAGCAACTCCCGATAACAAAAACGCCGCAGCGCTGACCAAAATTTTTCCCGTTTTCACTTTAACATGCTCCTAGAAACCCTCCGACGATTAGCCGCCGTGTTATGAATTGGCGATTAGCGGCTTCGCTGGTTGCATGCAAACAACCAGTTTGGACAACATTCGATCCAAAGTGGACCATAAAGATTGTCGGTCCGCGCATCGAAAGTTAGTGATTTTGGAAACTGGAACGGTATGCCCGTTCTGAGACGGGATCGGCTATGGAAAACCATGAAAACGAATTTGGTCGTCGCGCTATCGCAGCGATATTCGCACATTCGGCAATGCGAGAGGAACAGCTTTCTGCCCTAGCCCGGCTATCGGGTTGTATCACAGTGGCGCGGGACAGCCAAAATACCGCCGACTATCTGCTCGTCGACCTCCCCTCCAAAATGGACAAGCCTCAGGATTCATTATCCGAAATAGTTGAATATCTTGAACGCCATCGCAGCGTTGCGCTGGTGTGGACGGATATGGATGGTTTGGAGGAGGCCTATGCGGCGCTATCCCAAACCCAATGTCACTTTCTGGTCGATGCCGACGATGCCGAGGCGATGCCGATTTTGACAGGGGCATTTGGGCGGGGTGCAATGGACCGGGTACATGACAGAAACCGAGATATCGAGTTTGGCTCGTTGCATCGAATCAGCGACGAGCTGGCCGAATTTGCGCGAACCTTGTCCCGAATGGCTGAGACTGACCGGAAATCAGGAGTCGCCGATAAACCAATATCTTTTCGCCCTTCTCCTGCCGGGGGATTCCAGCCTTTCCCGACAGGCGCACCGGCATACCCAGCGATCACCGCCAAATCGGTGCGCGAAATCATTAAAAAACGCCGCCTACGCGAACGATTTTTCGACACCGAGCTTTTTGCGGACCCCGCCTGGGACATCTTGCTCGATTTGAAAGCGGCGGGCCTCGAAGGACAAAATGTGTCAGTGTCGAGCCTCTGCATAGCCGCAGCCGTGCCGCCTACAACCGCGCTACGCTGGATCACCGCGATGACCGAAAACGGACTGCTGGCGCGACGGCAAGACCCCGACGACGCACGTAGGGTTTTCATCGAACTGTCGGACGAGACCAACGCGAAACTAGACGATTATTTTGGCGCCGCGAATGTGCAAATCGGACAAATAATCTGATAGCACTTGCAAAAAGCCCGAGCCTTTGGCAAAGGCGCGCTTCCCTTAGGGGGCGCTTAGCTCAGTTGGTAGAGCATCTCGTTTACACCGAGAGGGTCAGCGGTTCGAGCCCGTTAGCGCCCACCATTGAAACCCCGACATGTTTCACAGTCATGCATAACGGGGAACCTAGCCAGATCAGCCGACAAAGGCGCGTTCAAGGATATAGGTACCGGGATGCGAGTGCGCTCCCTCGATAAAGCCCAGTTTCTCCAGCGCCGCTCCGGTTTCCTTTATCATAGCCATACTTCCGCATAGCATCACGCGGTCGGTCGAGGGATCGAGCGGATAGTCGCCCGCTTCGATTCGCGTTGTGATACGGCGATTTTCGTGGATCCAGGTCGGACATTTTGTCACTGACTGATCGTACGACAGCTGCTGCTTCGCTTCATTCGCAACCAGCGGGTCGTTGGCCAGATGCGATTCCAGTAAATCCCGGTATGCCAGATCCTCGATCTGCCGCACTGTGTGCTGGACCGTGACATGTTCAAAGCGTTCGTAAACTTCCGGGTCGCGAATGATTGACATCCATGGCGCCAGACCTGTTCCGGTTCCGATCAAATGCAGGCGCTTGCCAGGAAGCAGCGCATCGAAAGTCAACGTGCCCGTCGGCTTGGCACCCAATAGAATTTCGTCACCGGGTTTGATTTTGTACAATTGACTGGTGAGCGGCCCGTCAGGAACAATGATGCTTAAAAATTCCAGTGTTTCATCCCAGAACGGCGACACCATCGAATAGGCGCGCAGCAATGGCCTGCCGCCCACCATCAGACCAAGCATGACAAACTGTCCGCTGACAAAACGAAACGATGCCGGTCGCGAAACCGAGAATGAGAATAAGCCGGTATTCCACTGATGCGTGGTCAAAACCTTTACAGTAGAAAACGCCATGACATTTGCTCCGATGCTGAAATAGTCACTTGGCGGCGCGATTGCCGCTCGCACAATGATCATTTCTTTCAGCCGTAAAAGGGCGCCTATTATTCGCTTTCCATGTTGCGTCATCGCACGGTCGATGTCAGTATCAGAACGCGTTGTTCATTTTGCAGAAAGCTTTTCTTATGCAAACTTCCCGCATGAGGGGTTTTGTTTTCACCACGCTCGCAGGCGGTGCCGTTATGGCCATGGGTCTGGTGCCTGAAACAGCGGCCGCGCGCGAGAGCGAACAGGCCGAAAGTGCGAACTGCCCATGTAAATCGCAACGCAAGATTGTCCGGCCGTTGATCGAGGCGACCCCGATCCGCAAAAAAGATAAAGAACGCGTTCGCCGTATCCTGATGTAGTCAGCTCGCCTCTTTGAGCAGCTTTGCCATTTCGGCATCATCCCATTCAACACCGCCTGCCACGCGCCAAACCTCTTTGCCGTCGCTGTCATATAATATCGTTGTAGGCAGCGCGATCTGGTTGTTGAACGCCGCCAAGAGCAGGTTGTCAGCGTCGGTATAGGGCTCGAGATTCGCAATGTTCGCTTGCTTGAAAAATGCTGCAACGGGCTTGCGGCCTTCCAGATCTTGCGACACCGCAATCACCGAAATCCGTCCTTCCTCAAGCGCGGCAAGTGCGTCCAGTGTCGGCATTTCGGCCTTGCACGGTGCGCACCAGGTAGCCCAGATATTGACCAGCAGCGGCCGGCCGGCGAAATCGGACAGGGTGACATCGCGGCCATCGGCGCCGGTAAATATCGCGGCAGGCGCCGTTTGCCCGGCAAATTTATAACTTAACGTCGCGCGCATGCCGTTGGCGCTCTCAAGACCAATCTCGGCCCCGGCGGGATTAGACCCGGCCTTTGCGGCTTCGGCTTGCGCTTGCTCCTTGGGCAGAGTTCCCTTATCGCACGCGGCCAGCAGCATAAGGATTAGGGCAATAGATACGCGCAATTCTGGTTCCAATAGCATGTGGGGCGGCCGGTTCGGCAATGGCCCAGGGGATATCATGCGCGAGATAAATGCCTCTATCCCTTTCGACAAGCGCCTTTGGCAGGAAGACATAACGGGTAGCAAAGCGCATGCCGATATGTTGGCCGTAAACGGCATCATTTCGCATGAAGATAATGCCGAAATCCAGCGCGGACTGGACGCGGTACACGCCGAATATCAGGCCAATGGGGTGCCGGAAGATCTATCGCTCGAAGACATCCACATGGTCACCGAAACGCGGCTGCGCGAGCTTGTAGGTGAACCTGCCGCACGGCTGCACACCGCCCGGTCCCGTAACGATCAGGTGGCGACCGATTTTCGGCTTTGGGTACGCGGCGCGATAGAACGGGTAGACTTGGGTCTGAAGAAGTTTCAAATCGCCCTTGTTGCGCGCGCCGACGAACATACCGAAAGCATCATGCCCGGATTTACCCATTTGCAGGTCGCGCAACCGGTGACTTTGGGTCACCATCTGATGGCCTATTACGAAATGGCAAAACGCGATCGAAGCCGCTTTGCTGATTGTGCAGAGCGGCTGAACCAATCGCCGCTTGGTGCCGCTGCGCTGGCAGGCACTTCCTTTCCTATAGACCGCAACGCGACCGCCTCGGCTTTGGGTTTCGATGCGCCGATGGCAAACAGTCTCGATGCCGTATCGGACCGCGATTTCGCGCTCGAATTTCTGACCTGCGCCACGCAAACCGCCCTGCATCTGTCACGGCTGGCCGAAGAAATGATCCTTTGGGCATCGCAGCCTTATGGTTTCATCACCCTGCCCGATGCGTGGTCGACGGGTAGCTCGATCATGCCGCAAAAGCGCAACCCCGACGCTGCGGAGTTGGTGCGCGGGCACGCAGGACGGATCATGGGCTGCATGACGAGCCTGATGGTGACGATGAAGGGCCTGCCGCTCGCATATTCAAAGGACATGCAGGACGACAAGCCGCCGGTGTTCGAGGCCTATGACTTACTCGCGCTGTCGATTGCGGCGATGACCGGCATGGCCGCCAATGTGACGTTTAACACCGGCCGGATGCGCGAAGTTGCAGCTTCCGGCTTCTCGACCGCCACCGACCTTGCCGACTGGCTGGTGCGCGAACATGGCCTGCCCTTCCGTGAAGCGCATCATGTCACCGGAAGCGTGGTCAAGGCATGCGAAGCGCGGGACATCAGCCTCGACGCGATAACTGCGAACGACCTCGCCGCCATTAATCCCGCGTTGGCAAATAGCATATTGCCCGATCTGTCGGTTGACGGTTCGGTCGCGAGCCGGACCAGCACTGGCGGCACCTCGCCCATTCGGGTAAGAGAAGCCGTTGCCGCCGCCAAAAAGGAACTCGAATCGTGACCAAAGCCAAGGCAGCTCTGATACTATTGGCGCTCGGCCTTGCGGCTTGCGGCAAGGTCGGTGACCTCGAACCGCGATCAGGCAACAGCCTGCCGCCCAAAGCCTATGGCCAGAAGGAAGAGCAGTCATCCGCGGCGCTGACCCGCCCGTCGGTGCAAGCCCGCCCGGGACGCACCGACGAACTGCTCAAACGTTCCGAACGGCGCGAGGATGACCAGTTCGACCTGCCGCCAGGTCAGACGGCCAAACCATTCGACCCAGAAGAAGCCGTCGCTGAAGAACTTGAAGAAAAACCAAGCTGAGTTTTAACTCCCATGAATCATTTCGAACAAATTGATGGCGTGCTCCACGCTGAACAAGTGCCTTTGCCGGTCATCGCCGATGCAGTCAGCACGCCAGTCTATGTCTATTCACGCGCAACGCTCGAACGCCATGCGCAGGTGTTCCGCGATGCGCTGTCGGACCTCGACAATCCGCATCTGGCCTTCGCGGTAAAAGCGAACCCGAACCTTGCAGTGCTGAAGGTTCTGGCAAAGCAGGGCTATGGCGCCGACGTCGTTTCCGGCGGCGAAATGGACCGCGCGCTGGCTGCGGGGATGAAGGCCGAAGATATCGTCTTTTCAGGCGTTGGTAAAACGGCGGAAGAAATGGCGCGCGCATTGAAAGCAGGCATCGGCCAGTTTAATATTGAATCGGAAGAGGAAGGCGGCGAGTTGGCAGCCCTCGCCGACGCCATGAGTAATCGGGCCAACGCCGTTCTGCGCATCAACCCGGACGTCGATGCCGGAACCCACGGCAAGATTTCAACGGGTAAGGCAGATAACAAATTCGGTGTCGGCATCCACCGCGCGCCGGAAATCTACGCTCGTCTTGATGCGTTGCCCGGCATCAATATGCGCGGTGTCGCGCTGCATATCGGCAGCCAGTTGACCAGCCTCGACCCGCTGGAAACCGCGTTCCTGAAAATCGGCGCTCTAGTGACTGAATTACGCGCCGCTGGGCACAGCATCACCCATGTCGATCTCGGCGGCGGCCTCGGCGTGCGCTATAAGGAAGGCGACCATCCGCCCGAACCTTCCGACTATGGCGCGATGGTTGCCCGCGTCACCAAGGGATGGAACGTCCGTCTGATGTTTGAACCGGGCCGCGTGATCGCAGGCAATGCAGGCGTCCTGCTCACCCGCGTAATTCGCGTAAAGCCGGGATCGGGGAACTTGCCTTTTGCTATCGTCGATGCTGCGATGAACGACCTCGCCCGCCCCGCACTGTATGATGCCTGGCATGATTTTGAGGCAGTTGAGCCCAATGGACGCCGTGTAACTGCAAACATCGTTGGCCCTGTTTGCGAGACCGGCGACACCTTCGCAATGGCGCGGGATATCGATGAAGTTGCGGCGGGTGACCTCGCCATATTCCGCACTGCGGGGGCTTATGGCGCAACAATGGCAAGCACTTACAACAGCCGAGGGTTGGTGCCAGAAGTGCTGGTCGATGGCGATAAATTCGCGATTGTCGCCGAACGCATTGCTCCTGCAACTATTCTGGCTGCCGAGCATGTGCCCGACTGGCTTGAATAATGGACCAGTTGCCGATCTTCGTGAACCTAAAAGGCCGCAAGGTCATATTGGTCGGCGACGGTGAGGCGGCTGACGCCAAGCGCCGGTTGATTGAGCGCGCTGGCGGTATTTGCGTCGATGCCGGGAATTTAGAAGCCCGCCTGGCCTTTGTTGCAATCGAGGATGAGGCCGAGGCGCTGGCTGCGGCAGATGGTTTAAAATCACGCAGATTGTTGGTCAATGTCGTCGACCGGCCCGAGCATTGCGATTTCACCACGCCCGCCATTGTAGACCGCGCACCGGTGTTGATCGCCGTTGGCACAGGCGGCGCGTCAGCGGGAATGGCAAAGGCGATCCGGCAACGGTTTGAAACAATCCTTCCCGAGAGATTGGGAGCCTTTGCAACGGCCATTGCCGATGCCCGCGACGCGATCCGGTTGCGCTGGCCAGGCGGTGCCGAACGCCGCCGCGCGCTTGACGAGGGCTTTGTCGAAGGCGGCGCGCTTGATCCGTTCGCCGACCATGCAAGCGGCGATGTGGCGCGTTGGATCGCGGATGAGGGCGAGACTTCCCAGTCGCGGCTTATTGAAATTCCATTGCTGTCCGACAATCCAGACGATCTAACCTTGCTTACCGCGCGGTTGCTTGGGCAGGCCGACCATATTTATCACGACGCCGCAGTACCCCTTGCCATCCTGAACCGCGCCCGCGCTGATGCGGCGCGGCAACAGGGGGCACCGCCGGTCATCGCGCCTGATGGCCTGACGCTTTACCTAAGGTTGCCGTCTGCTTTAGCTTAAGGCATGACGCTTAGCTCATGACTGACAATTTTCCCCAAATCCTGATCTTCGGCTGCGGCAATATGGGCGGCGCGATGCTCAATGGATGGTGTGCTGCTGGCATTGCCCCTGAATGTTTTACCGTCGTTGATCCAGCGGCCAACGGCCTTCCCGAAGGCGTAAGAATTTTTCGTTCAGCTGACGAATTGAACGAGACATTCGATGGCGTCCTGCTCGGAATAAAGCCGCAAATGCTGGCAAAGCTGGCACCCGATGTCGCGCGCTTACTTGCGCCAGATGCACTGGTCATTTCGATATTGGCTGGTTCTGAGACCGCTACGCTATCCGCATATTTTCCGGGCGAACGCATCGTCCGGCTAATGCCAAATCTTGCTGCATCCATCGGTAAATCCCCGCTGGGTCTGTTTTCCAGCCAACTCGGTCAAACTGGGCGCGGCGAAGTGGAGTCATTGTTGGCCGCGTTAGGCAGGCCGATTTGGCTCGAAGATGAGGCGCAGATGGATGCAGTGACTGCGCTCGCCGGATCCGGTCCTGCTTTCGTCTACCGTTTCATCGATGCGCTGGCGCAAGGCGGTGTCGCGGCAGGACTTCCGGCGGATGTTTCTGCAAAGCTCGCGCTATCGATGGTCGAAGGCGCAGCCTTGCTCGCCGCCGGTTCCGACGAAAGCACCGCACAATTGGCCGCGCGCGTAACCAGTCCGGGCGGGACAACCGCTGCTGGACTGAGCGTTCTTGATGACCAGAGGGCGCTGGCAAAGCTGATCGAGGCAACATTATTGGCCGCGCGTGACCGCGGCACCGAACTGGCAAAGGGTTAAATATGAAAAGGTTGCAACTGACGCTTCTGATATCCGCGGTTACGTTCGCGTCCCCGCTATCTGCGTCGATAGCCAAGCCGCCGACCACAGAAGAGGCAAAGGCCAATATTGCCAAATATGGGCCAATCGAAAATCTGGACCTGTTTCAACTGGTCGATGGCATCGACGATGGCGCGCTCAACAGCGAAGCGATCACCGCTGCCTATATCGACCGCATCGCCGCTGTCGATGACGGCGGGCCAATGCTGAACGCGGTCATCGCGACCTTCCCCGATGCGCTCGATCAGGCGCGGGCAATGGACGCGGAAATCAAGGCTGGCAAATATCGCGGGCCGATGCACGGCATGCCGGTGCTGGTGAAAGACAATATCGAAGTTGCTGGGCCAATTCCGACGACCGCTGGTTCACTGGCGCTGGCGGGTAATGTCACCAATCGCGATGCGCCGCTGATTGCGCGGCTCCGCGAAGCTGGCGCAGTCATCCTAGGCAAAACCAATCTTTCCGAATGGGCCAATATCCGTTCGGACAATTCGACCAGCGGCTGGAGCGCAGTTGGCGGCCTGACCAAAAACCCGCACGCGCTGGATCGCAATGCATGCGGATCGTCGAGCGGTAGCGGTGCAGCGGCGGCGGCTAGCTTGGCGGCGGCAACCATTGGCACCGAAACCGATGGCTCGATCACATGCCCCGCCGGGGTCAATGGCGTTGTCGGTTTCAAACCGACTGTCGGCCTTATCTCGCGTCGCTTTATCGTCCCAATCAGCCATAGTCAGGACACGGCTGGACCGATGACACGAAGCGTGCGTGATGCTGCGATCATGCTGACCGCGATGGCGGGCAGCGATGCCCAAGATGCCGCGACTGCCGATGCCGACAGGTGGCGCGGCGACTATGCGAGCGGGCTTTCGGTTGATGCGCTTAAAGGCATGCGTATCGGCGTGATCCGCGCGCCCAATGTCGATGCTGCGCTTTTCGACGGGGCGATTGCGAAACTGAAAGAAGGCGGCGCTGAGATAGTCATACTCGACACCAGCAAAATCGACCGCCAGAAAATGGGGCAAGCAGAGTTCAAGGTTTTGCTCGCTGAACTCAAGGCCGACCTCGGTTCCTATCTTCAAGGCCTGCCTGAAAATCTGGTTCCGCACAAATCGCTTGCCGACATCATCGCTTTCAATAAGGCCAATGCGGGTACCGAATTGCAGCATTTTGGACAGGACATTTTTGAAACGGCTGAGAAAGAAAAGGGCCTAAATGACCCCGCCTATATCGAAGCGCTGGCGACCTCGCGGGCCATTGCGACCGGCGCGCTCAACGGCATGTTTGCCAATAACAAGGTAGATGTCATCCTTGCTCAAACCAATGGCCCTGCATGGCTGTCCACGCTCGGCAAGGGCGATGCCTTTTCAGGTCCGAGCGCCAGCGCACTGCCTGCGATAGCGGGCTACCCGCATCTAACGGTGCCAATGGGGCTTTCGAGCGGACTCCCTGTCGGCCTGAGCTTTATCGGGCCGCAATGGCATGATCATAATGTGCTCAAGGCGGGCTATGCTTATGAGCAGCTTTCCAAGGCGCGCGTCACACCGGCCTTCCGCGCCAGTTCGGACAGCAAATAATGGCATTCGGCAAACCCGATCTCGGCAGCCTCATCCCCGGCGGCACAGCGTTCGACCCGGCGCTGGTCAACAAATTGATGGGCAAATTCGGCCATGGCGGCTTTCTCGATATGGAATATGTCGGGCACGGTGCGGACTGGGTAGAGCTTGCTATAGACTGGCGCGAAGATCTGGTAGCTGACCCCGATACCGGCATTTTGGCGTCTGCGGTTATCATCAGCCTGATGGATAACGCGACCAGCATGTCGATCTGGACCAAATTGGGCGAGTTCCGACCGCAGGTGACGATGGATTTGCGGATCGATTATCTGCGCCCTTCCCCTTCGCGCGAACGCGTATATGGACGCGGGATCTGCTATCACCTGACGCACAGCATCGGTTTCGTTCGCGGTTTTGCCCATAATGGCAATCCCGATGATCCGCTCGCGCATGCCAGCGGTACCTTTATCCGTGTCGGTGATAGGATATGAGCAACATTCACGCCCCACGCTTGCCGCCCTATGCGCTGGCACTCGATATGTCGGTAGTTGACGAACTCGGCGGCGTTCCTGTTATCGGGATGCCATTTGCCGATCGCGTTCAGGGCCGACCAGGTTTTCTACACGGCGGCGCGATCTCTGGCCTGCTCGAAATGGCGGCGGTTGCGGCGATCCACCGTGCGCTGCAAGAAAAGGGCAGCGACAGTGCGATCAAGCAAGTCAATGTCACAATAGATTTCATGCGCGGCGGCGTTGGTCAGATGACCTACGCGGTCGGCGAGGTGACACGGCTGGGACGTACGATGGCCAACGTCGAAGCCCGCGCATGGCAGGAGTCCCGCGATAAGCCCATTGCAATGGGCTATATGCATTATTTGATTAAGGCAAAGCGCAAGGTTTAAGCTTCGCCGTGCGTTTCGATAAGTGCGCTTGCAATCGCTTCCTCAGGCGTTTTGTCACCCCAGATGATGAACTGGAAAACCGGATAGAAACGCTCGCATTCGTCGATGGCAACGTCGATAATGGTTTGCGCGTGGTCCACACCAAGCAGCCCGTTCGAGGGCATCAGGCTGCCATGGCGGAACAGCAATATGCCGTTGGCCGACCACATATCGAAATGCCCAAGCCATAATTGTTCGTTGATCAACCCCAGCGCAGTATAAACGCTTTCGCGCTTGTCGCTGGGCACGGTGACGTCGGGCAATACGATCAACTGGAGCGCATTGTCTTCTTCACGCCAGATCGCGCGAATCTGATAGCTCGTCCAACTGCCCTTATATTCAGCGGTAATCTCGTCTTCGCCGTCGAGTTCGAACGACCAGCCGCGCGCCTCGAACAACGCCGCGAGCATGTCGACGGGCGCGGACTCGTCGCGTTCGAAATGTTCATATTGCTCGTCTGCGTCGTGCATGATTTGATGCGCCCGTGATTATTTGGGGATTCTGCCCTGACCGTGACTCACGCGCAAGGGGCTTGCGCCTCCGGGCGGCACAAGTCTGTGGGCCGGTTGTGGAAAAGTTTTAAGTCTTTGCGGCGGGCTTCTTCGGCGCGGCTTTCGCTTTCGGAGCTGCCTTGGCCGCAGGCGCCGCTTTCAGGCCTGCTGCTGCCTCAAGCGCTGCCACGCGTTTGCCCAAGGCATCGGCCTCTGCGCGTGCGTTTGCCGCCAACATTTTAACCGCGTCAAATTCCTCGCGCGTGACCAGATCAAGCCCGCCTGCCCATTCACGCGCGCGTTCCCGCATGCTGGCTTCCGCCTCACGGCCCATGCCAGCCACGGTCCCGGCAACACCGTTCAGCACCTTGGCCAGATCGTCAAAAATGCGTTTCTCGCTTTGCATATCACAAACTCCAAATCGGCAGAGGGGTTAGCTGCCTTTTCCTATCTGGGAAGTCGCAGCCGGAACGTAAAGGGTTTCGGCGTCAGGATTAAGTCGGTCGATCTGAAAATTGAGGATCGCGGCAAAGCTGATCCAGACCAGATACGGTACCATCAGCCACGCCGCAGCCTTACGAACGCGGCCAAAAACGAACGTCGTCGCAATCGCCGTACCGATCATCGCCAGGATAATAAAAAAGGCAGTGCCGATTTTATGCTGTCCGAAAAAGACCGGCGACCAGGTAAGGTTTATCAGAAATTGCGATACGAACAGTACGATAGCGATATTTCGGTCTTTCGCGCCGCGCGCGTGCAAAATCATCGCAAAAGCGAGACCCATCAGAAAATATAAGGTCGGCCAAACCACGCCGAAGACCCAGCCGGGCGGCTGCGCCTCGGGCTTGATCAGGGTTTGATACCAGCTATTTTCTGCGGTCGAACCCGAAATAGTACCTGACAAATATCCAAGAAACATCACCACCGGAACGACGAACAGCGCCCAGCGCAACAGCGACATGCGAAGCTGTGATGCAGAAGCAAGCTGGTTCATGAAAAATCTCCGGCTCGGGGGCGATTCGGTACGAATGCCGCGCGTTCAATTCCTTAGCATTGCGCGCAAATAGAACAAGGCCGCCTGCCCTGCGGCAAACGGCCTTGTCCTGTTTTGGTTGCCTTTACAGCGAATAAGTTACTTGCGGGTGCCTGAAAGCCCCATCGAGCCAAACGCACCAGCTTTGACTTCGCCCGACATGGCATCGCCATCGACGGTTGCAGTCGCATCAAGATGCATTGGCATTGGCACTGTGATGTCCATCCCCCAGCTCAACGTGTTACCGTCAACTGTACCGTCGCCGATTTCCATTGTGCCGAGCCCGCCCGACATCTTGCCGGAGAAGCTACCGCCGTCGCTGTTGACGGTTAGTACTGCCTTCTGGTCGCCCATTGGGCTTTTGATTGTTACGTCCCAGTCACCATCAACTGCTGCCATATTCCTACTCCTTATTTAGCGGTTGTATTTGCAGTGGTGTTAGCAGCTTCGCCGACCATTTCAATTGGCAATCCCAGCGTTTCAAGTTGTGGTTTTACCTTGGCGGCGTCGCCCACCACCAGCCATGTGATTTTCGCAGGATCAACCTTGGCGCGCATTTCTTCATTCAATGCCGGGGCCGTCAAAGCGCTATATTTGCCCGCAAGTGTTTCGGCATATGTGAACGGACGTTTGTTCAGACGGTCAGACTGCATCTGAGCAAGAACGGCTGCCGACTGTTCATAGCTACCCGGCAGTTCAAGAACATTACCCTTGATGGTTTTGTCCAACTCGTCAGCCGTCACCGGCTTCCCACCGTTAAAGTCCTTCAACTGATCCATCAGCACCTTGATCGAAGGGCCAGTCTGGTTCGTCTGGACAGGCGCGAACATATAGAACGGCACGCGGTCTTCAGCACCATTCACCTGACTACGAACACCATATGACCAGCCTTTGGTTTCGCGAAGGTCCATGTTGATCCGCGAGAGAAAGTCGCCACCGAAGATTTCGTTGGCGGCACGCAATGTCAACAGGTCATCCGATCCCTTGGCATCGAGCACGCTGCCGGCCAGCACCAAAGATTGCGGCGAGTTGGGCCGATCAATCAACAGGATTTTCGATTGTGCCGCAGGAATAGCAGCAGCGAAATTCTTGGCCGGGGCAGCGGACGCAGAAGGCTTCCAGCCGCCGAACCGCTTTTCGAGCATCGGCGTGATTTCCTTGAGGCTGGTGTCACCAACCACAAAAATTTCGGCCTTGGCCGGATGCACCCATCCCTGATGGAACGCAGACACATCGGCCTTGCTGATCGTCGCTACGGTTTCAGGATAGCCGCTACCGGTTTGCGGACCGCCGTAAGGATGGCCCTTGCCGTAAAGCAACGGTGGCAATGTCCGCGTCGCGATACCCTGCGGCTGGTTCATTTCGGAGAGAATTCGAGTTTGTTGCTGAACGCGAATCCGTTCCAGTTCTTTGTCGTCAAACGCTGGGTTTTTGATAACATCGGCAAGCAAGTCGAGCGACGCACCCAGATTGGGCTTCACCGCGCGCACGCTCGCCACGGTGCGATCAAGTGACGAGCCGACATTAACGTCAGCACCCAGCTTCTCTTCGGTTTCCGCGATCTGAGTTGATGTCAGCGACTTGGTGCCCTCGAGCATCATCGTGGACATCATCGACGCGATACCGCGCTTGTCGGAAGGATCGGCCGAATAGCCTGCATTAAAGCTGACCGCCACCCGAACGGTCGGCACAGCAGCGCGGCGCGCAAAAAACACCTTGATGCCGTTTTTCAGCGTTGTTTCTTCAACGGTCGGAAAATCGAGCGCCGGTGTGCCCATCGGTTCGGGGAATTTGCTGCGATCCTGAAATGATGCAGGGACCGTCCCGGCCATGTCGTCGCTGCCCGGTGGTGCGTAAAATGCGGGCGCGGTCAGGGTGCCCGTGCGCGCACCGACGCCAGCTGCGACTTCCTGATAGGCTTCGCGTTCGCCCGGTTCGACACGGATTTCCAGAACCGGCCTTGTCAACCATTTCTGCATCGCCGCTTTAACGGTCTCGGGCTTGGTTGCCGCAAGCCGCTTCAATTCCGTCTTATAGAAATTGGAGTCGCCGGTATAAAGCTGTCCTTCGGCCAGCGCGGTCGCTTTGCCACCGAAACCACCGACCTGCTCAAGCCCGTCGATCTGCTGCGCAATCGTGCTCGCGGCAACGCGCTGAACTTCCTCAGCGGTCGGGCCGGTTTTGATAAAATCTGCGACTATTTCGTCCAGCCGCTTGGCCAATGCATCGGCATCGCCGCCCGGCTTCACGTCGGCCTGGATATTGACAAGGCTGCCATGAACGAACGGGATCATATAGGCCGAAACCGCAACTGCGCTCTGTTCCTGACGGACAAGGATGTTATCGAGCCGCGAACTCGAAAGCCCGCCAAGCGCGCTCATCGCGACCGACAAGGCATTCGCATCCGGGTCGGCAAGACCAGGTACAACCCAGTTGCGATAAATGCGCGTCGATGGAATCTTGTCCTTCATTACGATCTTGACTGGCGCTTCGAGCGTAGGAACCGGTGCATTGACTGGCGGCACATCCTTCCCACGCGGAATTTTGCCGAACCATTTTTCAACGAGTGGCTTGGCTTGAGCCACGTTAATGTCACCCGCCAGAACCAAAACCGAATTGTTCGGGCCGTAATGGTCGGTGAACCAGTTTTTCATATCATCGAGCGAGGCAGCAGAGAGGTCTTCAAGGCTGCCGATGGTGTCGTGTTGATAGGGATGGCCGACCGGAAAAAGAGCCTCCGAACGCTTGTAATCGACAAGGCCGTAAGGCTGGTTGTCGCCCTGACGCTTTTCGTTTGAGACCACGCCAATCTGGTTGTCGAGCTTCTCTTTGGTCACGGCATTGAGAAGAAAGCCCATTCGGTCGCTTTCAAGGAACAAGGCAGATTCAAGCGCAGTCGTCGGCACCGTCTGGAAATAATTGGTGCGGTCGAGCCAGGTGGTACCGTTCAAATCGGTAGCGCCAATTTTCTTGGTCCACTCGAAATAGTCGCCCTTGGCGTTTTCGCTGCCGTTGAACATGATATGCTCGAAAAGATGGGCATAGCCGGTCTTGCCCTTCGGCTCATGCTTCGACCCAACATTATACCAAATCGATACTGCAACGACGGGCGCCTTGCGATCCTCATGAACCAGAACCGTCAACCCGTTGGCAAGCGTGAATTTTTCGTGCGGAATATTGACCGCCTCGACCAGTTTGGAAACAGGTGCGGGCTGCTGCGCGAGCGCCGGGGCACTGGCAATCAACGCCGAACCGGACAACATTAGTGCGAGGGTAAATTTACGGATCATTTTAGGCTCCCAAAGCTAGATCATTGCCACCAGAGATAGCGACGGGCGGCCCAAACACAATGAAACCACCCTAAATTTTCGACAAACGGCAATTATGGCCGATAACGGCGCTTTGCGTTCTTCAACGCATCAGCCCATTCGAAATGCACGGGCTTGAATTTCTGATCCAAAAACAGCTGCATTTGGTCGGTATAATGAGGCGAATCCGGCCGGTTCGTGGCCGAGCCATAGGGCTGGATCGACTGGCTGGTAAGCTTGCCCGCTTTGTCCCAACTGGTCAGCATGATGAAGCTGTCGCCGTGGCGAACGCGCATCTGGCCATCGTCCTGCGGCTCCCACACCGTTGCCGCGCGCAGCGTATCAGTGCCGCCATTGGCCGGCAAATTGACCTTGCCGCGAATGAGGCGCTGAACCTGCCCAAGCGGCGGATCGATGCGGCCAAACCCTTTAATCAAAGCGTCAACCACTTCGCGCAGCTTTGCCTTGGCGTCGGGCAGCGGGCGGCCATGATAGGCATCGCTATTGGCCATATGCATCATCGCCTCACCGATAGTATCGGCCTTGCCCTTGCCATCGCTGTTAAAGTCCCATTGTTTGAGCAAATTCTGGGCCGCAACCAGGTCGGGCTCGGATTTCACATCTGCGGCCAAGACCTTGGCGATCCACGTTCCGGCAAAGCTGTTGCGGCTATACGCGGTGTCAAATTTTATCGCGAGCAGCTCTTCAGGCGTGAGCGACGTGTCGGCATCGAGTAGCTCAATGGCTCGGATAATCCGATTGGTCATCCGCGCCTCAATCCCCAGTAACGGCGAAAACTTGGCAGCATCGAGCTCTGAACCTTTGCCCGCAGCCATAAAGGGCGTGTTGTTGGCGTTGGTGACATAGCCCGACGCTGGATCAACGATCATGGGTGTGGCTTCCCACGGCAACACCGTTTGCGGCAGGCTGGCACTGACATCGCCCGGCAGGATTTTCGTATAGTCAAAACCAGGTTTGCGGTCCGGGAATACCGCGTTGTAGAAATAGCCGATCTTACCACTCTTGTCGGCATAGATGAAATTTGTCGCTGGGATTCCGCGCAAGCTCATCGCCGATACCCACTGATCGTAATCTTGCGCCTTCTGAATGCGGAAATATTGCTCAAGCAACTTCACATCGTCCATCGCTGCATAGCGGATAGCAAAAGCACCGTTCTTGTTAATTATGACCGGGCCGTGCTCTGAACGATAGACGGTGCGTGGTATCGGCAAAGTGAACGGCCAGAACTTCACCGGCAGCCAGATGCGTTTGGATTTCAGCGGCTTCCATTTGCCGTCCATCCGGTACTGAGTCTGGTCGGCGTTGGTCAACAGCTTGTAGACATCGATCAGGTCAGGTTGATTGACCGTATTGGTCCAGCCGAGATTGCGGTTATGGCCAAGCAAGACGAATGGCGATCCAGGGAACAACGCCCCTGCCATATCCAGCCCCTCGCCCGAATGAACCACCGCCTCATCCCATGCCACACCGCCTTCATAAGGCTGGTGCGAATTGGAAATCAGCCAAGTCTGGCCGTCCGCCATACGCTTTGGCGCGACGGCGAAGGCGTTCGAGCCATTCATCGAAGGCTCACGCCCCGCAGGCGTCAGCTGCGCCACAGGCCCGTTGACCGGTGTCTCGCCGTCGTTAAGCTTTTTGATAACCCCGTCGAGGCCAAAGAAAAACGGCGACCGAAGGACAAAGCCCGCCGCGACATCGCGCCCGCTGACTGGAAACAGTTTCGATAATCGTACCTCGTCTGGATGCTTGTCGGCATAATGGTTCAACCCCGCCGCATAGGCGTCCATTACCGCGCGGACATCGGCCGGGATCTTGTCATAATCGCGCGCCACCGTTTCCCGGACGCCAAGCAAATGCTGGACATAATCAACCGGCGCGCCGTCGCTGCCCAGCATCGCGCCTGCCCGGCCACGAGTCATCGCAACCACCTCTTGCAGCACACCAAAATCATCCTCTGCATGCGCATAAGCAAGGCCATAGGCGGCGTCAGCGTCGGTTTTGCCGTTGATATGTGGGACGCCGAAACCATCGCGAGCGATTTCGACATCATATTTGCGAACAGGCGGTGCGGATTGCTGTGTGGCTGCTAGAGGTTCCCAAACCAAGCCGGCAACCGCAACAATGCCCACCAGCGCCAGCAGCGCCCATAAAAACTTCCGCATCTATCTCTCCTGAAAACAGAACCTTGTCAGACCGGTTCGTTCGCTTACAACGCGTGGCATAACCGAGTTTACACGAAAGGAAAGACCCCCAATGCACCGTAGTCTGATCGCAATTGCCTTGGTATCCGCCGCTGTTGTCCCCGCATTCGGGCAAAACAATATTGTCGGCTCAGGCATTTCGCCATCGGCAGTAACCAACTCGGCAACACGCCCGATTTCATTTGCTGCGACGGTACCGACAAATGGTGCCTTGGTTATTCCAATGCGGACTGCGACGCTACCGGCGGGTGTTGTCGATGCCTCAACCTCACAAGCACTCGACGCAGCAATTGCCGCCGCCAAATATGAAGGCAAGGAAGGCAGCATGTTGTCGCTGCGCGGAATTGGCGGTTATTCGCGCATATTATTGAGCGGCACCGGTGATGAAGGCGACCGCATCGCCAACATCCGCAATGCTGCTGGTAAGGCCGCTCAGGACCTCAAAGACGAAGCCCAGACGGTTGCCATCGCGGGCGATTTGTCAGCTGAAGAGGCCGCTGCTGCGGCATTGGGTTACGCATTAGGGCAGTACCGATTTGACCGTTACAAAACAGTCGACAAAAAGGCACCTCCGGCCAATCCGGTGACCGTCGTGACCAGCGACTCAGGCGCAGCCGACACTCTCTGGAAAACCCGTTATGCGGCAATGGCCGAAGGCGTTGCGCTTGCCCGCGATCTGGCGACCGAACCCGCCAATGTCATTTACCCCGAAAGTTTTGTCGAACGCGCCCGTGCTGCCTTTGGCACTACCGCCAATGTCAAGATCGAAGTGCTCGATGAAGCGGCGATGCGCAAGCTTGGCATGGGCTCATTGGTCGGCGTGGGCCAAGGTTCGCGTCGCCCTTCGCGGTTGATGCTGGTCGAATATCGCGGTGCAGGGACAGGTGCGCCGCTCGCCTTCGTCGGCAAGGGGATCACCTTCGATAGTGGCGGGCTCTCGCTCAAGCCGGGGCTCGGAATGTGGCGGATGAAGGCCGACATGTCTGGCGCGGCCAATGTCATCGGCGCGGTGCTATCGCTCGCCAAGTCAAAGGCACCGGTAAATGTCATCGGCGTCGCTGCACTTGCTGAGAATATGCCTGACGGCAATGCACAGCGCCCTGGCGACGTTGTCCGGACGCTAAGCGGCAAGACGATCGAAATGCTAAATTCCGACGCCGAAGGCCGCCTCGTGCTTGCTGATGCCAATGAATATGTCATTGCCAATCGCAAGCCTGCTGCCTTGGTCAATATGGCAACGCTCACCGGATCAATCGTTGGTGCGCTAGCCGATGAATATGCTGGACTGTTCAGCCGCGATGAACGCCTCGCCAACAGCCTGCTTTCCGCTGGTGCTGCATCCGGCGAGGAGTTGTGGAGGATGCCGCTCCACAAGAACCACGTGGAGGACATGAAGTCCGACATTGCTGACATCAAGAATACGGCCGAAGGCGGCGGTCCGGGTGCCAGTCTCGGCGCGACCTTTATCGGGTTTTTCGTCGACAAGGAAACGCCTTGGGCGCATCTCGACATCGCCGGAGTCAACTGGAGCGAAAAGGGTTATGCGGTGGCCCCCAAGGGTGCGACTGGCTGGGGCGTTCGCTTGCTTGACGAATTGGCGCGAAGCTATCGGGCAGAATAATTTTCGCTGCGACCTTGTGTGATAAAAATGCAACATTACATCTGTTTCAATGCCTCCTAAGTCGTCGATTAGGGAAGCAACCGGAACAGATGGGATGAGGCTATGAATCTCGAGAAATTCACCGACCGCGCGAAAGGCTTTCTACAAAGCGCGCAGACTGTTGCTATCCGCATGAGCCATCAGCGGATTTCGACCGAGCATTTGCTCAAAGCCCTACTTGAGGACGAGCAGGGCATGGCTTCAGGCCTCATCAAGGCGGCGGGCGGCGATGCAGCGACAGCGTTGCGCGAGACCGATGCCGCGCTCGCCAAGGTACCCGCCGTGTCGGGCGGCGGTGCGCAACAAACTCCGGGCCTCGATAATGATGCCGTGCGCGCGCTCGATTCGGCCGAGCAGGTCGCGCAAAAGGCTGGGGACAGCTATGTCAGCGTGCAAACCATCTTGCTGGCACTCGCATTGGCTTCAAGCACAGCGGCTGGCAAAGCGCTTGCTGCGGCCGGCGTAAAACCCGAGGCGTTGAACACCGCGATCAAGGAACTGACCGGCGGCCGGACATCTGACACCGCTGGTGCAGAGGACCGTTATGACGCGCTGAAGAAATTTTCGCGCGACCTCACCGAAGCCGCGCGGGCGGGCAAGTTGGATCCAGTCATCGGACGCGACGAAGAAATTCGCCGGACGATCCAGATCTTGGCGCGCCGGACCAAGAATAATCCGGTCCTTATCGGCGAGGCCGGTGTCGGCAAAACCGCGATTGCCGAGGGCCTCGCGATACGTATCGCCAATGGCGATGTGCCTGACAGCCTGAAAGGTCGCAAACTGCTCTCGCTCGACATGGGCGCGCTGATCGCAGGCGCAAAATATCGCGGCGAATTCGAGGAACGGCTTAAGGGCGTACTCGACGAGGTGAAGCAAGCCGAGGGTGACATCGTCCTGTTCATCGACGAAATGCACACATTGGTCGGCGCCGGCAAAGGCGAGGGCGCAATGGACGCCGCAAACCTTATCAAGCCCGCTCTATCGCGCGGCGAACTGCATTGTATTGGCGCGACCACGCTTGACGAATATCAGAAGCATGTCGAGAAAGACCCCGCCTTACAGCGCCGGTTCCAACCCGTGTTTGTTGGCGAGCCAACGGTCGAAGATACGATTTCGATCCTGCGCGGGCTGAAAGAGAAATACGAACTTCATCACGGTGTTCGCATCACCGATGGCGCGCTTGTAAGCGCAGCCACTTTATCCCACCGCTATATCGCCGACCGCTTCCTGCCAGACAAAGCTATCGACCTCATGGACGAGGCCGCTTCGCGTTTGCGCATGGAAGTTGAGTCCAAGCCCGAAGAAATCGAAAATCTCGACCGCAGAATCATCCAGCTAAAAATCGAGCGTGAAGCGTTAGGTAAGGAAACCGACACCGCGTCGAAGGATCGGCTTGCCACGCTTGAAGGCGATCTCGCCAATCTCGAACAGCAATCGAGCGAGCTGACCCAGAAATGGCAAGCCGAGAAGGAAAAAATCTCGGCCGAAGCGAAGATTATGGAACAGCTCGACGCTGCGCGTATCGAGCTTGAACAAGCGCAGCGCGGTGGCGACCTCGCTAAAGCAGGCGAGTTACAATATGGCACAATCCCCGGCCTTGAAAAGCAACTGGCCGATGCGCAGGCAGCGGCAGGCAATGCCATGCTGCGTGAAGAAGTCACTGCACAGGATATCGCCAGTGTGGTCAGCCGCTGGACCGGTATACCCGTTGACAAAATGCTCGAAGGCGAACGCGACAAGTTGCTGAATATGGAGCAGCTCATCGGCGCGCGGGTTATTGGCCAGAAAGACGCGGTCGAAGCGGTATCCAAAGCCGTCCGTCGTTCGCGCGCCGGTTTGCAGGACCCCAACCGTCCGCTTGGCAGCTTCCTGTTCCTTGGGCCAACCGGCGTCGGGAAGACCGAATTGACCAAAGCGCTGGCGTCATTCCTGTTCGACGACGACAACGCCATGGTCCGGATCGACATGTCCGAATTTATGGAAAAGCATAGCGTGTCGCGGCTGGTCGGCGCGCCTCCGGGCTATGTCGGCTATGACGAAGGTGGCGTTTTAACCGAAGCTGTGCGGCGCAGGCCGTATCAGGTCGTGTTGTTCGACGAGGTTGAAAAGGCGCACTCCGACGTGTTCAACATCCTGCTGCAAGTGCTGGATGACGGCCGCCTGACCGACGGTCAAGGCAGAACGGTAGATTTCTCAAACACGCTGATCATTCTGACGTCAAACCTTGGCAGCCAGCATCTGGCGGCGCTTGAAGACGGCCAAGATGTCAAGGAAGTCGAGCCCCAGGTGATGGAAATCGTTCGCAGCCATTTCCGGCCTGAATTCCTCAACCGACTCGACGAAATCATTCTGTTCCACCGTCTCGCCGCCGAACATATGGCCCCGATTGTCGAAATTCAGATCCAGCGCGTTCAAAAATTGCTAAAGGATCGCAAAGTCACTTTGGCGCTTTCAGACGCAGCGAAAGCGTGGCTTGGCCGTGTTGGTTATGACCCCGTCTACGGCGCGCGACCGCTTAAACGGGCAATCCAGCGCTATGTCCAGGACCCGTTGGCGGACATGCTGCTGCGCGGCGACATTCCGGATGGCGTGACGGTGAAGGTCGAAGAAGGCGACGGTCAGCTAGATTTAGGCGTTTAACGACTGCCAAAAATTGGCGTGAATCCAACGTTCGAGTGCGGGATGGTTCACCAATCCGTGCAAATCAGTCAATACGCGACCGGGATTACTGTCCGGAAGGTCGAGTAGTGCCGTCTTCCACCATCTTGCGGGCCAGATCATTATTATTCACGAAAATGGCACGCCATTCCGCGACAGTTTTGCAAACCCTGCCTTTTTTTACCAGCGAACCGGTCACCTCGACCCTGCGGCATTTGATTTTCTGGTCGGGGTCAGCCGTCTGCGCCTCGGGCACAGCAGTGCCTTCATTTTTGGCGGTTGCAGGTGCAATCGCGACAAAGTTCGCAACCGCGACAGCTAGAACGATGTAACGCATGGTTTTGTCTCCGGAAGATCAGGCTGATTAGCTATCATCCGAATTATCATCATGTAAATACCAAATTACGGCTGATCACCAACTGCAGCCTGGTTCAGCGCGCCGGATTAAAGCCGGTTTTGTCCGCCGCGTCAAAATAGCGCGTGATCAGTTCCTGTTCCGACGGCGAGAGATGCGGGTTCCAGACGTCGAAAATCATCACAGCGCGAATTTCATCGCTGTCATTCCATGCTTCGTGCTCAATCGTATCATCAAAAGCAAATGCCTCACCGACGCGCCACTCGCGCGTTTCGCCCCCGACCCGGAATCCGCAATGCGGGGGTACAATCAGCGGCAGATGGACAATTGCCCGGGTGTTGGTGACACCAGTGTGCGCCGGAATGCGCGTGTGGGGTTTCAATATCGAGAAAAACGCGCTGGGTGATCGCCCCGGAATATGGGCCGAAGGCAGCGCGGCGAGCGCCAGTGCCGTGCTCGGGCAGCGGTCCAGGACGGGTTGATTGGGTTTACCATATTCCCACAGAAAGCACGCACCCCAGTCGAGCGATTGATCAAGACCAGACCATTTATTCTGGGGGACGCCCTTATCCATCCGCACATATGGGCGCAAAGCATCACCTGGGTCCTGGAGAAGTGCCTCCAACTCGCCCCTGATATCTGAAGTCACCGCCTCGATTTCCGGCATCCAGGGAAACTGACATCTGTCAAAATATTCGTCGGCGGGAAGAAAGGGATAATAAAGCCCTTCGCATTGATTGAAAAACGCCCGGCGTCGACCGATGGCGATATCCACAAATGCATTGCTTCGGCGTAATTGGGTTTCCTCCATTTTCGCCTGCAACGGCGCCAGTTCGGCTTCGACAGCCTCAGCCACGCGCGAAGTCGCCTGCGACACAAAAGCGCGACCAACCTGCAATGCAGCATCAATTTCCGGCGGCAAATCGTTCGCCTGTGCGGCAAGTTGCAACACACCGCTCCACGCGGCTAACGCCTCAGCGTCATCACCGGTTCGCTGGTGCAGTTCGGCTTTGCGGAGCCAACCCATGAAATCGCGTCGGTCGGCGTCAATTGCGGCGTTGAGCGCCTGCAACTCACCCTCGTCATCGCCTTGAGCCCGCCGCGCTGTTGCGACATTGCGCCACAGCGCACTTGCTGCCTTGTCATGCGACGTTGCCGCAAGAAAAAGCCGCTCGGCCTCGGCAAAGCTTTCCGCGCGCAAAGCCAGCATTCCCTGACTGTTTAGCCTTGCGGCTTCGGATGATGGCGCACTTTGGTCCATTGCCACTATGCTTGCCATTTACCGGTACAAACGGCAAGGTCCGGTGCAATATGAAGCAACAAAATATCAGCGACCTACTGACCAATGGCGAATGGCTCGCGCACCGCTATGATGCAACCGCAGACGTCTATCACATGCGTCATTTGGACCGGCAAGCGCACATTGATGCGACATTCATAACCGACGAATATTTAGGAGCAGAGGCCAACCCCGTTATA
>LNFM01004882.1_pt1 | contig 24028 bp, 29 predicted proteins | sample 596031 | NCBI WGS metagenome assembly LNFM01 (sample SAMN04254537, study PRJNA301005) | activated carbon metagenome | isolation source: dual media filters at the Ann Arbor, Michigan drinking water treatment plant | place: USA: Ann Arbor | reverse complement strand
TAACGCAGAGGATGGGATGGTCGACTCTGGGTCCGCCGTGGCCTGCCTGACGGAAGACGGTTAGTCCGACCGGGACGCCGTCCTTTCTCCGGGCCAGAAGAATGTCGGCGTCGGCGCGGTGGATCAGGAACGGCGGGCCGGATTTGGCTACGCAGAGGATGGGATGGTCGACTGTGGGTCCGGCGTGGCCTGCCCGACGGTAGACGGTAAGTCCTACCGGGACGCCGGTTTTGCTCCGGGGCAGGGGCAGGAGGGCGTCGGCGCGGTGGATCAGGAACGGCGGGTTGGATCTGTCGACGCAGAAGACGGGTTGGCCCTTGCGGCGAGTTCAGCAATCGGTTGGGCGGGACGATCGTCTTAGCGGTCTTCGGCAATTCGAGGGCGCGGTGCCGACGCGGCAGTCGTCGATTGGAGCGCGCGTGGGGGCGAGGTAGGGGCGCTGTACTTGAATCCGTTCCGCTGGATTCCACGGTGGACTTAGACCTTGCGGCAAGGAGGCTTGACCACCCTCATTTTCGGGACGAACACATACAGCCAGAGCCCGCAAGCGAATTCGAGATTCTGGTGCGCCTCGGCGGAATCGGGGCCGGGGCCTGGCGAGGGTCGCTTGGCGCCTTCGGGGAAACGCGGTGCTCGGCCGCCAAACACGAGGGAAGGGTGGGTCTCCCGACGGATCAGAACGGTGCCGGCCAAGTAGCAAGAAGGGTTTCAGACGCCGCCGCCGGTATCGTTGCAGCAGGCGTGCGGCTGGACTGAGGCCACGGGGACGCAAGAGTGGACCGTGGACGGCATGGCTTCGCTGGGTCGATACCGCCGGGGTTGGAGAGGATCAGCGTCCTGGGTGACTCGCCGGACTTAGCGATTGGAAGGACGACGCCATGTTCGATTGCGGTCCGGTTGGGAGTCGTATGCGGCCTAGCGATCGAGTATCGGCTCTAGGCGCCGAAGTAAAAGAGGCTGCGGGCTGCCATTCCGCGGGCGAGGGAGCCTGCTGTGGGGAGGAACTGGAGGGGGCCTGGATAAACCCTCCGCCCAAAATTAGTCGATCGCCAGCAACGGATTCGACGGTTACTCCCACTCACCCTGTGGTGTTGCGCGGCGGAGGACCCAAGAAAACAGGAGTCTCCACCGGCGTGTCCTTTACACTAAAGATTCGAATGGCAGAACCCATATGGTCCAAGTTTATTTCCCCGGACACTATTCTTGAACAAGTTCAAAACACGGCGCCGTTTCTAAAATTGGGCGCGGCGGAGGAAGGGCCGCTGATCGGACTGGGAGGGACTCCGGCGGGGTATCTGCGGGTGCTGGCATCGGCGAAGGCCGTCGATACCCTGGAGGACTACTTCGCGCTCTGCTGCTCGGCGCATCAGGCGACCGTGGCGACGTTCGTCCCGACGGACGTCGACAGCAAGATCCGAGGCGTGCTGTGGAACGAGACGCGGGACGCGGAAACCTTGGGCAGGATGGCGGCATTTTCCCTGCAGATGCGCGATTGGACCGTGGAGGGGATCTCGGCGCGGGTGACCATCGACGCGGGGCTAGGGCCTGTCTCCGGGCACAACGGCGAATGGTTTTCCGTGGCGAGCGGGGGACTGGGTCGCTATCTGCAATTGGGGATGGAAGAGCCGTTTACCAGCCAGATTGAAGCGGAACTGGAGCGGGAAGCCGAGGCGTTCCGCAAGGCGTTGCGGACGCCGGGACGCGAGATTGATACCCTACTGCTGGCCGTTTCGATTACTCACAATTTGGGGGATCTGGACCAGGGGATCGGTTACTGGGAGGGCGCGGCGAAGCATTCGGCGCAGAAGCAGCGTTTCCACCGGCTGGCGCATGAGAACAAGACCCCGTTTGGAGGGATCTTCCAACACATTGCCAATCTGTACAAAGAATGTTTGAGCGCCGAGGGGCACCGGCACTACCCGTTACGGCCGGTGAAGGCGCTACGGCAATCCCCAGCCCTCCTGCTGCCGCTGGGGCCGTTTCTCGACGATTGGGGCGCCACCATCGGAGGGAGCCCGCTGTTGACCGACGGCGACCGTGCAGAGATTCTGGATGCGCTGTTGCGGGGTTGCAAGAAGATCGACAACCAGTTGGGATACTTCCGGGCTTTGGCGGGGTGGCAGAGTGCGCACGCCCGGACCTTCGAACGGGCTGCGGAGGGATTACCCGGCAGCGGAAAGAAGCTATTGCGGGAGCCCGAACTGCGGAAGAAGTTGTCGGTACCGCGGCGAAGCTTCGAATCGAGCTACGTCAAGCGGGTGGAAGCCTTACGGACGAAGGTGCGCTGAGGGCCGAGCCGGGCGCACTCTGCCGGCTCCAGGTAGCGCCATTTCCCGACCTCCAGGGTTCCGATGCCGAGCGGCCCAATGGCGACGCGAACCAGCTTCAGAACCATGGCGCCCAGCGCTTCGACCATGCGGCGGACCTGGCGGTTACGCCCTTCGGTGATCGTGATTTCAAAGTGCGTGTACTTTTCGCTGTCACGGACGCGTTTAACGGTGGCGGGCCGGGTCGGGCCGTCGTCGAGTTCAAGGCCGTCCCGCAGCCGGGCTAGTTCCTCATCGCTAAGCAGCCGGTTCGCTTTGACGAGATAGCGCTTGGCGACGTGGAAATCGGGGTTCATGATGCGCTCGGCGAACTGTGTATCGTTGGTGAGCAAGAGAAGCCCGCTGGTATCGAGATCGAGGCGGCCGACCGGGACGACAAAGGTGCCGACATCACGGAGAAGGTCATAGACGGTGGGACGATTCTCCGGGTCTTTATAGGTGGTGAGGTAGCCTTTCGGCTTATAGAGCATAAGATAGACGTGCTCTTTCTTGACAAGCGGCTTGCCGTCGAACAGGACCTTGTCGCGCTCCATGTCGATCCAGTGGTCCGGGTCCTGAATCACGCGGCGGTTCACGGAGACCCGGCCGGCGCCGATCCAACTGCGGGCCTCAGTGCGGGAGCCCAAGCCCGCCTTTGAGATCACCCGTTCTAACGTCTTTAGCGGCCTTTTCAAGCCTTTAGTGTATCTTTAAGCGCATGGGCCAGGATCAGAAGTCAGTCGTGCGGGTGGCGGTGGTGCAAGCGGGATCGGTGCCTTGGGACACGGCGGCGAGCCTGCAGCGGCTGGACCGGTGGGCGGGGGAAGCCGCAGCGGCGGGGGCTGAACTGATTGTCTTTCCTGAGGCGTTTATCGGGGGTTACCCGAAGGGTATGGATTTCGGGGTGACGGTGGGAAGGCGGACAGAGGAGGGCAGGCGGCAGTTCGCCCGGTACGCCGAGGGGGCGATTGCCGATGCCGAAGAGATGGCCGCGGTGGCGTCGGCGCACGGGGTTTGGCTGGTCGTCGGTGCGATTGAACGGGATGGCGGGACGCTCTACTGCACCGTTTACTATCTGGCGCCGGACGGAACAGTGGCGGGTAAGCATCGGAAAGTGATGCCAACGGCCATGGAACGCCTGATCTGGGGTTTGGGGGACGGGAGTACGTTAGGTGTAGTGGAGACTCCGATGGGACGGGTGGGTGCAGCGATTTGTTGGGAGAACTACATGCCGCAGCTGCGGCTGGCGCTGTACGGACAAGGAGTGGAGTTGTATTGTGCGCCCACGGTGGACGATCGGGAGACGTGGCTCCCGACGGTGCGGCACATCGCGATGGAGGGGCGATGCTTTGTGCTGAGTGCCTGCCAATGGCAACCGCCGGGCGAGTGGGCGGCGATTACCGGGGGCAGCGTGATCATTGATCCGCTGGGATCCGTGATAGCTGGACCCAAGCGAGACGGGGAAGGACTGCTGGTTGCGGACCTGGACATGGGGAAAATTCGAGAGGCCCAGTTTGATCTGGATGTGGTGGGGCATTACGGACGCCCCGACCTGTTCCGGCTCGTCGTGAACACGCAGGCCCAGAACTGTGTGGAAGAGGATTAGGCTGGGGCGGACAGGCCAAGGGCTACGAGCAGGGCGGCAGGAGAGAAGGGTTTCTGCAGCACTGCGGCGCGATGCCGGAGAGACTGGGGCAGCAGGTCGGTTGCAATTGGATAGCCGCTGGTGAGCACACCGAATAGAAGCGGATCGCGGGTAAGGGCCTCGGCGAGCCATTCGGCCCCGGAGCCATCGGGCAAGGTCAAATCGACCAGCGCGTGCGTGTAGGCTCCGGGCTCGAAAACAGCGCTGAGCTCGGCCAGACTAGCGGCAGTGTGAGCAAAGATGCTCGCCCGGGAAAGATAGCGAAGGAGGAGTTTGCCGAGCAGAGGATCATCGTCGACGACGATCACTCGAATGCCATGATGATAGTCCGTCATCCTAGAGCGCGAGGAGCCCTATTTGCCAAAGGGAAGGGATCTGGGAGTGTACGAGATTCCAATGAGATACCGGGTGCCAGTGCGATCGAGCGGAGAATCGGACAAAATGAAGCTGCGGTACTCGACGGTGCCGTTCACTGTGATTTCGTCCGTCAAATTTCGGCCGACGCCAATCTGCGTGCCCCAAGTCTTGAAGGCTCCAAAGGTACTGCCCGCTACTTCTCCCATTGTGCTTCGATTGATGCCCGTGAAGACATTCCACTTCCGAGTGACATTGTAGGTGGCTGACGCTGACTGAGTGTTGATCACGGAGGTGAGGAGAAGTCCATTGCCCGGAACGATGGATCGGTCCGCGCGAACCTCGAAGTTGCTGCGCCGGAAAGAGCGCGCTAAAGAAAGACCGTATCCCCCGATGCGGACCCGGGAATCGAAGGCCTCGACGCCGGACCCTGATCCGAGGAGCGCGGCGATGACAGGGTCGAGTGCGACGCGGCGGACACCAATGGTGCGAACAGTCTGTCCGGACACCGACGCGGAAACCTGCCAAGCCCGGCCAATCCTCCGGGCAAAATTAAGGGATAGGGCATGAATACCGGATTCTCCAAAGGATCGGCCGAAATTGAATGCGGTGTAGTTATATCCCCCACCGATTGTCGTATTGCGACTCCAGCGGTACATCACCGAAGCGGAGCCACCGTACGTGTTGGCATCGGCCAGTGCGCGGGCTTGCCGGCGGATAACGCCACCGCTTCCCCCGAACTGGATTTGCCAGCGAGAATTCAGGTTATACCCGGCGGTCATCTGCGATTGCAGGAAGTAGATCCGGGTGTCAAAGAGCTCGTTCACTGGAACGGTGACAATATCGATCCCAGTGCCCGGCTGATTCAATGGGTTTCCCAGGATTCGATTGGTGACGCTGGCGGTGTTGTTCCAGTTCAACTCTAGCCTGCGAGTCAAGCGCCGTCCGTAAGCCAAATTCAACGCTTGGTTGGTCCCACTGAATCCGGTAACCGAGCCAAAATAGTTGTAGCCAGCGTTGTAAGAGACGCCAAGCACCGATCGGCGGAACATCTTTTGACCCGAGATGTTGAACCCTCCCTCAACGCCGTAGGAGCCGGCGCCGGGAGTCAAATTGCCATCGGCATCCGTACGGAAACCACCAAGAAGGGTGTCGTAGGACCCGCCCGCGCGAAATGAAATCGTGATCGGAACCGACTCCGCACCAATCAAACCAATCCGAATCGGCCCTCGACCCATTACGCTGGGCCCGTCATAGGATGTTGCAGGGTTGGAACTCGCGTCGTCAGTCGCTGTTTGCGCGACGAGAGTTGCGGCGATTGTGAGCGGTAGAATGGCGCGGACGGAAACTTTGAACACTGGCACTCCCAAGAGGGTTATCGACAGACTCAGGCGAGTCCTTTAGACGGAACTCAGAGCTTTTCCGAGCCGACGGAGATTCTCTATAAGTTAGCAAGAAAGTACTACGAACGGCTTAGCCAAACTGGTACTCCTTCCTAAAATTCCCGAAACGCGTCATGATCTTTCAGAGTCCCCACCATGGCGAAAGCGAAAATTCCTGTGAAAGGATCGGCATCCCGGCGGAATCCCTCAGCAGAAGGAGATCTCATGAAAAATCGTCTTGTCCCGGCCGTCCTGGCCGCCACCTCTCTCGTAGCCGCCGAGCTGCCCGTAAAGCGAGTCGTCCTGTACAAACACGGGGTTGGCTATTTTGAGCGCGCTGGCGAGGTGCCCAGCGGGCAGACCGCCCGGCTGGAGTTTAAGCCGAACGAAATGAATGACGTGTTGAAGTCGCTCGTGCTCGACGAACAGGGCGGTGGCCGGGTCACCGGAGTGCGGTACGACTCGGCAAAACCGGCGCGGAGCTCGCTGAATGTCGAGAATGAAGTCGCCTTGGCGAAGTTCTTGGACGGGCTGCGAGGCGCCAAGGTGGACGTGGAACTCGTCTCGGGAAAAGTCTCTGGGGCCATCGTCAGCGGGCGAGTCGTCCCGTCGACTGAGCAGAAGTCGCAGCAGGAATTGCTTGTTCTGCTCACGGACGCCGGAGACCTGCGGACCCTCGATCTCGCCAGCGCCAACACGGTGCGGTTGACCGATCCGCTTCTGCAATTGAAGCTGCGCGAATATTTGCAATCCATGGCGGGGCTGCGGACGCAAGAGCAGCGCGCCGTCTACATTGACGGCGAATCGACGCGGTCGCGGCAGATCCGCGCCAGCTACCTGCTCCCGACGCCCATTTGGAAGTCGAGCTACCGCCTCATTCTGGGCACGGCGCCCATGCTCGAAGGCTGGGCGATCGTCGACAACACCACCGACAGCGATTGGACCGGAATCACCCTCTCCCTGGTTTCGGGCAAACCCGTCAGCTTTCAGAGCCGGCTCTACGATCCCAAGTACATTGACCGGCCGTTTGCCGAACTGGCCGAGGAGCGGGCGGTGGCGCCGGAGCTGTATCGGGCCGCGATGGGCGGCGCAATGCCGGGTGCTCCCCCGGCGCCCGCCCCGGCCCAGATGGCCAAGAGTTCGATCATGCGGCGCGAGATGGCGGCCGAGGCGATGACGGACATGGCTCCGGTGCAGAGCAACATCGTCGTCGACACCGCGGGCCGGGACCTGGGCGAACTCTTCGAATACGCGTTTTCGACGCCCGTAACCGTGAAGAAGAACGAATCGGCGATGCTCCCCTTCCTCCAACAAAAGGTGGAGGCGCGGAAGCTGCTGATCTACACCGACGAGTCGCAAGCCAATCCGCGCACCGCCTCCGAGATCACGAACAACACCGGCAAGACGCTCGACGGCGGGCCGATCACCGTCTTCGACAACGGCGCTTACGCCGGGGAGGCGCTGGTTGAAACCGTCAAAGCGGGCGACAAGCGGCTGATTTCCTATGGCGTCGACCTGGGCACGCGGATCACCACCAAATTCGATAGCGAACAGCGGCAGGTGCGGGAGATCCGGGCCAACCGCGGCGTCATTTTCGCCAAAGCCAGCACGGAAGAGACGAAGACGTACACCGTCAAGAACGTTGACCCGCGGGCCAAAACCTTGATCATTGAGCATCCCTTGCGGAGCGGCTACAAGCTGATTGGGGCGACACCCGTCGAGAAGACGGCCACGGACTACCGGTTCTCGCTGGACCTGAAGCCGAGCGCAGAGCAGACTTTCGTGGTGAAGGAAGAGTACGTCTACGATCAGTCCTACGTCATCTCCTCGACGTCGCCAGACCAGATCAATATCTTCCTGCGCAACGCCTCCCTGTCGCCGGCCGGCAAGCAGGCCCTCGAAAAGATCCAAGCGATGAAAGCGCAGATTGCCACCGTCGACCAATCGCTGCGCGCCAATCAAACGCAGTCCGCCGGTTTGGTGAAGGATCAGGAGCGGTTGCGGGAGAACATCCGGTCGTTGAATTCCGTCAGCGGGCAGGAGCAGCAGGTGCAGCGGTACGCGCGGGATCTGGCGGCACGGGAAACGAAGATCGTGGAGCTGCGCGACCTCGCGCAGGCGGAACAGCAGAAAAAGGCTGCGTTAGAATCGGAGCTAAATGCATTTCTGGCTACCGTCACTTTCTAAGGAGCGCGCTTGCGCATCGCACTGATCGGCTACGGCAGCGTGGGTAAGGCGTTTGCGCGGCTTCTTGAAAGTCAGCGCAAACGCTTTCCGTTCCGCATCACGGCGATCCAAACCCGGAAATATACCGCCTATGACCCCAAAGGCTTGCCGATTGATCCGGAATGGGGCCCGCCGGCGAGCGTTCCCGAGTTTCTGGACAAAGCCCAGCCGGAGGTGGTGATCGAGATCACGTCGCTGAATCCGGTTGACGGCGAGCCGGCCATCAGCCATATCCGCGCGGCCTTTGCGCGCGGGTTGCCCGTGATTACCGCGAACAAAGGGCCCATCGCCCACGCGTACGCCTCCCTCCGGGCCGAGGCGGCCGCGCACCATATCCTATTCCGGTTCGAGTCGACGGTAATGGACGGTTCACCCGTCTTCAATCTGGTGCGGAACAATCTGCCCGGCGTGACCATTCACGGCATCAGCGGCGTCCTGAACTCGACCACGAAGGTGGTTCTCGCGGAGATGGCCCAGGGCCGGTCGCTGGCCGATGGCGTCCGGTTGGCGCAGGAGATGGGGATCGCTGAGGCCGATCCGGCCTACGACATCGACGGATGGGACTCCGCGGCCAAAACGGCGGCATTAGCCAACGTGCTGATGGACGCGAACGTAACCCCGCAAATGGTGGAGCGGACCGGGATTGGCGCGATTACGCCGGAAGAGATCCAAGCCGCGGCGGCCGCCGGGTTTGTCATCACGCTCGTGAGCCGGGCAAAGCGCGAGGCCGATGGGTCGTTGACCTTGACCACGCGGCCGGAGCGCCTGCCGGAAGATGATCTGCTGGCGAACGTCGACGGCACGTCCAATGTATTATTGCTCCACACGGACCTGATGGGGACCCAAGGAATTGTGTCCGTCACCCCGGGCGTGGAGCAGACGGCCTACGGCTTATTCGCGGACTTGGTCGACATCGCACAACAACTATGAAAGTTCTTCGTTTTCTCTATCAAGGGCAGATTCATGCCGGGGCAGTCACCGCCAATGGCGTGGTTCCTTTCCCTACCGCCGACCTGCTGGGTTTGATTCAATCCGGCAGCTTGCCCCCGGCCACCGGCACGGCGATTCCCCTGGCGGACGTCACGCCGGTACTGCCCTACGATGTGCCGCCCAAGATTTGGTGCATCGGGCTGAACTACCACTCCCATGCCCTCGACATTAACGCCGTGCAGCCCGAGGAGCCGGGCAGCTTTATGAAACCGGCGTCGTGTATGTTCCCGCCGGAGGGCGAAATCGTACTGCCGCCACCCGCCGTCTCGAACGATGTCGATGCCGAAGGCGAACTGGCGATTGTGATCGGCAAGACCGTGAAGGGCCTCGCCTCGCTCGACGAAGCGCTTGATGCGATCTTTGGCTACACGACCACGTTAGACCTGACGGCGCTCGACGTGCTCGCCAAGAACCCTCGGTACCTGACGCGGGCCAAGTCGATGGATACCTTCTTTTCCTTTGGGCCAGTAATTGTCACCAAGGACGAGATCGCCGAAGTGAACGACCTCGAAGTGATCACCGAACACAACGGCACCGTCTGGTCGCGCGACTTCGTCCGCAACATGAAGCACCGGCCGCTCGAACTCGTCCGCTTCCACAGCCAGGCGATGACGCTGTATCCGGGAGATATCATTTCGACGGGCTGCCCGAAGGGCGCACGGATCAAACCGGGCGATACCGTGCGGGCGCGAATTGAAGGCGTCGGGACGCTCGGCGCCACGGTTCGCTAAACTAGGGCACTATGGCCTCGGCATTCCAACGTTTCATCCTGTGGGACTACCCGCGCGCCTCCTGGCAGTACGATGTAGTCGTCCTGCTGATCGTCGTGTTCATCTTCTTCACGCCGCGGGAGCTTTTTAAAGATCAACCACGGGCGTCGTCCATCGTCATGCTGCCGATTGCGGGCGCCGACGAAGTGTTCTACGTCGAACGCCAACTCCTGGCGGATCTTGACGAAGCCGGACGGCTCGCCAAGGCCGCTGAACTGCTGAAGAATAAGGACGGCAAAAAGCTGGACGTACAGCGGGTTGAACCCCTCTACAATTCCGAAAAAGAGATCATCGGCTTTGCCGCCTATACCCGTTTCCGCAAGTAGGAAACGGCGGCGGCGGCAAATCCATCCAACTAAGTGACATGCGACCCCTCTTTCTGCTCTGCCTGGCCGCGGTAAGCCTGAACGCCGCCGAAACCCTGGATCAGGTCCGCGCCCGCATGGACGCCGCGGCAAATGCGTTTCAGTCGTTGACTGCGGACGTACGAAAAGTCACCTACACGGCGGTGATCCGCGATACGCAGACCGAAGAGGGCACGTTCACCCTGAAAAAGGTGAAAGCCGGCGACCTCCGCGTGCGGATGGAGATTGTCAAGCCGAACGTGAAGTCGATCGCTCTCAGCCGGAACAAGTACGAGATGTACCTGCCCAACATCAAGACGGTGCAGGAGTTCGATCTCGGCAAGTACCGGAGCCTCGTCGACCAGTTTCTGCTGCTCGGGTTCGGCACGCCGACCCGCGAACTGCTGAAAAGCTACGACATGAAAGTGTTGGGTGCGGAGACGATGGACGGTAAGGCGACCACGAAAATTGAACTCGTGCCAAAGTCGGCGAGCGTCCGGGAGCATTTGAAACGGGTGGAGATGTGGATTCCGTCCAACGACGGGAACCCGATTCAACAGAAGTTCTTCCAGCCCAGTGGCGACTTCTTTCTATCGGCCTATACCGGCGTCAAGGTGACCCCGCCGGTGAAGGACGCCGATCTCAGTTTGAATCTTCCCAAGGGCACCAAGCGGGAGTTTCCCCAGAAATAGGCGTCCGGGTTGCGGGAGAGCGGCCGGGAACGATACCGTGTCAAGTATATGAACCGACGGCGCCTGCTGCAGACGATTGCGGCCACCCCTGCTCTGTTGCCAGCGCAGCAGATCAACCCTTCCCCCGACGAGAGCGCCGTATTACAGGCCGCCTCGACGGACGCGGCCGGGCAACCCGTGCGGCGATTCTTTACTCCGGCGCAGTTTGCAACCTTGGGCGCCTTGGCGGATCGCATTGCGCCCTCCCTGTCAGGGCGTCCGGGCGCCAAAGAGGCCGAGGTAGCGTCGTTTCTGGACTTCCTGCTGGCGAACTCGCCGCGTAGCCGTCAGGCGCTCTATCAGCGGGGCCTCGACTCGCTCGACCGTGCCGCGCGGACGAAGCACCAGAAGGGCTTTGCGGAACTGGCCGGTGCAGACGCGGATGCTTTGATGGCACCGCTCAAAACCAAGTGGACCTACGCCATGCCAGCCGACCCGCAGGCCGCGTTTCTGCGCGCCGCCAAGGCCGACATCATCCGCGCCACCACCAACTCGCGCGCTATCGCGGAAGCCAACGCGGCCGGGCGCCGCCGGGCCACCGGCCTGAACCCCTACTGGCACGTGATCGACTAAACGAAACGAACCCAATGGCACAATTTGACCACGATGTCGTGATTATCGGCTCCGGCGCCTCCGGCGGCATGGCCGCGTATGTTTTGGCCCAGGCCGGGGTGAAATGCCTGATGCTCGAAGCCGGGCCCATGGTGGACTTCACCCGCCACCGTTCAATGAAAGCCGTCTACGACCTGCCCTACCGCGGCTTCGGCGAACCCGGGCGGTTCCCCCACATTACGCAGGCCTCGGAGTTTGACGCCAACCTTTGGATTGACGAGAAGAAGAACCCGTACACCCATCCGGAAAACGATCCCTACTACTGGGTCCGGATTCGCCTCGTCGGCGGCAAGACCCTGCGTTGGGGGCGGGCCTCCTGGCGGCTCTCTGACTACGAGTTCAAGTGCAAGGACCACGATGGCTGGGGCGAGAACTGGCCGATTACGCTCGCCGACCTGGCGCCCTACTACGACCGGGTGGAGCCGCTCATCCGCGTCTCCGGCCGCAATGAGGGATGGGCGCAGATGCCGGACGGCAAGCTGCTGGCTGACGAGTCCACCGACTCCTTGAGCATTCAGCGGTTCAACGCCAGCGCCAAGAAGCTCGGGGTGCCGACCACGAAGCCACGCCGGGCGACCGGCACGCTCGCCAGCTCCGTGAACCTGCTGCTGCCCGTCGCGCAGGCCACCGGCAACCTGACGATTGTGCCCAACGCGATTGTGCGCGAGTTGGGCGTGGACCCGAAGACGGGTCTGGTGAACGCGGTGCACTACGTCGACCGCCGGTCGAAACGCGAGTACACCGTGCCGGCGAAGGTGCTGCTGTTGGGAGCATCGACGCTCGAATCCACCCGGCTGCTGCTGAACAGTAAGAGCCGTCAGTACCCGGCGGGCCTGGCGAATTCGAGTGGGGTTCTGGGCCGGTATCTGTTTGACCAGTTTTATGTCAAGAACACGGTGACGGCCCTGGTGCCGGAGGCTCGTGGCGGGAAGGGTCCGAGGAACCTGATGGGCGGAGCGGGCTACGTTCCCCGGTTCACGAACCTCAAGCCGGGCAAGCCGGAGAAGAACTACCTGCGTGGCTGGGCATGGGACTTCGGCAGTGGCGGCACGCCATCCCCGGAGCTGTTTCCGCAGTGGGGTACGGAGTTGGCGCAGACGATGGCGGACGTGCAGGGCGCGGGCTTTGGCATGACGACGATGGGCGAGAGCCTGCCCCGGTTCGAGCATCGCATCAGCATTCATCCCACGCTCAAGGACGAGTGGGGCACTCCCGCCCCGCACATCGAACAGCGGTACACCGAGAACGAACACAACATGGCCAAAGACGCCATGGAGTCCGGCGTGGCACTGTGCGAAGGGGCCGGTTTCGAAGTGCTGGCCGCCCACGCGCAGATGGTGCCGCCGGGCGAGTCGATCCATGAACTCGGTACGTGCCGCATGGGCGCCGATCCGAAGAAATCGGTGCTGAACGGCTTCAATCAGGCGCATGACGTCCGGAACCTGTTTGTGCTCGATGGCAGCGCGTTCCCGAGCGGTGGCGTGCAAAATCCGACGCTGACCATCATGGCACTGACCATGCGGGCAAGCGAGTACCTGATGGAGCAGAAAAAGCAGGGCAAGTTATAAGTATGCGGATTTTCATCCTCCTGGCCATCCTGTTGGTAGGTGTGCTCCTGGTCGCCCAAGGGCCCGCGCCCGTGGTGGCGCCGGTGCAGCCGATTCCTTACAGCCACGCGCTGCATGCTGGGAAGCTGCAACTGAAATGCGCGATGTGCCATGAAAATAAAGATCCGGGCGAAACGATGGGCCTTCCGGCGACCGCAAAGTGCATGACCTGCCATCAGGCCATCAAGACGGACGCCGAGCCCATTCAGAAGCTGAAGTCGTATTTTGAAAGCAAGCGGGAAGTACCCTGGGTGCGGGTTTATCAGGTTCCAGGCTACGTCTACTTTTCCCATCGTGCTCATACCGAGGCCGGGGCCACCTGTCAGGAGTGCCATGGCGCCGTGGCGGCGAGTGAAGTCCTGAAGCGCGAGACGGATATTTCGATGGGCGGTTGCATGACGTGCCACCGGCAGAAGAAGGCTCCGCTGAACTGTACTTATTGCCATGACCAGCAAAATTAAGTTACTCTCCAGAGTCGGGTCTCGATGATTCCTACTTCCCAGTCCTTCGCGATTATCACGCTCTTGATCTCCTTGCTGTGTTGGGGAACTTGGGCCAATACACAAAAGGCAGCCGGTAAATGGCGCTTCGAGCTTTATTACATCGACTTCGCAATCGGTGCGGTTTTCTGCGCCGTACTCAGCGCCTTCACGTTGGGCTCGCTGGGCGACGGGTTCTCGTTTGAGGACAACCTGGCGATCACCGGAAAGCGGCAAATGGCCTTAGCGGCGGGGAGCGGGGCGATCTTCAATCTGGGCAACATGCTGCTGGCTGGGTCGACGAGCTTGGCCGGTATTGCGGTAGCCTTTCCGCTCGCGTTCGGGATGGCGATGATCGTCACCGTGTGCTGGAATCTGGTGGCGAATCCGACGGGCTCGATGGGCATGCAGGCCGGAGGGTTGGTCGTGATGCTCGCGGCGATCATTCTGGTGGCTTTGGCCCATCGTCAGCGCAGCCTGGAGGCGGCAACCGGAAAACGGAAGAACTCTGGGCTGAAAGCGACGTTGCTCGGGATCTTCGGAGGCGTGTTTCTTGGTCTCTATGCGCCCACCCTGGCGCAGAGCCGGGCGGGGGATATTGGGCTGGCGCCCTATGGCGCGTTGGTCTTCTTCACGGTGGGCGTGGTTTTGAGCACGCTGCTGTATAGCCTCTATTTTATGAACCTGCCGGTGCAGGGCGATGCCGTACCGCTCAAGCACTACTGGAAGAAACCGCATGGTCAGCACGCGTGGGGACTCGCGGGAGGCGCGCTCTGGAGTCTGGGTGCTTTGGCGCTCTTCGCCGCGGGCAGTGCGGTGCGGGACGCTAGCGCCGGCCCGGCGATGACCTTGGCCCTGCAGTTTGGCAGCGCCTTGTTGACGGCCCTTTGCGGCTTACTGGTCTGGAAGGAGTTTGCCGCGGCCTCCGGCGCGGCGCGCGGCCGGATCTTTGCGGCCCTAGCACTATTCCTTGGCGGCGTGCTGCTCACGGCGTTCGGCCTGCGAATGGCGTGACCCCCACAAGGGGGGCAATGCTACAATACGGAAAATCCTCACGATCACCTTTTCGACTCGGAGGAGTCAGGGCCCTTTGCGGGCGCTGGGACTTTTTATGGACAAACTGGCGCAAAACATACAAGAAGCATTTCTAAATAACGCGCGCAAAGACAAGACCTTCCTCACCATTTATCTGATGAGTGGCGTTAAGCTTTCCGGCCGGATCAAGAGCTTCGACAAGTACTCTGTGGTGCTCGAATCGAACAATCAGGAACAACTGATCTTCAAGCACGCCATATCCACCGTGGTCGTCTCCCGGCCAGCGCACTCCCATGGCGCCGCTGCGATGGCCGCGCCCGCTCCGGGCGGACTTCCCGGAATGCCTGGAGAGCCCAGCGAAGCTTGAGCCGTACCCTGGAAACGACGCAGTCCGGCCCTGAGAAGACCATTCTCGTGGGGGTGGAGTTACGCCGCCGCGCCAAACAAAGCTTCACCGCCGAGGAGTCGCTCGAAGAGTTGCGCACTTTGGCGGGTAGCGCCGGCGCCGAAATCGTTGACGTCTATACGCAGATCCGCGACGTGGCCGATTCGGCCCACATGATCGGCGAAGGAAAACTGGACGAACTGGCGGCGGCCGTTGAGGCGAATCAGGCCGACCTGGTCGTCTTTGACAACGAGCTGACGCCCACCCAGCTCCGGAACATCGAGAAGCGGCTGGATACGCGCGTCGTCGACCGCACGCAGCTGATTCTCGACATCTTCGCCAAGCGGGCGCGCACGCGCGAAGGCCAGTTGCAGGTCGAACTGGCGCAGTTGCAGTATCTGCTCCCCCGGCTGACCGGTAAGGGCGTGGCCATGTCGCGGCTCGGCGGCGGCATCGGCACCCGCGGACCCGGCGAAACGAAGCTCGAAGTGGACCGCCGTAAGATCGGGCTGCGGATTTCGAAAATCGAAAGGAGCCTTGAAAATGTTCGGGGCACGCGGTTGATTCAGCGGAGTCAGCGCCAAAGCGTCCCTCTGGCGACTGTGGCTTTGGTCGGGTATACCAACGCCGGGAAGTCGACGTTGTTTAACCGGCTCACCCAGGCGGGCGTCATCGCCGATGCCCGGATGTTTGCGACGCTCGATCCAACGGTGCGCGCGGTGCAGTTGCCGTCGCGCCGGAAGGTGCTGCTGAGCGACACCGTCGGGTTTATCCGGAATCTACCCACCACCCTGGTCCGGGCGTTCCGGGCGACCCTTGAAGAGGTTGTCGAAGCCGCGTTGCTCGTCCACGTTGTGGACTCTACCGCTGAGGCGGCTCAACAGCAGATGGCGCACGTGCAGGCGGTGCTTGAAGAGATCAAGGCGCACGAAACTCCGCAAATTCTCGTTTGGAACAAGCAGGACCGGGACGGTTCGGCCCAGTTGCCCGAAGGCGCCGTCGGCGTTTCGGCCATGACCGGCGCCGGCATTGAACAGTTGCTCGCGCGGATTGACGACGCGTTGACCCTGGACCCGGTGGCGCCTTGCGTGCTCCGGATTCCGGCGGCGGACGGTGGTGCCTTGAACCTGTTGCATGAGACGAGCCGCGTGCTTTCGAAGACCTATGAGGACGAGATGCTCGTCATCGAAGCCGTCGCGCCGGAATCGGCCCGTCGCCGGCTGGCGGAATTTTTGGTAGGGTAGGGTCGGGCTATAGTGGATAGACCGGGATGAACCTCCCAAACCTGCTCACGATCCTTCGCATCTTTTTCGTGCCGCTGCTGGTTGCGGCGTTAGTACAGGAAGACCTGCGCATCGAGCTGTTTGGCATTCCGATCGCCCAGGAGTTTCTGGCCCTGGCGACGTTTCTGGCGGCGGCGCTGACGGATCTGTTGGACGGCTATTTGGCGCGCCGGTGGAAACAGGTGACTACCGTGGGAACGCTCCTCGATCCGGTGGCGGACAAGCTGCTGATTTCAGCCGCGCTCATCTCGCTCGTCCAAATCCGCCTGATACCGGGCTGGCTGGCGATTCTGATTATTGCCCGCGAGTTCGCGGTGTCCGGCCTGCGGTCCATCGCCTCGGCTGAGGGGTACACGATTCAGGCCTCGGATCTGGGCAAGACGAAGATGGCGACCCAAGTGATCGCGATCTCGCTCATGCTGGTGTCGATCCGGTACAAGGATTGGTACAGCTTCGCCATGCTGTGGATGTACGGCGTGGTGTTCTTCGCCTTGGTCAGTGCCATCCAGTACTTCGCCAAGTTTTGGCAACATATTGACGGGCAGACGAAGCAGCGGCGCCGGCGGGAGTTGATCACGCTCGAGCGCCACGAAAAGACCGAGCGGCGCCGCCAGCGGCGGCAGAGCCGCACGAAAGCTCAGGCAGCCGAGCCGACTAGGGCGCCAGATAGTCCGTCCGCCCCCCATCGACCGCCAACACCTGTCCGGTAATGAAGCCGGCCCGTTCGCTGACCAGAAAGGCAATCGCGTCGGCGATATCGTCGGGGGTGCCTACGCGACGGACCATCGCTTTGCCGGCCATCAGCGACAGGAGCTTCTCCCCCTCTTCCCGAGTGCGTCCGCTATAGACCATGTCGGTGCCGATGAAGCCCGGGGCCACTGCGTTGACCGTGATGCCGTGCGGGCCCAGATCCAACGCGAAGCGCTTCGTAAGGGCGATCACGGCGGCCTTCGTCGCGGCATAGAACGTGGTGCCGGGCATCGAGGTGCCGAAGGCCGCAATCGAAGTCAGGTTGATGATCCGCCCATAGCCCGCGGCCTGCATAGCCGGCACGATCGCCCGGGTGACATGGACCAGCCCGTCGACGTTGACTCGGCGCATGGGTTCCATCTGCGTGAAGTCAAAGTCGGCGAGGTCGCCGCGGTTCAGGATGCCCGCGTTGTTGATCAGGATGGTGACTGGCCCGAGGCGGTCGGTGACCTCCTCCGCGAGGCGGGGGGCGCAGGCGGGGTCGCCAATGTCGCCCTGAACGGCGATGGCGCGGCCACCCGCGCGGAGAATGAGGTCTACAGCCTTTGTGGCGGCCTCCGCGTTCTCCCGGTAGTTCAGCGCGACCGCAATCCCGTCGAGGGCCAGGCGAAGAGCCGTGGCGCGCCCAATGCCGCGAGAAGCGCCGGTGACCAGAGCGACAGCCATGCTCACTCGGCTCCCTGCGTCGCGGGTTCCACCACGGCGGTCATGGAGCCTTTTGAAATCGCCATGCGCGGGTCAGCGCCGTAGCCGTGGATCATCTCGCGAGCGACCGTCGCTTCCTCGATTTCGCCGGTCAGCACGATCGTGCGGCCGAGGGTATCGACTTCGACGGTGTGGCGGAGGGCGCGGGCTTCGCTCAAGGAGAATAGGCGCATGAGCATCTCGATGACGTAATCGTAGGTGTGTTCGTCGTCATCGAGCAGCACGACGTTGTAGAGTTTGGCGAACTCTTCCTTCTCCTCTTCGCCCGTCTCCCAATGCGTGGAGGTTCGCGTTGCTGTGGGCATAAACAAGAGTGGCGGCTAGCCGTGGCCGAGCTTCATCAGCCATCCGAGGCCGAAGATGGTGCCGATGAAGCACGCAAAGCAATAGAGACCATAGTGAAGACGCTCTTTATCGGTCTTCTTCGTGACGACCCCAAGCACTACTGAGATCAGCAGCGCCAGCAGAATAGCCGTTTCCAAATGGGACAGGGTAATCTTCGGCATGAGATTCAATCCTTCTTCCCGGTGGCAATCTCGTAGGCATCAACCAGGGACAGTACATTCAGCAGGCCAGCGCCAGCCAGGAACTTCGTGCCGTAGTCGTGAACGTGGCCGGCGACGTCAGGCTGGTTATAACCAAGCCAAGTGGCCAGAAAGTACGGAAGCCCCACCATTTTGTTGGCGAAATTGCCACCGGTGTAGATCAGCGTGGTGAGCAGGTCTCCGCTCTGCGGCTCGAAAAACGCCCCTCGCATCATGAGGCCGAACAGGAAACAGATGAGAGTGGAAATGCCGAGCAGGAGACCTCGCTGCATGCGGCCCTGATAGATGTGTCCCGCCCCAGGCACCAGCCATCCGACCAGGACCGGGGTTACCCATTGCATGATCGGTACGCTTTTCTTCGGGTTCAATGCGGCGGCTACGCTCTTGTCTGCCATAAGGAATCTCCCCTATTTTGGCATATCCGCGGCGTAGCCGCGCCGCGTTGCTACTTCTGCTTGGCGATGATTTTGTCCTTGATCTTGTCGTAGACGCCCTGCGGAACTCCGGCTTTCTTCACGATCTCGTCCTTGCCTTTGTAGGGGCGGTTGGCAATGATCTTGGACGAATACGCATCGCCGATGCCGGGAATGGATTTCAGCGTGGCGGCGTCGGCCGAGTTGATGTCGATCAGGGTAGCAGCGGCGGCTTCGGTTTTTGCCGCGGCGGCCTTCTTGGGGGCAGCCTGGCCGTAGCCGGGCGCGATGGCGACGCACAGGGCGATCACCAGAACAAGCAATGACTTTTGCAGTTTCATACGCGGTATTGTACGAGATCCGGCCGAGTTGTAAACGATAAATTTGTTAACCTGCGCAGCCGCTACACTGAAGCTATGCCCCTCCTGGCGTTGCTTCTGCTGCTCCAATCCGACCCGGCGGCCCTCGGCATGAAAGCCCTGGATGAGCAGAAGTACGAACAAGCGGTCCAGCATTTCGCAGCGGCGCTCAAGGCGGATCCGGAAGATCTTTCGGTGAATTTTCATTACGGCCTCGCGCTGAGCATGGTGAACCGGGATGCCGAGGCGATTCCGGCCTATCAGAAGGTGCTGGCCAAGCAGCCGGATCTGTTCGAAGCGCAGCTGAATCTGGGCGTGCTCCTGCTGCGGACCAAGCGGGCGGAGGAGGCTCTGCCGCTGCTTGAGAAGGCGCAGGCGCAGCAGCCAAAGCAGTTTCGCCCCAACTACTATCTGGGTGAAGCGCACGGCGATCTGCAGCATTGGGAGGCGGCCGAAGCCGCGCTGCAGGCGGCGTTAGCCATTGATGGAACCAGCGCTCCGGCCATGGCCTCGCTGGCCAAGGCGATGGCGAAGCAGGGCCGGGTGAAAGAGTCGGCCAACTGGTACCAGAGCGTGGTGAAAGCAGACCCGTCTTTCAAAGAGGCCTTGCTGGAGCTGGCGGGATTTCATGAAGCGGCCGGGCAGAAGGCTGAGGCCGCTGCGCTCTACCGGCTGTTCCCGGAAAACGGGGCGGCCCGCGAACGCCTCGGCGTCCTGCTGCTCGAGCAGGGCGAGGCGGCCGATGCCATCGCGCAACTCGAAAAGGCGGTGGCGGAGTCGCCGACCACGGCAAACCGGTTGGCCCTGGCGACGGCCTATTTGAAGGCGAAGCAAAATGCCAAGGCCGCCCCGCTGCTGTCGCAAGCGGCGGCCGCCGAGCCGGGCAACGCGGAGCTGCGGCTGACGTTGGGCCGGATCTACCGGGAAGACAAGCGGCTGCCCGACGCCGCGCGCGAGTTTCTGGCCGCGGCGCAGATTGATGCAAAGTTAAAGGCCGCGTGGAGCGAACTCGGAGCCACACTGTTTCTGCTGGGCGATTACCCGCAAACGTTGAAAGCGTTCGCCCGGCTGAAGGCCTTGGGAGAGGAGCAGAACGCCTCGGTGCTCTACCTGGAGGCCCTTTGCTACGACCGGCAGCAGTTGTATAAAGAAGCCCTGCCGGCTTATGAGAAGTTCCTAGCCGCGGCCGGGGGCAAAATGCCCGAAGAAGAGTTCAAGGGCCGGCAACGGCTGCGGATCGTGAAGCGGATGGTGGAAAAACGATGAAGCTCCTTCTGATGGCACTGACAATCACGTGGGCCGGAGCGGCCGAATCGGGCCTTGAAACCATCAAGGCGGAAGCGAACCTGGAACGCCGGAGCGAACTGGCCTTGGCCTATGCCGGCGAGGTCTTGACGAAGCTGCGGCCGGGCTTGGAGACCAAAGAGTGGGCGGCTATCACGCCGGAGATTGAGGAGTTCCGTGCGGCCGTGGACCTCTCGTTCGCGGCCCTGAAGGCGACGGGCAAAAATGCCCGCAGGAGCCCGAAGTACTTTAAGCGAGCGGAACTGAAGCTGCGCGAACTGAGCCGGAGGCTGCGCGGGTTACAGGTGCTGGCCGCTGTGGATGATCGGCCGAAGATGGACGAGGTGATCGCCTACGTGGACAAACTCCAGGATGAACTCGTGGAGATGACGATGGGGGTGCGGAAATGAAACTGCTAGTCCTGTTGCTGAGCGCGCTGCTGCCCTTGGCCGCGCAGAAGGATTTTCTCACTGGTGATGAGGTGGACCAGGTCCGCCTGGTGCAGGAACCGAACGCCCGGCTGCAGCTCTATATGCTGTTCGCCAAGCAGCGCATTGATCAAGTCGACAGCCTGCTCAAAAAAGAGAAGCCAGGCCGCAGCGCCCTGCTGCACGACCTGCTCGACGAGTTCACGAAAATCATCGAGGCCGCGGATACAGTGGCCGACGATGCGATCAAACGGAAAGTGGCGCTCGATGAGGGGTTGATGGCGGTGATCAAGGCCGAGCGCGTTTTCGCCGATCGCCTGACCAAGATCAAGGATTCGCCGCCCAAGGACATCGCACGGTACGAACTGGTGCTCGAGACGGCGATTGAAACGACGACCGATTCGCTCGAGATCGCCCAGTCCGATATCAAAGACCGGAGCGGCCAACTGGCAACGCGAGAGCAGAACGAGCGGAAGGAACGCGAGGCGCTGATGGGCGAGAAAGAACTGGGCGAAAAGAAGGTGGCGGAGAAGAAAGAGGCCGCGGCGGAAGCCAAGCGGAAGGCGCCAACCTTGAAACGGAAAGGGGAGGTCGCCCCTCCCAAATGAGATGATCTCGCGACGCGTATTCTTCGGGTTGGGCGCCACGGCGGGGCCGGCGATGTGGGCAACCCAAGTGGAGCCCGAGTGGCATGAAGTAACCGTGACGCGGATCCGTCGGCCGGGCTTCCCGTCTTCGCGGATTCTGCATCTGTCTGACCTTCACTGTTCGGACGGCCTGCCGGCGCCGGCGCTGCTGCGGGCGCTGGAGATGGGTCTGGAGCGGCGGCCCAATCTGATCTGCTTAACCGGCGACTATGTCACGATGACTAAGGGTTTCGATGAGCCCGGCTTGCGCCGTATCTTCCGGCGGGCGGCGGAGAGCGCACCGGCGTATGCCGTGGTGGGCAATCACGACGGCGGGCGGTGGATGGCCCGGTTCGGCGGGAGTTCCAGTTCCTATGCCATGCGGCAGATCCTTTCAGGGGAGGGCGTCAACGTACTCCACAACGATTCAGCTCTCTTGCGGGAGGGCGTGGAATTGGTGGGAATGGGAGACGTATTCGCTGATGAGTTCCGCCGATTCACCGTGGTGTCGGCGGGGCCGCGGATCGTCCTTTGCCATAACCCGGACGGCAAGGACAAGTTGGCCGGGCAGCGCTGGGACCTGATGCTGAGCGGGCATACGCACGGGGGACAGGTGCGGTTGTGGCCAATGCCGGCCGTCTGGGCGCCGGTGCAGGACAAGCGCTATCTGGCCGGGCTGTATGAATGGGAGGGCCGGCACCTGTTCATCACGCGCGGGGCGGGTTCACCCAAACACGTGCGATTCGGCTGCCGGCCGGAGGTTTCTATTCTGGAGTTAGGAGAGTAGCGTAGGTCGCCTCATCGAAGCCGACCAGCAGGGTCTTGCCCACGCGCAGCGCCGGCGCGCGGAGGTTTCCGCTGGGGCCGACGACGAGGGCCGCGATTTCGTCGTCGGACGGATCCGTTTTCATGTCCAAGCGCAACACGTTTTTGCCTTTAGTGGCGAACACCGTGGCCGACTCGCGCGCCAGGGCAATCGCTCCGGCCCGGTCAATCGCTTTCTTTTTTGCGTCCACTTGTACGGCCGTGGACAGGCCGGCCTCCGCAAGAAACTCTTGCGTTTTGCCGCAGGTTTTTCAACCGGGGCGGTGATAGCTCCAATCAATAGGGGAAGTTGCCATAATTTGAAGATATGCCAGAGCTGCTCAAGACCGCTATAGATTTCGAGGGTCGCATGCCACTTCCCGCGATGATGGGTGCCAGCGGGTTGTACAGCGTGATTGTGGCGCCGCGGAGCGGCGGCGGAGTCTGGTTGGTGACCAAGGAAGGTGAGCGGGACTTGCCGCTGCCGATCCGCGTGATCTCGCGCCGGGTGGCGGTGGATAAGGACGGAGCGATCCGGGTGCCGGCCGAAATGAACGCTTGGAAGGGAAAGGGCGTGGCCATCCGTCCCGAGAAGCCCGGGATGTGGGTTGCGGTGAAGGCGTAGCTCGACCAATGACGCGACGGGCGCTGCTCATGACCCTTCCGCTGACGGGAGGTCTGTTCGGAGCGGTGCCGTCGCCCCGGCATCGGGTTCGTTTCGACGGAGTGGGTCGGCTGCGCATTGGCATGGGGGAGCCGGCGCTGCGTAAAGAGCTCGGAGCGGCGCTGCGGATTGAAACGCGGGACTCCGGGGTCTATGCGGGATGGGGAGATCCATTTCTTGGGCTACTGCTGGTGAATGGGGCGCTGGCGCGGATCGACGTTGGCGGAGGCCGCTGGCGGACCGTGGGCGGGGCGCGCGTCGGGAGCCTGGAGACGGAGGTCCGGATGATCTTTAAAAATCGGGTGGACGTGAAGCCGCACACCTACGATCCGCGGGGGCATGTGCTGCTGGTGCAGGGAAAGGTCCATGCGCTGGCGTTCGAGACGGATGGGGACGTGGTTACGGCGCTCCGGGCGGGCGTGCGCGAAACGCTATTGGGATAGCGATCCGCTAGGATTGCGCCTGAAACGCATCCGAGCGAGAGATGCCATGCTTCTTCATCATGTAGTTCAGGGTCGTACGCGGCAGGCGAAGCCGTTTGGCCGTTAGGCTCACAACACCACCCGTTTCCCGCAGGATCCGCAGGATATGCTCGCGCTCCACGTCTTCCATGGCCGAGCTGCCGGTGGTGTCGACGTTCGGATCTCGTAACTCGGCAAGCGGAGCATTGAGAGTGTATCCCTGCGACAGGATGACGGATCGCTCAATGAAGTTCTCAAGTTCCCGAATGTTGCCGGGCCACTCCCGCTCCATCAGGGCGTTCATGGTGGCCGACGAGATGCGCTCGATCTTGCGGCCCATCCGTTCCGCATACTTGTGGGTGAAATGACGGGCCAGCAGGCTGATGTCTTCCGGGCGATCCCGGAGCGGCGGCAGCACAAGCGGAAACACCTTGAGCCGGTAGTAGAGATCGCTGCGAAAGAGGTTGTCGCCGACCATCTGCGTCAGGTTTCGGTTGGTGGCGGCCACCAAGCGGATATCGATCGCCGAAGACTTCGTGCTGCCGAGGCGCTCGATGAACTTCTCCTGCAGAGCGCGCAGCAGCTTCGGTTGCAGATCGAGGGGGATATCGCCAACCTCATCCAGAAAAAGCGTGCCACCGTGGGCCATTTCGAAACGCCCAATTTTCCTCTGCAGCGCGCCCGTGAAGGCGCCTCTCTCATAGCCGAAGAGTTCGCTTTCGAGCAGGCCCGTGGGAATGGCGGCGCAATTCACACTGACGAACGGCATACCGCGCCGAGGGCTTAGGCGATGGAGGGCGTGAGCGATCAACTCCTTGCCCGTGCCGGTTTCCCCGAGGA
>LNFM01004877.1_pt1 | contig 24047 bp, 20 predicted proteins | sample 596031 | NCBI WGS metagenome assembly LNFM01 (sample SAMN04254537, study PRJNA301005) | activated carbon metagenome | isolation source: dual media filters at the Ann Arbor, Michigan drinking water treatment plant | place: USA: Ann Arbor | reverse complement strand
GCCGACACGATGACCGGTGGGGCCGGCAACGACACCTACGAAGTCGACAATCTGGATGATCTTGTCATCGAGCGCGCCAGCCAAATTGGCACGGACCTCGTCAACGCGACCGTTTCCTTCGATGCCTCAGGGACAGAGCAGGATGGGATCGAAAACATCATCCTCAGGGGCACCGCCGCGATCGATGCCACGGGCAACACCCGCCTCAACACCATCCAGGGCAACGAGGCTGCCAACACGATCCTTGGAAACGGCGGCAACGATCGCCTGTTCGGCAACGGCGGCAACGACATCCTCGACGGCGGAACGGGCCTTGATATCCTGACTGGGGGCGCCGGCTCGGATACCTTCGTGTTCCGGACAGGCTACGCAACCGACATCATCAACGACTTCCAGTCCGGCACCGACTTCGTCGACCTTCAGGGGCTCGGCTTTGCCGACGGCACTGCCGTCCTCGCCGCCATCACCTATCGGGGCAGCTACTCCAGCCTCCTCCTCGCCGACAACTCCGAACTCTACTTCATCGGGGTCCAAAAGACCGCACTCGCAGATACAGACTTTATCGTATGAGGTCCGTTGGGACGGTGGGCTCTTTTCCGGAATTGAGCCGACGTTCCGCCGCACCGATTTTGGTGCGGCCGCGGCCGGCATAAGTAATCATCGATTCCGGATGACAGTTATCGATAGGCTTATCGCGCGTGCGGGCCATGCCCGATCTTGGGGCCCTCGCACTTGATCGCCGTCATACTAAAAGTGCAAGAACCTATGTCCGTATGACGCGCTATGAAGCGCGCGAGATCAGCCAATTGCCAAGCACCAGAACATCCATTTTTGTCCGCGTGAAGCAATCCAAGGCTTCTACGGGCCGACAGACGATCGGCTCATTCTCATTGAATGACGTGTTCAGCACCATGGGAACTCCCGTGATCTCACGGAATGCGTCGATAAGGTTCCAATACCGCTGGTTCGTTTGCCGGTAGACCGTCTGCAGCCGGCCGGATCCATCAACGTGGGTGACGGCCGGTATTCGAGCGCGTTTCTCCTCGCGGATATTGTAGACCTGCATCATGAATGGCACATCACCACTCTCCTCGAACCACTGCGCGACGTGCTCTTTCAACACCGAGGGTGCGAACGGACGGAAGCTCTCGCGGCGCTTGATTTTTCGGTTCAGAATATCCTTCATGTCGGCGCGGCGGGGATCGCAGACGATCGAGCGGTTGCCAAGAGCTCGCGGCCCCCATTCCATCCGGCCCTGGAACCAGCCGATAACCTCTCCGCGCGAGATCGCGTCAGCGGTCGTCTGACACAGTCGCACTTCTTCTGCGATATGTTGGACTTCGCAGCCGCTGTCCCGGAGTTCATCGTTTCGCTCGTCAAGGAGAGCAGCAATTTCCTCGTCGCGCGCCGATGGGCCAAGGTAAGCGTGATCCATGACGCGGCGGCCGTTTAGCGAATCGCCGGTAAGAACACTGGAAGCCGGTGCGCCAAGATGCCTATCGGTTGCCCTCGTGGGTGCCATTTTGTGCCAAGCGTAAATAGCTGCGCCAATTGCGCCGCCAGCATCGCCAGCCGCGGACTGAACGTAGAGCCTTCTGAACGGCGACTGTCGCAGCAATTTTCCATTTGCCACAGAATTCATGGCGCAACCGCCAGCCAGGGCAAGGCTGTCAACCCGGTGCTGCTCGTAGAGATGATTGATTAAGTGAAAGAAGGCTTCCTCGTACATCGCCTGAACCGAGCGCGCGATGTCGAGATGACGCTGCTCGAGCGGCTCATCCTTCTTTCGAGCGGGCCCGAGCAATTCCTCCAACGCCGGCGAGAAGAGCGTCCCGACGTGGGGCCTTCCTCCAGCCCACGCATAGTCGATCTTCTCACGATGGTGCCGAAAGAACCCGGTTTCGAGTTCGAACCGACCCGATTCCTGAAGTTTGACAATCTGGCGCATGGCGGACAGGAGTTCCGGCCGCCCGTAGGGCGCGAGCCCCATCACCTTGTACTCATCACCATATTCTGGAAAGCCGAGGTACTGGGTCAGTGCTTGATAAAACACTCCGAGCGAGTGCGGGAAATGCACCTTGTCGTCCACATCGATCGTTCGCTCGTGTCCTAAACCCCAAGCGGCCGAGGAGAAATCTCCGAAGCCATCGATAGACGCGACACAGGCCTGCCTGAAGGGTGATACCAGGAAAGCTGACGCCAGATGCGATAGATGATGTTCAACACGCCTGACCTCGCCCTTGAACGGAGAGTCGGGGAAGGCAGCTGAGAGTTCCGCTTCGATCGACTGGCGCTTCACCTGGTTGCGAAGACGATCTGCGATGAACCGCAGATCAGGCCGCTGTCGGAGTGTGAACTTGATCTTCTTGAGGATGCTCGCGCGTGGATCGGAGTTGACGGCGACAATGTCTACCTGCGCAAGTGATGCACCCGCTTCCTGAAGACAATAACGGATCGCCTCCGAGGGAAATCCGGCCCAATGTTTGATACGTCGGAATCGTTCCTCTTCCGCTGCTGCAAGGATCTCACCATCGCGCACTATGCACGCCGACGAGTCACCATGATAGGCATTAAGTCCGAGGATCAGCATACTTCTGTCTGCTTTAAAGTACTCTGCAATGGACCGGTGTCCGTAGGATTGAAGCCATCGGCACGAGTCCGATAGCACCACTTCGGCACATGCTAACCGAATTGGCCCACCAACACCGCAATAGTGGTGTGGGCGTGATCCGCGTGGTCGGGCGTCGGCATCTGTGAGCCCGCTTCACTTTTGCGCCACTAGATCGGAAGGCATTCAGGGTTGGGCTTAGGAGGTACTTTGGACGACACTTCAATGTTCGGGGCAGAGCCGGCGCATCTTGTAGATGAGCTGCTACGCCTCCTAAGACAATTTACTGCTGATACGTTGTAGTGACCGGGCGCCAGAATCAGACCTATCGGAAATTCTGTCGGCGACTGTATGGCCCATACGCGCGCATAGTGGTTGAGCGGATCTTGCGTCAGTGCGTGTTGCTCCGTCGAGCAGGCAACGATTGGACTAAACAACGCGACCGGAGAAACGCTGCTCATGCCACCGCCACGCATCCCGGAGGATGGTCCCAAGATCCGATCGCCTACATGACCAACTAAGCACTTCTCCTGCTGCGCCAGGATCCGCGACAAGGCGAGCCGGATCGCCGGGGCGTCGCGGCGCTTGGACCACCGAAATTGGACGCCCCGTAACGCGTCGTGCTTCATCGATCACCTCGGCAACAGATGCCCCTCGCCCGCTGCCAAGATTGAGTGTGCGACTTGGGCCACCAGCCAGAAGGTAATCCAGAGCGCGCACATGTGCGGCAGCCAGATCGCAAACGTGTATGTAGTCGCGCACAGCGGTGCCGTCGGCTGTCTTGTAGTCGTCACCGAAGATGGAGACCGCGTGGCGGCGGCCCATTGCGGCATCAAGCACCAACGGGATGAGATGAGTTTCCGGCATGTGATCTTCGCCGACCTCACCATCGGGATCAGCCCCCGCCGCATTGAAGTAGCGCAAGCAAACGTGCCGCATTCCGTATGCACGCTCAAAATCAGAAAGCATCCGCTCGCAGGCTAATTTGGTGATGCCGTACGGATTGATCGGTTCTGGCTTCGTCAATTCGCCGATACTCTTGTCGCTGAGCTCGCCATATACGGCGCACGTCGAGGAAAAGACGACTTTGTCAAGGCCATGGTCGGCCAGCGCCTGCAGTAGTGCGCAGGTACCGCCCACATTGACGTCGTAATAGACCCCGGGTGCAATTACGGATTCGCCCACATAAGCGAGTGCAGCAAAGTGGATGACTGCCTCAATCTTCTCCATGTCAAGCAGCCGACAAAGGGCCCCTCCATCGCGCACATCGCCCTGGCGAAAGGGGCCCCACTTAACGAATTCGAGGTGGCCCCGCGAGAGGTTATCGTAGACCACGCATCTGTGGCCCGCTCTATTGAGGAGCTTGGCCGTGTGACTGCCAATGAAGCCTGCTCCACCGGTGACGAGGATTTTTGCCATGTGTGTTCCAATCGCCCGCTTCGCGCCGGTCTCAGCCGATTACTGCGTCGGCTCGCCGCGAAGACGACGATCTACGATCTCAAGCGCAATCATTATCTCTGCAAGAAGACGTTGCAGAGCGTAGGCCCAACCGGGCCAGCCATCAAATAGGCAGCGTTTCCAGATCAGCACATAGATGAAGACGAGAATGGGCGCCGGCCAACCGAGCTTTCGTACGCGATCCACCCACTTCAGGTCGGCATTCTGTTCATTGAGCAAATGTGTGGCCTCACGACCCGCGTAGCTCTGCTGAGACTGCAGCCAGCGCGACAGCGGCTTACGATCGTCGTGATAGACGACACCTTTTATCAGTCTCACCGACCCATCAACTAATACCCGGTGGCCATGACCTTCGTCGACATAGTGAGCACCCTTCCGCCGATATAGAATGATCCGCGGAGGGTAGAGTGAGGCGCGCAGCGGGCGTCCGTGGATTCGATAAATGAAACTGGCGCGATAGCCACCCACGTCGGTATCGCGCAACTTGTCTATCTGGTACGCGAGCTGCGGGCTAATCTCATAATCAGCATCAAGGGAGAGTACCCAGGTGGTGTCTATTTGCGATAGCCCGAAATTGCACTGGCCAGCAAATGTGTCGAACTTGCGCTCTACGATCCGAACCTGCGGTAAGCGTCGTGCGATTTCGCACGTATTGTCTGTGCTTCCGCTGTCGACGAGAAGAATTTGGGCCGCCCATTTCACTGCCTCGAGCGAACGCTCGATATTTGCTTCCTCATTGTATGTCAGGATGAGAACGGTGATATTCTTGAAGATATGCTCTTCTGGCAGAGCGTGCTCAGGTGTGGACATAACATTCATCGCGGCGAATTTATTAGTGCGCATCAGAAATTCGAGAACAGCATCCAAATTGATCCGTCGGTGACTTCATGATTAGATCGCAATCTCAATTAGATCCACGTACTGCGCTTGCGAACCCGCCGTACGCTCCATCTGCGTAAGTGTCACGGTGTCCATCCGCACAAAACGTAAGAACGATCTCTCAATCAGCAGGCCTCTGCGCGATGGCCATCATTGACTTCGCGAGTGCAGGGATGCGCCCGATCCGCTTGAACCGGATATGGCGAAATCCCGCTTCTGTCAGCAGTGTGCCTAGGGTTTTAATTGAAAAGAATTTGATGTGCCCGCCATCCCAGAGTGCCGTGAAGTGGCTGTCCAGCTTGCCTGTCACCGCTAGAGCGACATTTTTACAGTAGCCGTGATAGGGCGTCGAAACGAACGCCGTTCCCCCCGGCTCGACGAGATCGAACAGCGTGCGCGCGAAATGGCGCGGCCTGAATACGTGCTCGACGACCTCAAGACTGATCACGACGGGAAACCGACCGAACTTCGCAACCAAATCGTCATAGCAGCTGCCCAGTTCAAGGTGAACGTCAGGATGATGACGCGCAGCGTTCTGGATGCCGCAATGCGAAGGATCGACGCCGGAGACATCGAATCCAAAGGAATGCAAATGAGAGGCGAGAGCGCCATTGCCACAGCCGAGATCAAATACGCGTGCCCTAGCACCGAACTTCAGGTTCGTAAGCTCCTGCTCCAGAGCCGGCCAAAGGTATTGGCTTGTACACGATGCCTTCGGCCCCTCGAAGCGGTAGCAGGAACTTTCACTCACGGTTGACACTCGTACTCAGGGACGCATTAGGTCCGGCTGCACTGACTTTTTCGTTCTGACTGAGGCGCAACTTCGATAGACTTCTAACAGGCTGCCGGCCATCGCAGTGGGCGAGAACTCTTCGGCCAACGCTGCTGCTGCCATGCCGCATTGGTCCCGCAGCGCCTCATCACCAAGCAGGCGCTCGATCTTGTCGGCGATGTCGTCGGGTACTGGGTCGGTGACCAGCCCTGCTCCCGCCTTTGCGACCGCTTCGGCCAAAGCGACCCCGCGTCCGACGACACACGGCCGGCCTGCGACGATTGCTTCGGCCACCGCAATTCCGAAGTTCTCCGAGAATGAGGGCAGCACGAATACGTCGGCTCGCATCAGCGCGCCCCACTTGGCTCTACCGTCAATATGCCCGGTCCAGATCGTAGCATCGTCGATGGCCAACTTGGCCGCCAGGTCTTTGAGACCGCGCACGTAGGCAGGCGCGCCGCCCCCGGCGATGACGAGCAGCGCATCGGGGAAGGATCGGCGTACCCGACTAAAGGCTTGCAGCAGCCCCTCAACATTCTTCTTCGGATCTAGCCTCGACAAGAACAGTACGATCTTGCGATCGGCGTCCGCCCGGAAGGGCAGTTCGAGCCGGTCGTTGGACTCAGGGGGACGCACACCTAATGGAACGATGACGGCGCGCATGGGTATGCCAGTCGCCCTGGCTTCATCGCATTCCGCCCTGCTCGTGAAATGCACAGCCGCCGCATTTGCGAGAAGTGGCCGCTCGAATAGGCGAATGGAAACGGATTTAAGCCATGGGCGCCTCTGCTTGACGCCGTACGCATTAAGCGTCCCGAGGGGACGCACGATATATGGAACGCCGCGCAGGCGGGCCGCTAGGCCTGCAGCCAAGCTTGTGAAGGAAAATAGCGCGTGGACGTGGATGACGTCGAAGTCCCGCGCGTGACGCATTATCCAGTAGAATACCCCGGGTGCAAACTTATAGAACTCGGTCCACTTTCTAAAATACAGGCGGTGAATTCCAGGCGCAGTTTGCGAAGGGTTCACGGCGTAGCGGCGGCCGAGACCATCATCATCTGTAGTTACTGTCGTCACGCCTGCACCCGCATCGACAAGTGCCGATTCCATAAGCTCCATCGCGTGCGACGGCCCCCCGTGCACACGGGAGACCGATGGAATGACGTGGAGGATTCTCAGCATTCACTCATGCGATTTCAGCCCGCGTCGCCGGTTGACCGAAGCGTGAGGGCATCCGAACGGGCGTTCGAGGTCTTTGACTTTCCGAAGCAAGTGATACTTTGCTCCACCGCTTCCGTAATGGTTCCGAGGCCCACCGAAACGTCCAGACGTCGGGACAGATCTCGATTTTTTCTGATGCGCTGAAGTCGTTCTTCTCCGCTGGAGGCTGACGCTGCACGTAGGGCCGCTTCCAAACTTTCGACGGAGCCGGCCTTGGCAATCCAGCCCGTATCAAAAGTTATAAGATCAAGCGCCGCCCCGGTATGATCCGTCGATATGACGAGCAGCCCTGCCGCCAGTCCCTCTGGCACTATCAAGCCCCAACCATCATGGCGCGAGGGCGCACAAAGTATGTCCGATTTTGCATAGATCGCTTGTAGCTCTTGCCATTGTTTGAACCCATGGAATACGACGCGCTTGCCCAGCGGGGCGGCGCTTCTGCTGAGCATATCCCGCAATGGTCCGTCGCCCACGAAATGAAGTTCAAGGCGCGGACACTCGACTGCCACTTTCTTGAATGCAGACAAAAGAATGTCGACGCCCTTACGCTTGATCAAGCTTCCTGAAAATAGGACGCGCTGTGGTCGATCAGTGGCAAGCGAGCGGTCAATTTCAAGAAAGCGCTCAAGCCGAGAAAAGTAGGGAACGTTGCAGTAAAGGCGTCCGCCACCTAACTCACGGAGATAACCGTCCACCGCCCAGCCCCCAATTCCCCAGACCGCCGCCTGCGAACTGGCCAGTTCGGGAAATACGGCGCGACGATAGAAGCGGCTGATCCACGGCGGCGCAATAAAGCCAGGGCGCTCGCCCCAGAAGGCCCAGGCTCGACCTTCGCGGTCGCGCTGCGAAATCAGCTTTCGGATAAATTTGTTGCGGTACCCCGAGAATACAACGAGATCGCTTTTGGCGATGTACTCCCAAGCTTCTTTCAACGAAATCAAACTGGCAAATCGATGATCATGCGCGAGGGTGGGTCTATCCCACTGCCGCCCCACGCTTTGCGGCATTTCGTATAGGACGCGCACCTCCATTTTTCCATCCGCTTCGAGCGCGTCGAACAACTCGACCTGATAGGGCGAAGGAATGCGTGTCGTGAAGCACACCTTGATCATCGGGGTCGCGTTGCCGGTTTGCTACGTTGGCGCATCAAGAAGTTGGATATGACGATCCATGCGAGAATTATATAGCTCATCTGCACAAACGCCTGGACAGAGCGCAAACCCGCGAAAATGACCATAAGGCCGAGGCCAAATATCAGCGGGCGGCTAGTACCGGAGGGGAGGAACAGAATCTTATTCCACATGCCAGCGAGGCGGCCGATGACGAACCCTCCCGCCACAACGGCCAGCATCCCAAAACTGACCCACAACTCGCCAATGATCGATGAGGTTAGTGCCACCCCCTCCTTGCCGACGAGAGAGGCCGGATCAAAGCCTGGCCCGAGAGGCTTGCCGGTCCAAATCACGCGAGGAATGGGAAGCGTCAGCGCATGATACAGCGGCTGATGGTAAACGTAGTCGACCTTTTCTGGGTAGAAGTGAATGAGCTGTGAGAGCCTCAGAAAATTATCGTCGACGTGCAGGTGCTCGTAGTTCAGCTCAGGTCTTTCCCCTGCCCACCATGCAGCAAATCCAACATTGCGATAGCGCAACATTTCCTGCAGGCCGGTCAGGAGTACAGCGGCACCAATCACTGTGGCGATCAAAAGCTGCGGACGCAATCGGGGATTGGCTGCTACCCAAGTCATTAGAGCGGCACCGACCGCGACCCCGATAACACGACGTCCGCCGCCCTGAGCCAGAAACGCGATCATAACAGCCGAAAGAACCACGCCGAAGATGGCACGCTTATCGAGGGCTCCGGTGCGCGTCACGAGCAAAACAGTTAAGGACGGCACGACATAACCGAAATACTGCATGTGATCGAGAAATGCCTCAGATCCGCCGAATTGTCCTCGCGACCAAGGGGCCGACCAACGTGGCACGCCGAGGCCTTGGATCATGACGAGAGGGTCGAACCCAGCGCCGATCGCGAACTTTGCCATCCCGAGCGCAAACGCCAGGAGCAGCGCCGAAAAGAGCATTCGGTTGGAAAAATCCTTACTTGCGGCCTTCGTGACGGAGTTCGGCAGGCGCCACCCGCGTCCACTCGCGCCAATCCAAACTGCTGCGGCGAATACGCCAACAGTTATGTACGCTATGCGAACATCCGCATCGGAAACCCAATCGAATGCATACGCGGACTGCAGCATATCAAGCATGAGCCAGTAAACCAGCCCGACCATGATGGCGTTTTCGATCCTGAGGCTGAATCGGAGATCGAAACGGACGCGGAGGGCAAGCGGAAGTAGCAGCCCGAGAGTCATATAGACCGATGGCCAGAAAAGACCTTCCGGGTCACTGAGGTCATAAGGTACAAAGGCTTGCGCAAATATAGTGCCGGTGGCGATCGACAAAACCGCGGCGAGCGCGACCCCGAGATCGAGTTGCCCGTTGGTCTTCGATTGAGGTAAGATCGGATGGCTGCGCCGCATTAGGTGCGGCCTTGTTCCGGTGACATCTTTTGCACGACTTGCAGAAACATGGTCTCCGCCGTACTGCTCAAAATTGCCGCGCTCGTTCTGGAAATTTTGCTCATCTCGTCGATGAGAGAGGGATTATTCAGGAATCGCTCAACCGCGCAGGCAATTTCTTCCCCAGAAACCCGATCGAGAACGCATCCTGTTCGGCCGTTCTCCACAACTCGTCCGCAGTACCGCGAGGCGATCACGGGCAGGCCGGCAGACAGTGCCTCGAGCTGCGTGAGACCGAAGCCGTCAGAATGTGTGGGAAACAAGAAAATGTCCGACTGCTCGTATACCGCGCGCACCTCGCTCCGCGGAACATGCCCGCGATACGTTACATTCGGTAGGCTCGGCGAATTTGCAGCAAGGCCATCATAATCACCTCCGACGAACGAGAAGTGGACAGGCGCGCGTGCCAGAAGCTGTGCCGCTTCTATCGCCTCTAGGAATCCTTTTCGCACCGTCAGCTGTCCGAGAAATAGTATCCGCAGCGGCTGATCCTTGCTGAAGGCTCGGGGATCGTTGCGCACGGATGGCTCTACCGACGACGGCACGCCATAGAGTAGGGGTATGACGATTATTTTCGTTTCGTCTATGCCAGCCGAACAAAGCAATGAACGCGACCATTCCGAATTGACAACGATGACATTCGCAATCGCGCACTCCTCTCGCCAGTTATCCCAGTATTCATGAGGGGCTCGATCATAAGCCATTCCCCTGTTTGCATGGAGCTGGCACATCAGCTGCTCTTCGGCATAACCGCCATCAATCTGGCATAAGACCGATTTTGCGCCAAGCTCGCGGCCCGCCTCCAGGATTCGTCTTGCTGCGTAGCTATAGGCCATGACGACAGGTGTTTGAGTTTTAATTTGCGACGCAAGACCTGATCTAGCTGCTTGCGCCGCGCTCGTCTGGAACCACTCGTTGAATTCGATAATTGAAGACCACCGAGAACCCCGATTCCCGCGCTGGCCTATGCGCCGACGCAGTGCGGCCATCGTATAATGCGTCACTTTTGCGTCGCGCAAATCGGGGTGATAGCGCCCACGCAAACTTCGACCGGCGCGGCCAATCGGCAGCTGGGTCATAAGGCTTGGAGGTGCCCAGACGTCCGTGACCAACTCCGTCAACAACTTGGATCGATGCAATGCCCGAGCGAGGGCGTAGTGCTCTCGCGCACCGAGTTGGCAGATCACCACGCTCACTTGCCGATGACCTCGCGATGAGACGGCGCGATGCGAATAATCATCGGTCGGTCACGAGTTGAGCCCCGGTTCCTGCCTCCAATACCGATGATTTCCGAAGTTCGGCCCGGCGTTTCATCGTCGAGACGGATACAGGATGGCGCAGATGTCGGTGGCGCCAAATGTGGGTCGGTATCGCTGCTAGTCCAGACACGACCCCCGCCCTCCTAGCGTGGCGCAGACACCAGATGACTCGATTGGCGACTTGGAGTGCACCATAGGGCCAATAGGATTTCGGGTAACGAAGAGCGGCGAGGAGCGCGACATTCGCGATAGCTCCTGCATTAATTGCAGGCGTTGCGTGATGCGCCAAATCACTGTCATGGAAGACGCGGAGGGATGGAGACGCAATAATCGATCCCCCAAGGTCAAGAACCCGTAAGGCGAGATCCTCCTCCTCCATACCATAGGCTACAGCGAGCGGTACAAACCCTCCTGCCTCCAAGAAAGCTCGGCGGCGAAACACAGCGCCGCCGGCGCCGAAACTCGCAGTTTCGCGAGTTGGACCAATATCGGACGGGACAAGCTCGTTGCGGTGATAAATGCTAGCGGAAAATATTGCGGCGTTCGGAAATTCTAGAGCCAGCGCCGAGGTACGCGCAAAGTAATCGCCGTCGACTGGATAGGAATCATCGTCAAAACTTGCCACGAGTTCGTTTCGCGCCGCCTTGATGAGCTTATTGCGTCCCCCACCGGGACCTACCGTTGAGTAGCTCATTAGGATCTCTATTTGTGGAAACGCGGCGTGTACCGCATCCGCGCAGCCCGTCTCGTTGGCATCGACGTGGACGATAATCTCGTTCGGAGCAGGCACCAATGATTTGAGACGCGAGAGGGTCACAATCGTCTTTTCGATACGTTGGCATGCCGTAACGATCGCGCTTACCTTCAACTTGACACCAGAGAAATAGGTAACAATTTCTTCGTGGTAATGTATCTCATAAGGATTTTAGCCATAAGCCGTGCGCCATCCTGATTTACGTGTTGCTGATCGCGAAAGAACGCAGTTGATCTATCTTCATATAATGCTTTTTCCCACTCCACAAAATCGACCTGCCGAGCCAAGCACCACTGCCGGATTTGTTCGTTTCGCCTGCGAATAATCTCGAGAGTGCCGGGATACATATCCTCCCCCATCGGCGTCATTTCCAAGACCGTTACAGCCACACCCGCCGACTGTATCCGCGTGACCAATTGTGCGAATTGTCTGAAGACGACTTCGTCTGCCACCAGGGGCTGCCGACCATGCTTAAGCAAAGCATGCCTCGCTTTTTGCTTTGCCCAGTCAATGAACTTCTGCTTTGCTCGACGCCATGGGTTGCTATTAAAATATGGCCTGGGGTCCATTGCATGATAATGGCGCCAAGATTTTGGAAGCCAACTAGGCCAATTTCCAGTCAGCGATGCGCTTGGTCGAGCCACCGCCTCATGAGTTCCCAAAAGCAGAAAAGCGCGATCCGGAGCTAGCGCCAGGATTTTGCGCACACGAGCTAATTCATCAGCAACACGGCAGGATTCGACTGCGAGATTGACCAGCCAAAGGGCGCTACTCGTTTTTTCTGCATCAAAATCAATTAAGGAGGCCGAATTGTAGGAGCTGAGATCCCTGTAATCATTCAAATTGACCAGTCGCCATCTCAGCCCATGAATCGGCATATTCGACCGCTTCCGGAGCAGTTGCATCAATTCACTTACATAGTTCACGCGTTGAGAGCCTATCCCCTCAGTGAGGCTATCGCCTAGGAATACCCAGACCTTGCAGCCTTGACGGCTGGAAAACGCATCTATCGTCATGCAAGTGCGCTCTAATTAATTAGCTGCGATTGACGAGACGGAATGCTGCAAGCAATCCGTGAAGACCACCTGCAGCACGATTCGCTATTCGCCCTAGACCACGAAGACGCATTAGCCCCCCTAAGAACGCACTACCGTTTTCTATTGTCCAATAGGTTGCCACGAGCGATGCAGACACGGCTCTGCTTTTCCCCATTGTTTGGCGCAATATTTGGTAGCGATTGTAGATATCGTCTCTTGCCGATTCGTAGGCCGTTAGGCGACCGCCTGGCGCATGGTGATGATAGAGCCTTGCCTGCGGGCAGAAAATGATGATTCCATTCTTACGAAGCTTAATTGACAAATCGACGTCCTCGTTGATGGTTGCTCTATCGAAAAAGAAATCCGAAAATCCCCCCGCCGCTATGAACTGATGTCGTGGAATTAAACTGCTGCCCGCGCCAAGCCAATCCATCGGGGTTGGAAATGTGAGCTCATCAACGTAACCGTAGCGCAGGAGTGGCCCAATAACTCTACCCTGCCAGCTTTCTCCCCGAATTCCGTAAAATAGGCGCATGTAAGCCCGCCACGCTCGGATTGGACGAGGCCATGGTTGGTTGCCAAGTGTAGCGGTAGCGGCTACCACGTCCGCACGAGCCGCAAGGCCTGCAACAAGTTGTTCAACGCATTGTGGCTCGAGTTCGACATCATCATCGAGCATCAAGAGAAGCTCACCTCTCGACGCCTCTATAGCAGCCTCGCGTTGACGAACCGCGTTTGCAGGCCGAACCAAGATGCGCTTAATGACAAGCCCAAGATTTTTCCAGCGGCTATCTTCAAGAAGCTTCGCCGTGGCATCGTCGGAACCTCCGTCCGCAACGACCACCTCGTCGACCCGATGCGTCTGCGCTGCAAGCGACCTCAGCAAGCGAGCCAGCGACTCGGGGCGACCAATGGTCGGCACGATCGCACTTATATTGGGGGAAAGCTCTTCCATGACCGCAGGCGGGACGCTCTAAAAATCAATGAATGCTAAGCTGGCGTTGCCATCCTTCGTCTTTCGGAATGCCCGCAACTGCGTCCTGCCGACAAACTCACCGAGCCGACGACGAAGGCGATCCCGCGACTTCGTCAGGTACCTGTCGAGTGGGTAAGGCTCAAAGGTCTCACAGCAATTGCGTCCGATAAAGCGGAGCACCTTCGCCACGTGGCGGTCTGAGCTGTCGTCGAACAGTATCAGCCCCCCGGGCGTCAGCATCCGACCAGCGAAGTAGAAATCGAGAAATACGTCCTCGAACTGGTGCGAGCCGTCAACATAGACGAAGTCGAACCGCTCCCCCTCGTGCATCAATCGTGCAAGCACAGTCGATGAGATATCCTCGATGATGCGCACGTAATCCTTGAGACCGGCCAATAACAGCTGCTCGGTCGCGACGTTGTCCCAATAGCTAGTCTGTGCAAGATCGATTGCAGTATGGGCAGGCCGCGCGCCATTGCCGAGTTCACGATGCGTTGCAGCGATTGCAAGCGCGGAGCCACCGAACGCAAGCCCCACCTCAAGCGTGCGCCCGGGCCTGTGATCAAGCATGACCCCACGGAGATAGTGGATGTTATTCCGTGTTGAAAGCGAGGCGAGATTATCAAACGCCTTGCCACTCGCACCGGTTAGCGTTCGCGACGTGTAGAGCGATTGGAGCTGTGTGCACCAGGGGAATTCTGCCTGCTCCGAAGTCGTCATGTCTCAACCCTCCCGCCGCATCCAGAAGCTCGCTGGCAGAGTTCCACCCTCTCGTCCGGAGTAGAGTTGTGCGACCGCCGCATGATACTTGCTCCATATCCACGCGTTGGCAAGCTGCACAGAATAGGCCGTGTTGAAGCTTAAGAATGCTTCCAGCATGTACTGTTCGTTGAAGGCCTGACGGCGCTTGAGCACCCACTCTGCTGGATAGTCAGTCGGGAAAAAAATGTCATGGACGTGGACCCACACGCCAGGCTTCAAGCGTGGCAGAATATCGAGCAGCTCAAAACAGACGTCGCTTCCCGTATTCGCAACGTGGCTGGAGTCAATCATTAGTATGTCGTTGGCCCCGAGCTGATCGAAGTACGCGAGCGGCACATCCTGGACCCGTTTTTTCACGAGCTCGAACTTTGCTCCCGATGACGTGAGCCTTGGCTCGGGAAAGGGCTCAATGCAAACCAAGCGTCCTTGTTGGCCGGATTGCTGATTGCGGGCGAGCGCCTTACTTGCGATCTGCGTCGAGTAGCCCGACCCAATTTCAATCACGAGACGCGGTCCGAGTTCACGGATGAGCGAGTAATAGACCGCAGCATCAAGACCCGCGAAATACGAGTTTGCAAAGTCGAAACCCTGCGGTGGAGGCAGGGATCCGCACCCCGCAATCTCCTCGCCATAGGCCTGGCCGAGATGAAGTGCGAAAGCCACTTGCTCGCTCTCGCGAAAATCGACCGCCGACGATAGTCGGGGTTTAACGAGGCGGTCGGGAGTAATCTGGCGGAAGTCAGGAACCGGATCATAATAATGGATGGCGCGTACGTGATACCCCCAGCGATCGGTGAGATCCGGGCGTCCGTGCAGGAGATGCAGGAGATGCGCTGCCAATTTGGTTGGAACGGCTCCGGCGAACGCCAAAAAGACCCGTTCAACACTACGTCTAAGTTGCTTCACCGAATGCCAATTTCTGCTGGCGGCATCGCGATACCTTCGCCACTGCGACCTGAGCCAGTTTGCTCGACTTCCACATGCCCGTGGAGGGCACGCATAAGCACGCGTGCCGCCGCCGCGTGCGAGAACATCGCTTCACCCACGGCCATCGCCCTTGTGGCCAGGGCCAGACGATGCGACGGTTCGTTGGCAAGCCGTGTCACAGCGGCGACCATCGCCGCCTCGGCTTCGTGGCTGACTACCTCAGCAACGCCGGGGTTCTCGCGCGCCCAGCGAACGGCGGAGCAATCTTCGGGGCCGCAGATAAGCAACGGCAGCGCAGCGGCTGTATAATCCGTGAGCTTGCTCGGAAACGAGATGCGCATGTTCGCGCGGTCCGCTTCCGCGAACGACATCGGGACGAAGAGCGCGTCGGCCTCATCCCGCATCACCTCGATGAGTCGCGCCGAGGGCAACAACCCACCGAGCACAATGTTCGGCCCAACCAGACTGCTCGCCAACGCGGCCTCCTCGGAGATCGGGCCATAGATCACAAGGCGTCCGCCGACCATTGCCAGTGCTGCTGCGAGCTGCCGCAGCAGCGCGACGACGCCGCCACTGTTGATCGTACCGGCAAACACGCAGGTAAAGGGCTTATCCATTCGAGAGAGGCGCCGCGGCGGACCGTCGTAGCACACGGCATCGAGCGCCCGCGACGGATAGAGTACGTCTCCTGGGACGCCGTAGCGGCGCTCATATTCTTCCGCCATGAAGGGAGAGACACACAGCCGCGACGCCGCGCGGCAATAAATGCCGCCGAATACGTTTTCCTTCCAGTGTTGCATGACGCCCGCACGCGCCCATTCGTCGTGACATATGAGGTGCAGCGCGATATTGAGCCGTTCCGCGAGAGCCGCCGCGGTGAGCCACGAATAGCCGTGAGCAACTGTAAGGATAGCCTCCGGCCGATCCGCCTGCGCCAGCGGCATGAGTTGGCTTGCACGCAGGGCTGCACTGCGCAGTCCAGCAGCGACGTACCAAGGATGGAGGCGTGTCGATTGCAGTCGCACGAACGGCATCAGCCGATGATAGTAAGCAACATCAGACAGCCGCCGCTCCGGCAGCGAAGCGAGCGTTCCCGCCTCGACAATCGTCAGCCGCTCCTTCGGGTAGTCCTCAAGCAGACGATAGAGCAGCGCCGAACCGTGATACGACGCCTCAACCGGCACATCGGCGAGGTAGAGCAGACGCGGCGGAGCAGCTGCTCCAGTTGCCGTGGCTGTTGCATCTGAAGCCGCGTCCATAGATGTGGTTTGATTCACGCGGCCCGGCGCAGCCAGGCGGCATGGATCTCGTTCATCGTCTCGCGCACTGGCTTGGTGATGTTCCAGTTTGGGTAGTGCGCGCGCATCTTTGAAAGGTCGGAGTAGTAGCATAGGTGATCACCAATGCGGTTCTGGTCGACGTACTCGTGCCGCATTGCATTTCCGGAAATCTCCTCAGCAATTGCGAATGCTTCAAGGATGGACACCGAATTGTCTTTTCCTCCACCGAGATTGTAGACCTCGGCCACACGCGGCGCCTCGATGAAGGCCGCAATAAACCGCGCAACATCAAGGCTATGAATGTTGTCGCGGACTTGTTTGCCTTTGTAGCCGAAGATCCGATACAGACGCCCCTCGATATTGCAGCGAACGAGGTAGCTCAGAAATCCATGCAGCTCGACGCCGCTATGGTTCGGTCCTGTAAGACAACCGCCGCGCAGACAACATGTTGGCATGTTGAAATAGCGACCGTACTCCTGGACCATAATGTCCGCAGCAACCTTAGAAGCTCCAAATAGCGAGTGTTTGCTTTGGTCGATGCGGAATGTCTCGGCAATGCCACTGCTGTAGGTTGATTCAGCGTAATCCCAGCGGGTCTCATGCTCCACGAGCCTGATCTCGTTGGGCGCATCCCCGTACACCTTGTTGGTGCTCATGTGGACAAACGGCGATTCCGGTGCATGGCGCCGTGTCGCTTCAAGCAGATTGAGTGTGCCGGTCGCGTTGACATCGAAATCGTCGAATGGGCGCGAGGCGGCCAGATCATGGCTTGGCTGCGCAGCGCAATGGATGATGGCGTCGGGGCGCACCAATTTGACTAGCGCATCGATCCCCGCACGGTCACGCATGTCCACTTCATGGTGAATGAACTTGGCGTGCTGCTGCTCGAGCCGCGCCTGGTTCCAGCGCGTGTCGCCATTTGGCCCAAAGAAGTCAGCGCGCATATTGTTATCGGCGCCGTGCACCTGCCAGCCAGCGGCGCTGAAGTAGGCGACTACCTCGGACCCGATGAGGCCGGAGGAGCCGGTGACTAGAAGACATTTCATGAGGTCTCCACCGTAGACGATAGCACAGTCAGTTCTTGCGAAAGAGAACGTCGAAATATGATCCGCCATTGGGATGGGTCGCAAAGCGATCCTTGCGGACAGCCCGAAAACCGAGAGGTGCTAACTGTTCCGTGACCCCCTCAAGCATGGCGCAGCCCGCATAGGCTTCGAAATCCGCGCATTCTGTTTTGACAAATCGTGCCTCGGCCAGTATGCGCGGCGCGCCGACGAGAACGAGGTTCTCGCTGCCTTGAGTATCCATCACAAGTGCATCCACGCGTCCGAACGCGCTCTTCTCCAGTAGAGTATCCAGTCTCGAAGTCTTCATCTCGATGTTTCCGACGTACGAGATGTCCGGCCAAACGTCCTTGTGGAGCGCAAGATCGAGAATGGATGATGACGCACCTTGATTGTTTGCGATGTGCAATCGACGCAGTTCGCCATCTCTATCCGTCACGAGCGCCCTCACAGCATCCTGCTTGCTGAAGGTACTGATGTTCTGCACAAGTAGGTCGTAGACTTCCGGTATCGGCTCGATCCATAGGACGTCGAGGCCATAGCGCGAGTAGACCTCGCGCTCTTGACCGGTATTGGCGCCGACGTGAACAATGCGATTGCATTGCTTGAGGAATGCGAACGGATCACCTTCGACCAGTCGCTTAAATCGTCTTATCGTACCTCTGAACTTACCGGCCATATACCTGATTGGTCCTGCCAAGACCGCATTATCAATCGTAATCGGCTTTGCGCAACACTACGACGATGTGGTCCGCGACCTGCTCTGTCGAAGGCAGATTGCTCCACTTGGCCGCGCGAGCAAAGCCGGGAGTTGAACGGACGAGGGCTGCGGTCACTGATCGAGGCGTGAGAGATAAGCGCTCATAGAGCATCGCTTGAATCTGCTGCTTCACGTGCAGCGGCCAGGTCCGTCGATAGTGCGACAGGATCTGGGCGCTTGCGATCTCAAGGCCTAGTATATCGGCCAGCCAGTCAAGATGCCGTCGGCTCAACATCTGCAGGTGTCCGCCGATACGGAAGTACCAGTGCTCGGCCGTCAGCTCGCGCGGTCGCACGGCATCGGCGAGGCCAGTGACGATGAAGAGACGGCCGCCCGGTTCCAGGCACTTCGACAAGGTACGCAGGGTCTGCGTCGGCTGGACGAGGTGCTCGAACACATCGGTGATAATGATTCCGGAGAATAGGCCGGCGCTGCCACTTGTGAGCACCTCTTCTGAAATCATGGCGATGCCTTTGCTACGTGCCGCAGCCGCGGCGGCTTCGCCGATCTCGACGCCGAAGCGCTGATAGCGCGAGCCCAGAGAGGACAGGATGCGACCCGTGCTGCAGCCGAAGTCCAGCACACGCGTGCCCGTGGGCAGGCGACGCAGTTGCGTGAGGAGTGCGCGATCGGTCGGAAAGCCGTAGTCGCCGTCGAAGGGCGTGAACGCGATCGTGCGGTAGTACGTGTCAAGCCCGGCGGCACTGAGCAGATGAGACTTGTAGAAGAGGCCGCAGGCGCGGCACTCGCGAACCTCGTATGGGGGGTGGGCAAGGCCACCGGCATCGGTGCAATGAAATGCGCTGGCCCCACGTCCCACCGTCTCGAACTGTTGTTCTGCGCCACAGCCCGGGCAGGCCGCCACGACCTGCGACACCTCCGACTTCGCGAATGCCATGTTCATCATTCCGAAGCAGTCCGAGTTCTCGTGAGGCGGTACCCGAGTTGGATCAGCGGCCTCTCAACCATATGCCACGACAGCCACGCCAGAGCGACGGTGAGCAGCAGCGCCGAAGCGGTGACCGCAAGATCAACTGTCGTGGCGATGCGAGGCGGCTGCCCCAAAAGGGCGTGGTGCATCAGTCCCGCGACGGGCTGATGCAAAACGTATATGCCGTAGGAAACGGTACCGGCGGCGAGGAGAATCGGCAGTCGGAACATCCGGCGCACTTTGCCATCCGGCAAAGTGACCAGCAACACGATCAGCAAGGCGCTGGCGACGGCGACGAGCAAGTGGCCCGCGGCATTCATGCCGAACGATCCGATGCCTTGGCCCTTTGCGCAAAGCGCGATCACTGCAACGAAACTGGCGGCGATCGAAGCCCCAAGGAGCACGGGATGGTCGGTCACCCGCCGCGCGAAGCCACCCTCGGCGACAATGCTGGCGGCCATCACTCCCAAGAGAACGGAATCCATTCTTGAATACGGAAGGAGGAACCCGGCAAATCCGCCGCCTTCGGATGCGAGCGTGTGCCACACTCGCGCCACCACGGACACCGACACCAGCACTGACGCAGCGGCTAGAAACTTCCGCGGATCGACAGCCGTCACAAGCGCCGCCAATAACAGATAAAATTGCAGCTCGAGCGCCAATGACCATGTGATTCCAAGCCAATTAGCGCCGTGCTCGCCGCTGGATGCCATCGTGAAGTTCTGGACCATCGCTACATAGGTCCAGACCGGCATGGCATCGTTAATGAGCCAATCAAGGCCACCGCCGGCGTTCGCCCCGACGTTGGCTCTGAGCGCCAGATAGCCGGCCAGAGATGCGGCGTAGAGCGGCACGATGCGGAACAACCGCCTGATTAAGATTGGGAGCGCTCCGCGTCCCAAGGAGCGGTTTCGCATCAGCATGCCCCCGACGAGGAAACCCGAAAGCACGAAAAAGATGTCAACTCCAGTCCATGTAAACCCAATCAAACGCAGCGCGTAGGCTCCCGCAGTGCCCGCCTCAACCTGAACCTTTCCGGCGATATAATGCCACACCAGCACTAGAATGATGGCGAGCCCCCACAAACCATCGAGTTCGTGCAGACGCGCAGGATCGTGTCCTGTCGATCTTGCAGCGGGCAGGATGCTGAATGGCAACGCGGCCTTGGCAATCACTTCCCCGCCTCAAGCGTTGCGCCGATCCGCACGACGCGCGTCGCACGAGCGAACGGAAGGGAGAAACTGCCGTATCCAAAGCCTTGGCTGAAATTCCAGGGCAGGCCGGAAGGGTTGGAGTACAGCACCTCGAAGGAGACGGCGTCGTCGACGTAATGGTCCCAGCTCTGATTGATGATCGACGTCGAAATGTCGAGCGTGTATTGGCCGGCGGCCAAATTCAGAGGGGCAAAGCCCATCGAAAGGCGGTAGGACCCTGCCACAGCGGGAAGCGTCTGCCCCTCGAAATGGCTGAGCGAACCAAGTGCGATTTTTGCCTTGTTCTGATCGACGAGGAGAAGATCACAAGATAGCCCCCTCGTTCCGTCAGTCTCGAACTCCACCTCGAGTTGGAATGGCATTCCGGGCATGATTTGCCCTGTCGGCTGTCCGTTGGCGTCGAGCAAGCGCGCCTCTCGGATGCCCGTGTGCCGGCCGCTGCCCCAGGCGCCGGTCTCTCGCACAGCGCCGCCATCGGCCGGCAACTGAACATAGTTCTTGATTGCCTCCGCGGTTGATCCAACGAAGGCGAGACCGCCCTTTTTGAGCACGATGGCAGAGCGCGTCAGGCTGGAGATTGCCGCCATGTTGTGGCTGACGAACAAAACTGTACGGCCATGCACCGCCACTTCCTTCATTTTGCCGAGGCACTTGTTCTGAAACTCGGCGTCGCCGACGGCAAGAACTTCGTCGACGACGAGAATCTCGGGCTCGAGGTGTGCCGCAACTGCGAAGGCGAGGCGCACGTACATTCCCGAAGAGTAGCGCTTAACAGGGGTATCGAGAAACCTCTCGACCTCTGCGAAGGCGACGATCTCGTCGAACTTGTTCTTGATCTCGGCGCGAGTCATGCCGAGGATCGCGCCGTTCAGGTAGATGTTTTCGCGGCCCGTCAGTTCAGGATGAAAACCGGTACCGACCTCGAGGAGGCTCGCCACGCGCCCCCTAATCTCGACGCGTCCGGTGGTCGGCTCGGTAATGCGCGACAGTATCTTGAGCAGAGTCGACTTGCCCGCACCGTTCCGTCCGATTATACCAACGACCTCTCCGCGCTTGATCTCGAAGTTGACATCCTTTAGCGCCCAGAATTCCTCCACTTCATCGCCGACGATGAATTGGCGCCCGGTGAGAATATCGCGCGTGGAACTAACGAGGCCCTTGACCTGCCGCCCGACAACGTCGCGAAGGGCCGTATAGCGCTCCCGGCCCGCTGCCTGATGGCCGATCAAGTACTTTTTGCCGAGGTTCTCGGCGCGAATGACAACGTCGCTCAAGGGCTCACACCATGTCCGCGAACGTGCGCTCGGTGGAGCGGAAATAGCGGATGCCGTACCAGAGGAAGAAGGCGACGACGCCGAGGCTCAAAGCAAAGCCAGGCCAATAGATCTGGCTTTGACCGCCAAGCAGACACCAGCGAAAGCCGTCGATGACGCCGACGACCGGGTTAAGACTATAAAGTAGCCGCCACTTCTCCGGCACGACTGCACTGGAAAACCCGACCGGCGAGACGTAGAGCCCAAACTGAACGATGAACGGAATAATATAGCGGAAGTCGCGGTACTTTACGTTGAGCGCCGTGATCCACAGTGCGGGCCCGAGGCTCGCCAGCACGGCGAGCAAAACGAAGACCGGAAGGAAGATGATGTGCCAGTTGGGCACAAAGCCGAACCAGGCCATGAGAAGAGCAAGCATCACAAAATTGATTGCAAAGTCGATGAGTGCCACGACAGCAGTGGCGGCCGGGACGATAAGACGTGGAAAATACACTTTGGAAATCAGATTGGCGTTTCCGACCATACTGTTCGAGGCCTCGGACAGCACGCTCGAGAACAAGAACCAGGGCAGCATGCCGGCGAAGACGAGCATGGGATAAGGCGCGGCACCATCTGAAGGCAGCTTGGCAATGTGGCCAAAAATGACTGTAAACACGACCATCGTGAGAAATGGGCGGATCAGCGCCCAGGCGACGCCAACGACCGTCTGTTTATAGCGTACAGCAACGTCGCGCCAAGCAAGGATCGCGAACAATTCGCGGTAGTGCCAGAGGTCATGCCAGTAATCGCTCTGCGCTCGCTCTGGCTCTAGGATTGTGATGCGCTCGCAGGTGCCGTGCACCTGGGCGGTACCGCCCTCCGAGCCGGTCAGGGGCCGCTTATCCGTTCCTGTCGCCTCGACGTCAGCCAATTTCAGAACTCATAAGCTAGATGCAACGCTCTTGGAGCGTGCGATGTCAGCGGACTGATCGGAATGATGTAAGGTCCAGGCGGCCACCGATGCCTGATAGCACCGCCTATCTTTGTGACATCGTGCCTTCATGTCTGGGAGCAAGGCTAACGGCTCGGGCCGTTAACTTGACTCGATGCGACACGGAAAGCCGATTTTGCTTTAGCGGGCACAGCGAGAAACAAGTTCGTCGGGATGAACGAGTTATGGTGGCGCCCCACCTTACCCATACTCATCAGACAATAAAGTCCGTAAGGGTTAGGTTGACTTTGGTTACTCCCAAGAAGACGAGTTGTGATCCGTCGCCCAGGACTAGGCTCGCACTATTTCCTTGATCCATGATAGCCGCCATCACCGCTGCACCATTAGCGAAGCCCAGTCCTTGAAGGTCGACGTTGTCGATGCCGGATTGGAAGTCTCTAATCGTGTCCCGGTTGTAGCCCATCCGGAAGACGAACGAATCCGATCCGGAGCCGCCCACCAGGGTATCATTTCCTGCACCACCATCGAGGACATCATTGCCGCCGTTGCCGAACAGGCTGTCATTGCCGCCGTTGCCAAGGATCGTGTTGGCGGCCTCGTTGCCCTGGATGGTGTTGGCGAGCGCGTTTCCGGTGGCGTTGATGGCTGCGGTTCCGCGCAGGACGATGTTTTCGATGCCGTCCTGGTTCAAGCCCGTGGCGTAGAAGGAGACGGTCGCGTTGACGAGATCCGTGCCGATTTGGCTGGCGCGCTCGATGACAAGATCATCCAGATTGTCGACTTCGTAGGTGTCGTTGCCGGCCCCACCGGTCATCGTGTCGGTCCCGGTTCCGCCGTTGAGCGTGTCGTTGCCGGCTCCGGTCGTCAGGATGTCGTCCCCACCATAACCGAACAGGCGATCGTTGCCGCCGTTGCCGAGGAGCGTGTTGGCAGCGTCGTTGCCCTGGATGGTGTTGGCAAGCGCATTGCCGGTGGCGTTGATGGCCGCGGTTCCGCGCAGGATGATGTTCTCGATGCCGTCCTGGTTTGTGCCCGTGGCATCGAAGGAAACGGTCGCGTTGACGAGGTCCGTGCCAATTTGGCTGGCGCGGTCGATGACGATGTCGCCGGCGTTGTCGACCTCGTAGGTATCGTTGCCGGCCCCACCGGTCATCGTGTCGGTCCCGGTACCGCCGTTGAGTGTGTCGTTGCCGGCTCCGGTCGTCAGGATGTCGTCCCCGCCATTGCCGAACAGGCGATCGTTGCCGCCGTTGCCGAGGAGCGTGTTGGCAGCGTCGTTGCCCCAAATGCCATTATTCAATGCGTTGCCAGTCGCATTGATGGCCGCGGTTCCGCGCAGGATGATGTTTTCGATGCCGTCCTGGTTTG
>LNFM01004875.1_pt1 | contig 24059 bp, 21 predicted proteins | sample 596031 | NCBI WGS metagenome assembly LNFM01 (sample SAMN04254537, study PRJNA301005) | activated carbon metagenome | isolation source: dual media filters at the Ann Arbor, Michigan drinking water treatment plant | place: USA: Ann Arbor | reverse complement strand
AGAGCTGGACGCCGGATTACTTCAGCAAAAAATACGGCGACGGCGCGCAGACGCCACCCAAACGCGGCATGGATTCGGTCAGCGTGCCGGGCGCAGTGGCCGGCTGGGTGGCGATGAGCGAGCGTTTTGGCAAGCTGCCTTTTGCCGACCTGATGGAGCCGGCCATCGAGATTGCCGAGCGCGGCTATCTGTTGCCGCCGGTGGTGCAGCAAAAATGGGCGGCGGCCACCGACGAGCTGAAAGGCCAGCCCGGATTTGCCCAGTCCTTCCTGCCGTGGGGCCGCGCGCCGAATATCGGCGAGCTGTTCCAGTTCAAGGCTGCCGGCAAGGCCTTGCGCGCGATTGCGCAGAGCAAGGGTTTGGCTTACTACGGTGGCGAAATTGCGCAGGCGATTGAAAAATTCGCGGCGCAGAACGGCGGCAGCATTACGGCGAAAGACTTTCAAAATTACAAGCCCGAGTGGGTCAAACCGATCGGCAAGGACTACCGCGGTTACACCCTGCACGAGATCCCGCCGAATGGTCAGGGCATTGCCGCGCTGATCGCGCTGGGCATCCTCGACAAGTTCGATGTCGCCGGCCTGGCGGTGGACGGCGTCGATTCCCAGCACCTGCAGATCGAGGCCATGAAGCTGGCCTTTGCCGATGTCTACAAATATGTGGCCGAGCCATCGTCGATGGCGGTGACTGTCGATCAAATGCTCGACGACGCCTACCTCGCATCGCGTGCCAAACTCATCGACATGAAAAAGGCCCAGGATTTCGGCGCAGGCAACCCGGTCAAGGGCGGCACGATTTACCTGACGGCCGCCGACGAGGACGGCATGATGGTCAGCTTCATCCAGAGCAACTACATGGGCTTCGGTTCGGGTTGTGTCGAGCCCGAATACGGCATCAGCCTGCAAAACCGCGGCCACGCCTTCAGCCTGCAGCCAGGCGCCAACCAGGTGGCACCGGGCAAACGGCCTTTCCACACCATCATTCCGGCGTTCCTCAGCAAGGACGGCCAGCCGGTGATGTCTTACGGCGTGATGGGGGCCAACATGCAGCCGCAGGGCCACATGCAGACGCTGGTGCGCATGCTCGACTACAAACAGAGCCCGCAGGTCGCCTGCGATGCGCCGCGCTGGCGCTACAACGCCGGCTTCGAGATCAATGTCGAATCGGCGATGGACAAGGCCACCGTGCAGGGCCTGGCCGACCGCGGCCACCGCATGGAAGTCATCAATGATTCCTACCAGGATTTCGGCGCAGGCCAGTTCATCTGGCGCGCCGGCAACCCCAAGGTCGAAGGTTATGTGGCGGCCAGCGATGCGCGGCGCGACGGCCAGGCCGTTGGTTTTTAAACATTCGCCTTGCCTGAAAATTCAGAGCAAAAATCGCCTTCAGCCCATATCCAGCGGGCGCCAGCAGCTACCAAAAGCATAGCATCCGGGTTGCTGCTGGCAACCCTGGGCGCGATCTGTTTCAGCGGCAAGGCGATCATCGTCAAGCTCGCTTACCGTTACGGCGTCGATGCCGTCACGCTGATCATGTACCGCATGCTGTTTGCGCTGCCGATCTTCGCGCTGATGGCCTGGTGGGCCAGCCGGGGACAGACCGCCCTGAGCCGCAAGGACTGGCTGGGCGTGCTCTGGCTGGGCTTCACCGGTTATTACCTGGCGAGCTTTCTCGACTTCGCGGGCCTGGCGTACATCACCGCCTCGCTCGAGCGGCTGATCCTTTACCTCAATCCGACGCTGGTGCTGCTGCTGGGGCTGGTGTTGTACCGCCGGCGCATCACTGCGACACAAATCATCGGCATGGCCATCAGTTACAGCGGTGTGGTGCTGGTGTTCGGCCAGGAAGTCAGCCTGTCCGGGCCGGACACGGCCTGGGGCGCCTTGCTGGTGATCCTGAGCGCGGTCAGTTATGCGATCTACCTGGTCTACAGCGGCGAGCTGGTCAAGCGTTTGGGGGCCATGCGCCTGGTCGGCCTGGCCAGCACCGTGGCCTGCCTGTGTTGCCTGCTGCAGTTTGTCCTGCTCAGGCCTCTGAGCGCCGCGGCGGTAGCGCCCGAGGTGATCTGGCTGTCGCTGCTCAACGCCACCTTGTGCACGGTCGCACCGGTGCTGATGGTGATGATGGCGATCGAGCGCATAGGCGCCAGCATGGCCTCGCAGGCCGGCATGGTGGGGCCGATGTCCACCATCCTGATGGGCGTGGTGATCCTCGGTGAGCCTTTCACCGCCTGGGTGGCGGCGGGGACGGTCCTCGTGATTGCGGGGATATTTGTGTTTACCCGTGCGGGCAAGGCCTAGGCGCGCGGCTCTTGCGTCGCGCTGCGGCAGGCGCTTCCCGGTCTGCGTCAAGGGCTCCACGCTGAGTCCCCGGCTCACCCCGGTTGGCAGGTCTGACTCCCCACTCCCACCCCTAACCCCTCCCTCGCCCCGCTGGGCGATGGAGGGGGACTTCATTTGGCCGCGTGTGCTGCACTCGCGTGCAAACATGACCGTCTGTTGGGATTCCCGCAGAAGAAGCGCGACGCGCTTCTTCTGCTCCGGATTTCTCCCCGTATTGGTTTTCTACCCCACCCTTCTGTATGCGCCGAGGAGCGTAGGGCCAGACGGATCAGGGCGAGCGATTGTCTGAGCCGAAGGCGAGTTCGAGCTCGACCCCGGCTGGACCGAGCACCGCAGGTTGCCCCGCAGCGAAGCGGAGGGGTCGCAGACAGTAGGGTCGCCTTTTCTTTGGTGACTTTCTTTTGGCGAAGCAAAAGAAAGTTACTTGCCGCCGGGCAACCCCCGGCCAACAGGCGTGGGCGGACTAAGAGGGGAAGGTACCCTCGACAGGTCTGGTCAGGACACTGAAAAAGCCGTCCTTACTTCTTCACCGGAACCCGCCGCCCGCCCGGTGCAACAGCCGCGGGTGCATTGGAGCTGCTGGCCGTTCTTGCGGCGGCCAGGCGTTCCATGCGCTGCGCCACGGTGATGGCGCCTTGCCCGCTCAGGCCGTCCATGCGGTTGCCCATGGCCTGCTCCAGCAGGTCCAGCCTTTGCTGCGCCGGCGGGTGTGTGCTCAGCGACAGCGCGAACAGCGGGTTGTCGGGGGTGGCGGTGCGCAGCTGCTGCAAGACCGCGACCAGGCCGTAGGGGTCGAAGCCGGCGCGTGCCGCCAGCGCCACGCCGTTGCGGTCGGCCTCGAACTCGTCGCCCTGGTCCAGGCCGCGCGAATACAGGTCGCGCCCCAGGCTCAGGAACTGGGCCGAGACCGCGCCCGCCAGCTGGCCCTTGACCTGTGAACCGATGGCCTGGGTCAGCAGGCCGGCGCGGGCCGATTTGGCCATGGCCTGCAGGTGGTGTTTGCCGGTGACGTGGGTGATTTCATGGGCGAGGATGCCGGCCAGTTCCGCCTCGTCGGCCACGCCGTCGACCAGGCCCTTGGTCACGAACACATAACCACCGGGCGCGGCAAAGGCATTGAAGCCGGGGTCGTCGAGCACGCCAAAGGTCCAGGGCAGTTGCGGCCGCGAGGACTGCAGGCTGATCCAGCGGCCGAGCTGGTTCACATAACGCTGCAGCGCCAGGTCAGGATGCAGCGGCTTGCTGCCCAGTAAAACGGCTGCCAGTTGCCGGCCGATCTCGATTTCTTTGGGTTCGTCGATCTGTTCGAGCGACTGCGACAGCAGGCCGATCAGGTTGCCCGCATTGGCAGCCTGGTTGCCGGACGGTGCCAGCCCGGCGCCCAGCAGGTTGCCGAGCACGCCCGCCGGCGCGGCGGGCTGCGGCTGGGCCGGTGCTTCGGCGGGCGCCGCCTGGCGCAAGAAGGAGCCCAGCAGGTTCAGCGCCTTGTTGCCGTCCTGGCTCCAGGCTGACGTGCAGGCCAGGGCGGCAGCCAGTGCAAAGCCGGCAAGCCCTGCGGGTCGGTACATGGCGTGGCGTGGCGTGTGCATGGGGCAACTCCTCAGTTGTTGTTGTTCACGAAGCCGCCCGGGTTGCTTGTCTGGGGCTGGGCCTGTACCGGGACGGGCAGCGGCTCGACCGCGCGGCTGCTCAGTGCGGCGCTGACGGCAAACTGGCGCGCCTGGTCGGCATCCTGCCGCAAGGCTTCGGCCAGCACCACGGCGGTCGGGTTGGGCTGGGCCCGCGCGAGGTCTTCGGCGCCGAGTCCGCGTATGCCCACGGTGGAGGTGGCCGTCACCGTGCCGCCCTGGGCGCCGCCCCGGTTTAAAAAGCTGGTCAGGCCGCGCAGCGCACTGGCGCCGGCACCGGCCGGTGCCGCGCTGGCTGCAGAGCCGACGTCGAACATGTGGACCCAGCCCGAGGTGCCCTCGGCGGTGCGCACCTGGATCCAGGCGCCTTGCCGCGCGCCGGAGCGGGTCAGCGGCGTGCGGGCGGCCAGGGCGGCCAGGCTGCGTGAACTTTCGCCGGGGGCCTCGCGCAACTCGGCGGCGCGTTTGACCAGCAGCGCTTCGGTTTGCGCCTGGGCCAGCCCGCCGCCGAGCAGCAGGACACAAGAGACCAGCCCGTGCAGGCGGTTGAATTTACTCAGTATCATGGCCGCTCACTTTCACGAAACGAAGCGGGAATTATTATGGATTTGGGTATCGCAGGCAAATGGGCGCTGGTGTGCGGCGCGAGCAAGGGTCTCGGGCTGGGTTGCGCCCAGGCGCTGGTGAGCGAAGGCGTGAATGTGCTGATCGTCGCGCGCGGCGCCGAGGTGCTGCAAGCCGCTGCTACTAAATTGATAGCTGATAACGCAGGCGCGACAGGGGCTACGGTGCAATTTGTTGCTGCAGACATCACCACCGCCGAGGGCCGCGCCGCGGTGTTTGCACAGCGCAAGGACTTCGACATTGTGGTCACCAACGCTGGCGGCCCGCCGCCGGGTGACTTCCGCGACTGGGACCGCGAGGCCTGGATCAAGGCGGTCGATGCCAACATGCTGACGCCGATCGAGCTGATCAAGGCCACGGTGGACGGCATGGCCGAACGCGGTTTTGGCCGCATCGTCAACATCACCTCGAGCTCGGTCAAGGCGCCCATCGACATCCTGGGCCTGTCCAACGGCGCGCGCAGCGGCCTGACCGGTTTTGTCGCCGGCCTGGCGCGCACCCCCAAGCTGGCGGGCAGTGGCGTGACCATCAACAACCTCTTGCCCGGCGCCTTCGAGACCGACCGCCTGCGCGTGACCATGCAGGGCGCGGCCAGCAAAAGCGGCCAGCCGGTGGATGCCATCATGGACGCGCGCCGCAAGACGATTCCGGCCAGGCGCTTCGGCACGCCCGAAGAGTTCGGCGCCATCTGCGCGTTTTTGTGCAGCAGCCACGCGGCCTACATCACCGGCCAGAACGTGCTGGCCGATGGCGGCGCCTATCCCGGGACTTACTGAGCCCGGGCCAGGGCCTGGCGCGCAGAAGGCACCATGTCGGGACTGCTGAGAAACCTGCTCACCGTCATCGCCGCGCTGTGGCAAAGGGGCAGCGCCGATCCGCGGTCGCGCACGCTCGTGCATTTTCGGGTCACGCCTTTCGACACCGGCATCGCCACCCTCAAGAGCGACCGTTACCTGCAGATGGCCGAGTCCGCCCAACTGGATTATGTGATCCGGACCGGGCTGCTGCGGGTGATGCTGCGACAGCGCTACAGCTTTGTGAATGCGTCCCAGCTGGTGCGTTTCGCCAGGCCGGTGCGCCTGTTCGACCGCGTGGCGGTGACGTCGCAGGTGGTATACACCGATGCGAGGTGCGCCTACTTTCAGCATGTCTTTTCGGTGGGCACGGCGGTACATGCGGACGTGTTTGTCAAAATGAAATTCAAGCAAGGCGCGCTGACCATCGCCCCGGCGGAAATGCTGGGCGCTTTTCCGGATCCCAAACCGGTGTTGCTCCAGCATTGGGACGATGCTTTGGCCGCTTCCACCCCAACCTGAGTTATTCCTGTGGCCTATGCAGACCGCTTCACCGATCCCGAGCCGCAGCGCGCGCAGCTCGATGCCTTGCCCGGTCCCGCGGTGCTGGAATTCGGCACCGCCTGGTGCGGGTTCTGCCGCGGCGCGCAGCCGCTCATCGCGGCCGCGTTTGCCGGCCATGCCGGCGTGCGCCACATCAAGGTCGAGGACGGCAGCGGGCGCCGCCTGGGCCGCTCCTTCGGCATCAAGCTGTGGCCGACACTGGTGTTTCTTCGCGACGGCCACGAACTGACACGCCTGGTGCGGCCCGCCCGCAAGGAGGATATTGACCGGGCGCTGGTCGCGATAGACCCGCCAGCCTGAAGTCCGGTGGGCGGGCGGCGCACAATAGGTGCATGAAAGCTCCCCCCAGACTGCAATCCCTGATCGAGGAAGGCCTGATCGACAGCGTCGTACGCCAGCTCATGAGCGGCAAGGAAGCCATGGTCTACGTGGTGCGTTGCGGCGACGACACGCGTTGCGCCAAGATCTACAAGGAAGCCACGCAGCGCAGCTTTCGCCAGGCGGTCGATTACACCGAAAACCGCAAGGTCAAGAACAGCCGCCAGGCCCGCGCCATGGCCAAGGGCACGAAGTTCGGCCGGCAGGCGCAGGAGGCGGCCTGGCAAAGCGCGGAGGTCGATGCCCTGTACCGGCTGGCAGCCGCCGGTGTGCGGGTGCCCACGCCCTACAACTTTCACGACGGCGTGTTGCTGATGGAACTGGTGACCGACGAACACGGCGATGCCGCGCCGCGGCTCAACGACGTGTTGCTGTCACGCGAACAGGCGCTGGCGCACCACGCGATGCTGATCCGCCAGGTGGTGCGCATGCTCTGCGCCGGGGTGGTGCACGGCGACCTGTCCGAGTTCAACATCCTGCTGGGCCACCAGGACGGCGTGGACGGCCCGGTGATCATCGACCTGCCGCAGGCCATCGACGCAGCCGGCAACAACCACGCGGCCCGCATGTTGCTGCGCGATGTCGACAACCTGCGCCACTTCTTCGGGCGTGCCGCGCCCGAGCTGCTGGCCACCGACTACGGCCTCGAGATCTGGGAGCTTTACCAGCGCGGCGCGCTGCAGGTCGACACGCCGCTGACCGGGCGTTTCGAGCGCCGGACCGCGCCGGTGGACATGGGCAGCGTGCTGCGCGAGATCGACGATGCGCGCGCCGAAGAGGCCGCGCGGCGTGTGCGCATGCAGGTGGCGGGTTAGAAACGCAGGAGTTCGCGCGGCAGCGTCATCAGTGACTCGACGCCGGTGGGTGTGACCACCACCATGTCCTCGACCTGGAAACCGCCGAAGCCGAGCTCGTAGTAGGGCGTCTCGATACACATCACCATCCCGCTTTGCAGGATGTCCGTGCTGCTGGCTGTCAGGGCCGGCACCTCGTACCCGTCCAGGCCGATGCCATGCCCGACATGGTTGCGGCGGTAGTGCGGCAGGCCGGACTTTTGCACCGCGCCCATCACTTCAGCGAACAACTGGCTGGCCGGCAGGCCGGGGCGGATGATGCTGTAAGCGTGGTCGATGCCGGCCTGAACCGCCCGGTGGCATTGCTGTGCGCGGGCCGTCGGTTCGCCATGCACGGCAATGCGCGCGATGTCTGCGCGGTAGTGCTTGTAGCGCCCGCCGACGTCAAAGCGGATGGTGTCGCCGGGAGACAGCCGCCGGTCTGGCGACGGGTCCACATTCGGCAGCGCGCCGCGTTCGCCAAAACCGATGCAGCCCAGCACCGGGAAGGCGCCGTCGGCCACCGTCTGCGCATGAAAACGCAGCGCCATGTCCACTTCGCTTTCGCCGGTGCGCAAACCCGCCAGCGCGGCCGAAATCGAGCGTTCGGCGATGCGGCCGGCCTGGCGCAGCCGCGAAATTTCTTCCGGGGTCTTGAGGGCGCGGAACTTCTTGGCCAGAAAATCGGCGCGCACGAATTCGAGCTGTGGGCACAGGGCGCGGACCTGTTCGAGCACACCATCGGCCAGACCATCCATCTCGATGCCGATGCGTGACTTGCCCAGCGCCGCCTGCTGCAGCGCGTGGCCCAGCGCTTCGGCAGGGCCTGCATGTTCGAGGCCCTGCAGCAGCTGGCGCAGGCGGTCGCCGGTGCCGGCGCCCGGTGCGGCGAAATCCTCGTAGGCAAAAAAACCGAAAAAGTGCACGGCGTCCACGTACAGCGCCTGGTCTGCCGCCTGGTCCAGCAGGCCCTTGGAAGTCACGACAAAGGAGCCGGCATCGCTATGCCGTGGCTGGAAGGCATAGGCCTGCGGCCCGCGGCGAATCCATTGCGGCATGGCCCAGTAGCCCGACAGCCAGGTCACGGATTCGGGGCCGGTGCCCAGAAAACCGTCGAGCTTGTTGTCGGCGAGCACCTGTTCAAAAAGGGGGCGGTTCATCAGCATGGTGGATCACTCAGGGTTGACAGGGCTTGGGACAGGTCGTCGATCAGCAGTTGCGGATCTTCGAGCCCGAGGTGGAAACGGATCAGGAAACCGGGGTCGGTGCGTCGGACCGCAGGCAGCGGATACACGGCCGCCAGGCTGTGGGTGCCGCCCCAGCTCGCGCCTATGCGAAACACGCGCAGCCGGTCCAGTACCCCGGCCACGTTTTTCCAGTCATTGTGGACAAGGGTGGCCGAGCACAGGCAGCCGGCCGTCGAAAAATCGCGCAGCCAGAGCGCATGCCCCGGGTCGCCAGGCAGGGGCGGGCAGGCCACGGTTGCCACCGCCGGGTGGGCCGCCAGCCAGGCCGCCACCTGCAGCGTGCTTGCGCCGTGGCGCGCCAGTCGCAGGGCCAGCGTATCCAGCCCGCGTGATACCAGCGCGCAGTCGTCCGGCGACACGTTGTTGCCCAGCAGGTTGGCCATGGTCTTGAGCCTCCGGAACCGGGTTTCGTCGAGCGTGCAGATGCTGCCCATCAGCACGTCCGAATGGCCGCCGGCAAACTTCGTCAGGGCCTGCACCGAAAAGTCGACGCCGTGGTCCAGCGGACGAAAACCCAGTGGTGTGGCCCAAGTGTTGTCCATCGCGGTTGCAATGCCTGCGGCGCGGGCGATGCCGGCGATGGCAGGCACGTCGGCCATCTGCATGTGCAGCGAGCCCGGTGCCTCGATCCAGATGAGTCGGGTCCGTGGCCGGAACCGGACCGCAATTTCCGCACCTTCGGACGGTTCGAAAAACTCGACCTCGATGCCGTAGCGGCCCATCACCAGCCGGGCGTTGTCCTGCGTCGGTCCGTAGGCCGAGTTGCAGCACAGCAAATGGTCTCCGGCCGAGAGCATGGTCTGGTTGACCAGGTTGATCGCGCCCAGTCCGGAAGGCGCGAGCACGCAATGTGGCGCGCCCTCCAGCGCGGCCAGGCGGGCGCGCAAGCGGGTGTGCGTGGGGGTTCCCGCCAGGCCATAGGTGTAGCCGTCAAAAAACCTCGCCTTGCGTGTGGCAAAGGCCTGGGCATCCGGAAAAAGAACGGTGGACGCGCGCCACACGGGTGCGCTGAGGGACTCAAAGGAGTCTGTGACTGCGAAAGTTTCAGGGGCCATGCAGCCAGTTTAGGTCGGTGGGGTATATATTTGACGCTGATAAATCAATAGACCCATTGCCTGGACTTATGGACACACTGCAGCTGCGTTCTCGCCAGATCGAGATTTTTCGTGCCGTGATGCGTGCCGGTGGTGCGTCGGCCGCCGCCCGCCTGCTCGGCCTGTCGCAACCGCTGGTGAGCCAGCAATTGGCCGGGCTGGAAAAAGCCATTGATGTGCCGCTGTTCGAGCGCAAGCGCGGCCGGCTGGTGCCGACGCGCGAAGGTGTGGCGTTTCACCTTGAAGTGGAGCGCCACTACCTGGGCATGGAGCAACTCGCCCGCAAGGCGCAGTCGCTGCGCAATGCCGAAGCGGGGCGGCTGTTTGTCGGCTGTCTGCCGGCGTTGGGTTTCACCCTCATGCCGGAAGTGCTGAAGATGTTTCGCGACCAGTACCCCCAGGTCCGGGTGTCGCTGCAGACGGTCAGTTCCGGCATGATCAAGGACCGCGTGGCTTCGGGCGAATGGGACATCGGTTTTGCCGCCAGCGAGGTGGACACCGCGGGCGTTGTCCACTCCGTTTTTTCAAAAACGGCAGCAGTGGCGGTGGTGCCGGTGAAACATCCGCTGGCCCGCGGCAGGAAGCCGCTCACACTGGCCGAACTGGCGCGTTACCCGCTGGTGGCGCTCAACCCCGAGGACGTCACCCGCCAGCAGCTTGAAGAAGCCTGCGAGGCGCAGGGCATTGTTCTGCAGATCGCGGCCGAAACGCCCTATGGCACCGGCATCTGTGCGCTGGCGCGTGCCGGCGTCGGTGTTGGGGTGACGAATCCCCTGAGCGTTCCGCCCCCGGATGTCAGCGGGCTTGTTCTGCGAAAACTCCAGGCGGACATCGAGTTTTCCAGCCTCGTGCTTTTCCCTCCGCACGGGCCTGCGTCGCTGTGGGCCAAGGAATTCCTGAGGATCGCGCGGATGGGCCTGGCGCGGCAGCTGGAGCAGATCACGAAGGCAGCGAAGACCGCCGGCACCAGTTAGAGGCTAGATGCGTCCGAGCTGTCCCAGACCAGGCAGTTCTCCGTGCACACCGGCGGCCCGCGCGCAGGCCCAGAACGTTGCCTGGTTGGAGGTGACCACGGGTTTGCCCGTCAAAGCCTCCAGCCTGTCGACCATGCCGCCAGCCTGCAGGTTGGTGCAGCTTGCCAGCACGGCATCGGCCTGGGTATACGCTGTGTCCATCATCAGTTGCTCGATCCGGGCGGGAGTGATGTTGTGGATGCCGCCGTTTCCCCAGCCGTCGAAGGCGGCGAGTTGGATTGTCATCAATCCATGGAGCGCGAAGTAGTCCAGCATCAGGTCGTTGACCTGGCGCGGGTAGGGCGTGACGACCACCAGGGTGCGTGCTTTCAGCGCGCGCAGGGCCAGGACCACAGCCTGTGCCGTGAAGACCACGGCATGGCAGCCGCTGGCCTTGCGGATGTGCGCCAGCGTTGACGTCTCCCAGGCGCTGCCGCGCAGGAAGCTGCCGCTGGTACAGCCAAAGGCGATGACATCTGGTTGCGCCAGGCCCAGCAAGCGTGCCGACTCGTCCACGCCAGAGGTCAGGGCCTGGAGGTTGTCCAGCATGTCGTCCGGGCGCACGGCAGGGGCATGGAGGCGATGGGCGTGAAGGCGGCCACCCGCAGGCAGCCACCGTGCGAAATCCTGCTCCAGTACCCGGTTGGATGCCGGTACCAGCAAAGCCAGCGCAGGACCGGAAACTGTATTCATTCGAGTTTGATGTTGCCTGCTTTCAGCACCTTGGCCCAGCGCTTCTGGTCCTGGATCATGAAGGACTCGAGGGCGTCGGGCGTACCCGGCACCACATCCATGCCGGCTGCGATCAGCCGCTCCTGGATGTCGGGTGAACCCAGGGCCCGCCGGAACTCCCGGTTGAGCAGGTTCACGATGTGCGGAGGGGTTTTGGCGGGCGCCACAAAGCCATACCAGTTCTGGTAGACGAAGCCGCTCAGGCCGGATTCCGTAACGGTCGGCACGGCCGGCAGTTTGGCCGATCGGGAGGGAGAGCTGACGGCAATCGCGCGCACTTTTCCGCCCTGGACCAGCGACAGGGCCGAGGGGTCCGAAAAGAACACATCGACCTGGCGGCTCATCACTCCAGCCAGCGCCGGCGAGGTGCCCTGGAAAGGGACGTGCAACATCTGCACGCCGGCCATCTGATTGAACATTTCGCCAGCCAGGTGCTGCGAGTTGCCGATGCCGCCCGATGCGTAGGTCAGGCCTCCGGGTTTGGCTTTGGCTGCCGCGATCAGGGACCGGACATCCTTGATGGGCGAGTCGTTGGCCGTCACCAGAATCGGTGTGAGCCACACGCCCATGGTGATGGCGGCAAAATCCTTGAGCGGATCGTAGTTGAGCTTGCGGCCCGATGCCCCTGCGATGGTCATCGGCCCCGGCGTCGCTACCAGCAAGGTGTAGCCGTCGGGCGGTGCCTTGGCGACAAATTCAGTGCCTATGATTCCCGTCGCGCCCGCCCGGTTGTCGATGGTGACCGGCTGGCCGAGCGCGGTGCTGACCTTCTGGCCCACGACCCTGGCGAGCAGGTCCACACCGCCGCCCGCGGGGAAAGGGACCACGATCCGGATGGGTTTGGAGGGATAGGTCTGCGCTGCGGAGGCCAGGGAAACCGCCGCCAGACAGAAAAACAAAAATTGGTTACGCAAGCTCATGGTTCACCTTTCAAAGTGCATTGTTTCCAGATGGTCCCCGATGCATAGGTGAAGAATAGGAAGGAGTGGTCATAAAAACCATACCATCGAATGCATTGAATCATTGAAATTACTTATGGGTGGCTGCCTGCACTATCGCCGCTGATGGCTTGTTGCCGGTTCGCAGGGCGCCCATGATGCAGGCGGCATCGTTCAGTTGCGCTGGGATTATTCCCCGGCCGAGAGGCTCACCGGCTCTGGGTGATGCCTCTAGGTCTGCATTCACGATCGAGTTGCCCATGATGACGCGCTGGCCCCTGCAGTCCAGGTGTTTCCGCCAGGAGGCAATACCGGGCCCGCTGTTGGGCCGCCCACCCCCGGACCGGGGTGTGCCGCGACGACACCACGATCCCGCCGACGACCATACAAAACGCCATGCCGTGGTATAGCTGCGGCTATTCGCCGAGGAAGGCGGCCGACATCAGCGCCGCTAACGCCGGCGTGAGCTTGGAGAAAAAGCCGGCAGTGTTGGCCCCACACGCTGCACGCCCACGCCCAAGCCCTGCAGCGGTAGGCCGGGATGGCCGGGCCGATGGCCTCGTCGAGCAGGAGGGCGGCCAGCCCCCAGACGATGCACGCGCCGAAGAGGCGGCGCGCCGCGTGCGAATGCCGGCAGCAGGTTAGGGCCTGTTCGCTTCGCACTCACATAAATGGTGTGAACAGGCCCTAAGTCTCAACCGGGCGCCATGGCCCGGCTGGTTGAACCGTGTTACTTTGCCGCAGCCGTGGGCACGATGTGCCAGACACCGCCGCTGCCGTTGCCGTTGCGGTCCCCGGGCTTGGCATCCCCGGCGAAGTAATACAGCGGTTTTCCGTTCACCGTCCACTGCTTGCCGCCCGCAGCGTCAATCAGGCCGAAGTTGCCCGTTGCCGTGGCGCCAGGCTTGGCCAGAAAGGCCGGCCATGCGGCCAGGCAGCCGCCCGCGCAGTTGCTTTTGTTCGGAGCATCTTTATCGAAGGTGTAGACAGTGCGTCCGGCGGCGTCGGCCAGTGCGCCATCCTTCACCACGGGTTGTGCCAACACGCCAAAGTGCAGGAACGTCAGCAGGGTTGCGGCCAGAAGAGCTTGTTTTTTCATGATCAGGAGTCCTTGTGAGTTGTCACCGGCAGGTGAACCAGTGGAACGCGACATTGCGTTCTGCCCTACTTACGCCTGAGGGGGAAATTTGGACGCAGGGTGTCAGAAATATCTTTTTTTCCGCCACCTGAATTACTGCGCGCAGGTCAGACCCGTGCTTGCGCCGCTATCCGCTGACTGTGGCGCGCCGTGACGACACCACAATCCCGCCGACAATCAGCACAAAGGCGAGGCCGTGGTAGAACTGCGGCCATTCGCCGAGGAAGGCGGCTGACATCAGCGCTGCAAACAGCGGCGTGAGGTTGGAGAAAAAGCCGGCAATGTTGGGACCGACGCGCTGTACGCCCACACCCCAGCAGCGGTAGGCCAGGATGGCCGGGCCGACGGCCACGTAGAGCAGGGCGGCGGCCAGCGGCCAGCCCCAGACGATGCGCGCGTCGGTCAGCGCCCACTCACCGGCTGCAAAAAAGCCTGACCAGCCCAGCCCGAATACCATCTGCGCCATCAGGAAGGCAGCCCAGTCGTTACGGATTTCTGGCGGGTCTTTGGGCTGCGAGAGCATCCAGCTGTAAAAGGCCCAGGCCATCGTGGCCAGCAGTACATAGACATCACCGGGTACCAGCCTGATCTGCGCCAGCAGCGCCCACTGGCCGCGCGACAGCACCAGCAGCACACCTGCAATCGACATCAGCGCGCCCAGCATCTGCCGCCGCGAGATACGCTGGCCGAACCAGAGCGCGCCTATGGCCAGCATCCATACCGGCGTGCTGGAGGCGACCAGGGTGACGTTCAGCGGCGTCGAGGTTTGCAACGCGAGGTACTGCAGGGCGTTGTAGCAGCCCACGCCCAGCAGGCCGAGCACCGCGAAACGTTTCCAGTTCGGCCACAGGCTGCTGCCTGGCCGCAGCAGCCAGCCGGCCAGTGGCAGCATGATCGCAAAGGCCAGCGCCCAGCGCAGGAAGTTCAGCGTGATCGGGGGCACCAGGTCGTGGACCAGGCGGCCGACGACGGCGTTGCCGGCCCACAGCAGCGGCGGCACCAGCAGCAGCAGGGCGGTGCGAAAATTCAGTCTGGATGTCATGCGGGGACTGTAACCCCGCCTTGCTGAACCAACGTGAACGTCCGCTGCCTGCGGCCGGATGGCGCGGCGCGGCCTGCACGTCCGGCGGTTTCATGGCAGGATGCAGGCCCGTCCCCCTCTTCAACCGCATTTCAAGGAATTCACCATGGCCATGACCCGCTCCAAAGCCGTCCGTATCGACCAGCACGGGGGGGCCGAGGAGCTCAAGCTGGTGGACGTGGAAGTCGGCGAGCCCGGGCCCGGCGAAATCCGCATCCGCCACAAGGCGGTGGGCCTGAACTACATCGATATTTACCAGCGTGCCGGCGTGTACAAGCTGCCCATGCCGCTGCAGCTCGGCATGGAGGCGTCCGGCGTGGTCGAGGCCGTCGGCGAGGGCGTGACCCACCTGAAGGCCGGCGACCGCGCCGCCTATGCCAGCCAGCCGCCCGGCAGCTACTGCGAAGTGCGGGTCATGCCTGCCAAATGTGTCTGCAAGCTGCCCGACGACATCTCCTTTGACACCGGCGCGGCCATGATGCTCAAGGGCCTGACGGTGCAGTATCTGCTGCGCCGCACCCAGCCCCAGGGCGGGCTGCAGGCCGGCGACCATGTGCTGTTCCACGCCGCCGCCGGCGGCGTCGGCCTGATCGCCTGCCAGTGGGCCAAAGCCATGGGCCTGCAGCTGATCGGCACGGCCGGGTCCGACGACAAATGCGCGCTGGCGGAGGGGCACGGCGCGGCCTTCACCATCAACTACGCCAAAGAAGACTTTGTTGCGCGCGTCAAGGAGATCACCGGCGGCCAGGGCGTGAAGGTGGTGTACGACTCGGTCGGCAAGGACACCTTCCTGAAATCGCTGGACTGCCTGCGGCCCTTCGGCCTGCTCGCCAATTTCGGCAATGCCTCCGGCAAGGTCGAGCCGCTGGACATCGGCCTGCTCGCGGCCAAAGGCTCGCTGTATGTGTCGCGTCCCACGCTGTTCACCCACATCGCCAACCGCGACACCACCCAGGCCATGGCCGATGACCTGTTTGCCATGGTCGGCAGCGGCAAAGTCCACATTCCCATTGACCAGCGTTTCGCACTGGCCGATGTGGCCGAAGCGCACCGCTCGCTGGAAGCGCGCAAGACCACCGGCTGCACCATCCTGACCTTGTAGTTTCATGGGCAGCCTGGACCCGCAATGGCTGGCGGCACTGCGCGCCGGCGGCCAGCTGGCGCCAGCGCGGCCGCGTTGGCCGCTGCTGGCCGGTGCTGCCGTGGTGGGTTCGGTGGAACCCGATTTTTTAAGTGAAATCAGGCTTCAGCCCATTTCCAATGGGCGTGTTCAGCTATCAAAAACAGAGCATGACGGCAACCCGGCCTGGCAGCTGCTCGGTGAACCGGGCGCTGCGCTGGGCGCGCTGGCGCTGGCTTTGCGCGAGGCCGGCCTGGCCCACGCCTGGCGTGACGAGCAGCTCGCGGTGACCGACGGGCGGGGCCGCCGCATCGCCAGTGTCGAGCGCGCCGTGGTGCGTGTGCTGGGCATCCCGACCGCGGCGGTGCACCTGATCGGGCAGGCCGAGGATGGCCGCTTCTGGGTGCAGCAGCGCGCCTTCAGCAAGGCCAACGATCCCGGCATGTGGGATACGCTGATGGGCGGCATGGTGAGCTGCGACTACACCCTGGCCAGCGCGCTCGAGCGCGAAACCTGGGAAGAAGCCGGCCTGCGTCTCGAGCACCTGCAGGGTGTCGTTCGCGGCGGTCATGTCGACATCCGCCGCCCGTGTGACGACGGCCACGGTGCCGGCTACGTGATCGAACGCATCGACTGGTACCACTGCACCGTGCCGGACGGGCAGGTGCCGGTCAACCAGGACGGCGAGGTCGAACGTTTTGTGCTGATGGACGAAAGCGAGATGCTGCAGAAGATGCAGGCCGGCGAGTTCACCAGCGAAGCCGCGCTGATCCAGGCGGCGCTGCTCGAAGCGGGCCGCTGAGGCGCCACGCTCACTCGAGGGCGGATACAGCGCGGCCTATTTCCGGCCACCGGTGATGCAGGTACAGCCAGGCCAGCAGGCCAATGCCCATCATCAGCAGCGAGACGGCGGCCAGCGCCACCGTCGAATGCATGATCAGCGGCGCAATCACGCCGGCCACGATGCCGTTGGCGGCCGAGCCGATGAAGGCCTGCAGCGACGAGGCCATGCCGCGCCGTTCGGGGTAGAGGTCCAGCACCAGCAGGGTGACCACCGGCACCATCAGGGCCCAGCCGAAGGCGAAGATGGCAATCGGGAACAGCGCCCAGGACACATGCGCCTTGAACAGCAGGTTGGCCAGCAGGTTCAGCACCGCGACCACCAGCATGATCACAAAGCCGTGGCGGATCTGCTGCTTGGGCGCGATCTTGCCGGCCAGGCGCCCGCTGAGCCAGGCGCCGGCCATGATGCCGGCAATCGTCAGCACGAAGAACCAGAAAAACTCGGTAGGCGCAAGCCCCAGGTGTTTTTCGAGGAATTCGGGCGCCGCCAGCACATACAGAAACATGCCGTTGAAGGGGATGCCGCTGGCCAGCGCCAGCAGCAGGAAACGCGGACTGGCGCCGAGCTGCCAGTAGCCGCGCATCAGGTGTTTGACGTTGAAGGGCTGGCGCTGGGTGAGATGCAGCGTTTCCGGCAGCAACCGGAAGTTGGCGGTCCACAGCAGCACACCGACGCCGGTCAGGAACCAGAAAATCGCGTGCCAGTCCAGGTGCACAAACAGCCAGCCGCCGATGATGGGTGCAATCGCCGGCGCCACACCGAAATAAATCGTGACCTGGCTCATCACCTTCTGCGCCTGCGCCGGCGGGAACATGTCGCGGATCACGGCGCGCGAGACCACGATGCCGGCGCCGGTGGACAGGCCCTGCAGCGCCCTGAAAAAAACCAGCTGCTCGATGCTTTGCGACAGCGCACAACCGGCCGAGGCCACGGTGAACATCGCAATGCCCCACAGCACCACCGGACGGCGCCCGAAGCTGTCGGCCAGCGCGCCGTGGAACAGATTCATGAAGGCAAAACCGAACAGGTAGGCCGACAGCGTCTGCTGCATCTCGACCGGCGTGGCGCCCAGCGAACGCGCGATGCCTGAAAAGGCCGGGATGTAGGTGTCGATGGAAAACGGACCCAGCATGCCCAGCAGCGCCAGCAGCACGGCCAGCGCCCAGCGCGGCGCCTTCCAGAGCTGGTCAGCGTCGGGGTTCATCGGCCCGGTTTCTGCCGCTCATTTGGACACGGAATCACTGAAGGCGCTTTGTCGCAGGCGGTTGGGCACCAGGGCGCCTGCCGAGTCGAGAATGGGATAGGCAATCGAGCAGATGTGCGAATTGATGCGCTTCAAATCGCTGATCAGGTCGATGTGCAGCGAGCTGGTTTCCATGCTCTGCATGGTGCGGTCGGACAGCCGGCCCAGGTGGGTGGTGGCATACGCGCGTTCGAGGTCGCGAAAGCGCGCTTTTTCCTCCAGCAGTTTTTTCGCATCGCGCACGTTGCCGTTGAGGAACACGCTCATGCCCAGGCGCAGGTTGTCGAGCAGGCGCTGGTGCAGTTCGCAGATTTCGGCCATGCCGGCTTCCGAAAAATTGCGGCCCGGCTTGATTTTCTTGTCCTCGATGTCGATCAGCACGCGCTCGATGATGTCGCCGATCTGCTCCATGTTGATGGTGAAGCTGATGATGTCGGTCCAGCGCCGGCTTTCTTCCTCGCCCAGCGCCTCGCGCGAAATCTTGGTCAGGTAGTACTTGATCGCCGAATACAGCTCGTCGACGGTGTCGTCCATCTTGCGCAGGTTTTCGGCCAGCTGCAGGTCGTTGCGGCGTATCACTTCCAGCACGCCGATCAGCATGCTTTCGACAATGTCGGCCTGGTGCAGGGCCTCGCGCGCCGCACACGAAATCGCCAGTGAGGGTGTGGCCAGCGCCGAGGGGTCCAGGTGGTGCGGCCGGCCGCCGGCGGTCGCGCCCCTGACCGGGCGTGGCAGGAATTTTTCGACCCAGCGCGCCACGACCTGGGTCCAGCCGATGAAGACCACGCCGACCGCCATGTTGAACATCAGGTGAAACAGCACCACCATGGTCGCGGTTTCGCCGAGGTGTGGCGCCACGTGGCGCAGCCACAGGCCCACAAAGGGCGCTGCCACCGCCACACCCAGCAGCTTGAACACCAGGTTGCCCAGCGGCACCTGGCGCACCTCGATGGCCGAGCGGGCCGTCGTCAGTACCGCCAGCAGGCCACTGCCGAGGTTGGCGCCCAGCACCAGGCCCAGCGCGACGTCCGGCGGGATCACGCCGGAGGCCGCCAGGGTGGCGGTCAGCAGCACGATGGCCAGGCTGGAATAGGACAGCACTGCGAGCACCGCACCGGCGGTGATCTCCAGCAGCAGGTCGCTGCTCAGCGTGCCCAGCAGGGTCTTGATGGCCGAGTTCGAGGTCAGCACCGAGGTGGAGTCGGTGACCAGCCGCAGCGCCAGCAGCATCAGGCCCAGGCCGATCAGGATGCGGCCGACACGCCCGACATTGGTCGATTGCCGCGAGATGAACAGCACCACGCCGGAAAAGATGAACAGCGGCGACAGCCAGGACAGGTCGAAGGAAAACACCACGGCCATCAGGCTGGTGCCGATGTCGGCGCCCAGCATCACCGCCAGTGCCAGCGGCAGGGCAATCAGCCCCTGGCCGACAAACGAGGAGACGATCAGCGCCGTTGCCGTGCTCGATTGCACCAGCGCGGTCACGCCTATGCCCGACAGGGCGGCGTTGAAACGGTTGCTGATGCTGCGTGACAGCACATGACGCAGGTTGGCCCCGAACACGCGCAGGATGCCGGTTCTGACCAGATGGGTGCCCCAGACCAGCAGCGCGATGGCCGCCAGCAGATTCAACAGATGCTTCATAAGAGAGAGTTCACTATAACGCCCGCCCGCCGCTTGCAGGGGGCCTCAGGTCTGCCCCATGCTGCCGTGTGTCTCCCCTCAAGCAGGGAACACGCCAGCTGCGAGCCCGGCCTAACGCGCCTTGCGCACGCGCAGCAACTCGTCCAGGATCAGGCAGACCGCCCCGACGGTGATCGCGCTGTCGGCGATGTTGAAGGCCGGGAAGTGCCAGCCTGCGTAGTGAAAATCGAGAAAGTCCACGACATAACCGTGCAGCATGCGGTCGATCACGTTGCCCACGGCACCGCCCAGGATGCAGGCCAGGGCAAACGAAAACAGCTTCTGCCCGGAATGCGATTTGAGCATCCACACGATGAAGATGGCGGCCGCGATGCCGATGGCGGTGAAAAACCAGCGCTGCCAGCCGGAGGCCGAGGCCAGGAAGGAAAACGCGGCGCCGCTGTTGTGCACCCGCACGATGTTGAAAAAGCTGGTCACATAGGTCGCGTCGCCGAGCTGGTAGTAGCCCAGGATCAGCACCTTGGTGAACTGGTCGGCGATCAGCAGGATCAGGGCCAGGCCCAGCCAGGGAAGCAGGCTCGCCGACGTGTTTCCGAAGGTGGTTTTGGGCATTATGCGAATTTCCTGTCTTCGCCGGCACCGAACAGGTTGCTGGTGCAGCGGCCGCAAATCGTGGGATGCGCGGGGTCCTGGCCGACATCGTCGCGGTAGTGCCAGCAGCGCTCACATTTTGTATCGGAACTGGGCTTGACCCTGATGGACAGGGCGTCAGCAGCTATTAATTCAATAGCGGAGGTGATGAAGGCAAACTTCAGGTCTGCGCCCAGGCTGGCCAGCAGGGTGTGGTCGGGCGGCGCGACTTCCAGCGCCACATTGGCCTGCAGCGACGAGCCGACCTGGCCTTCAGCACGCAGCGCCTCGATGTCCTTGTTGACCGCATCACGCAATTCGCGCACACGGCCCCACTTCGCCAGCAGCGCCTCATCGGGCGCGGCCAGCTCGGCATAGGTTTCCATGAAGATGGATTCCGATGCGCCGCAGACCTTCCAGGCTTCCTCGGCGGTGAAGCTCAGGAAGGGCGCCATCCAGCGCAGCATGGCTTGCGTGATCTGGTGCAGCGCGGTCTGTGCGCTGCGCCGGGCCAGCGACTTGGGCGCGGTGGTGTAGAGGCGGTCCTTCAGGATGTCGAGGTAAAAGGAGCCCAGGTCTTCGCTGCAGTAGATCTGCAGTTTCGAGACCACCGGGTGAAACTCATACACCTCGTAGTGCGCGAGGATGTCGGCCTGCAACTGCGCCGCGCGGCTCAGCGCGTAGCGGTCGATTTCCAGCATCTGGTCCGGCGCGACCGCGTCCTTGAGCGGATCGAAGTCGCTGATGTTGGCCAGCAGGAACTTCAGCGTGTTGCGCACGCGCCGGTAGGTGTCCACGACACGCGCGAGGATCTTGTCGTCGCCGGCGATGTCGCCCGAATAGTCGCTGGCCGCCACCCACAGGCGGATGATTTCGGCGCCCAGCTTCTTGCTGGTTTCCTGCGGATCGACACCGTTGCCCTGCGACTTGCTCATCTTGCGGCCCTGGCTGTCCACCGTGAAGCCGTGGGTCAGCAGGCCCTTGTAGGGCGCGTGGTCGTACATCGCGCAGGCGGTCAGGAGCGAGGAATGGAACCAGCCGCGGTGCTGGTCGTGACCTTCGAGGTAGAGGTCGGCCGGCCAGGTGGACTGCGCGGCATGGCTTTTCTGCAGCACGGTGTAATGCGTGGTGCCGGAGTCGAACCAGACGTCGAGGATGTCATTGCTCTTGGTGTAGAACGCGGCGTCCGCGCCAATCAGCGATTCGGCCGTGGCCTTGCTCCAGGCCTCGATGCCGCCTTCGGCGACCATGGCGGCGGCAGTGTCCAGCAGCTCCATGGTGCGCGGGTGCAGCTCGCCCGTCGCGGTGTGGATAAAAAACGGCAGCGGCACGCCCCAGTTACGCTGGCGCGAGATGCACCAGTCGGGGCGGCCGGCGATCATGTCGCGCAGCCGCACCTTGCCGTTTTCCGGGTAGAAGCTGGTTTCCTCGATCGCCTTGAGCGCCAGCTGGCGCAGGGTTTGCGGCGCCTTGTCCTTGGTGAACACGCCTTCGCCCTCGTCCATGCGGATGAACCACTGGGCTGCGGCGCGGTAGATCACCGGCGACTTGTGGCGCCAGCAGTGCGGGTAGCTGTGGGTGATGGTTTCGGTCGCGAACAGGCGGCCGGCCTCGCGCAGCGCGTCGATCACCAGCGGCGCGGCTTTCCAGATGTTGAGCCCGCCGAACAACGGCAACTCGTCCACGTAGCGGCCGTGCGCCTGCACCGGGTTCAGGATGTCGTCGACCGCGATGCCATTGGCGATGCAGGAGTTGAAATCCTCCACGCCGTAAGCGGGCGAGGAGTGCACGATGCCGGTGCCGTCGTCGGCGGTGGCATAGTCGGCGAGGAACACCGGGCTCAGGCGGCGGTAACCTTCATGCACGTCGTGCAAGGGGTGCTGGAAGTTCAGCAGCGCCAGGTTTTTGCCTTCGGTCGTGGCCAGGACGGTGGCGGTGAGATTGAAGCGCGCCATGCACTTTTCCACCAGCGAGGCGGCCAGCAGCAGGATGCCGCGCTCGGTGTCCACCAGCGCGTACTCGAGCTCGGGGTTCAGGTTCAGCGCCTGGTTCGCCGGGATGGTCCATGCCGTGGTGGTCCAGATCACCGCAAACGCGTCCTTGGCCAGGCTTTTCAGGCCGAAGGCGGCAGCCAGTTTGTCCGGCTCGGCCGACCTGAAGCCGACGTCCAGCGTCTGCGACTTCTTGTCGGCGTATTCGATCTCGAACTCGGCCAGCGAGGAGCCGCAGTCGAAACACCAGTAGACGGGTTTCAGGCCGCGGTACACAAAACCGCGTTCCATGATGCGTTTGAGCGCGCGGATCTCGTCGGCCTCGTTGCCGGGGGCCATGGTCAGGTAAGGGTTGTCCCATTCACCGAGCACGCCCAGGCGCTTGAAGTCTTCCTTTTGCAGCGCGATCTGCTCGGTCGCGTAGGCGCGGCTTTTGGCCTGGACCTCGTCACGGCTGAGCTTGCGGCCAAATGTTTTTTCGATCTGGTTCTCGATCGGCAGGCCGTGGCAGTCCCAGCCCGGCACGTAGATCGCGTCCAGGCCCTTGAGCTGGCGCGCCTTGACGATCATGTCTTTCAGGATCTTGTTGACCGCATGGCCCATGTGGATCTGGCCGTTGGCGTAGGGCGGGCCGTCGTGCAGCACAAAGCGCGGCTTGCCGGCGCGCACGTCGCGCAGCTTTTTGTAGATGCCTTTGTCGTCCCATTCCTTGACCCAGCCCGGCTCGCGCTTGGGCAGGTCGCCGCGCATCGGAAACGGGGTGTCGGGCAGGTTGAGGGTGCTGCGGTAGTCGGTTTTGGTGTCGGACATGGAATGCTCTTGTTGGGGCAACCTGATGGTCAGGGCGCCGGAATGCTGTTCGGGGGTGACAAGCCTTGCGCCGGAGGGGGGGCGGGGCCAGAGGCGACGAGATCGTCTAAATTCGGTCGCGCGTCGTCTGGCGGCTGGTTTCCGTGTGCATGGACGCAAAAAAAGCCCGCGCGTCATCGCAGTCCCTGGAAATGCCCGCCTTGAGGCTGTCCAGACCGTCGTATTTCAGTTCGTCGTGCAGTTTGTGTAGCAGTTCCACGCGGATGATTTTACCGTATGCCTCCTCGGCGCCCAGGGCGTCCGGCCAGTCCAGGCAATGGGTCTCCAGCAGCACCCGCCCGCCGTTGATATCGTCGGGGTCCAGCGAGGGCCGGATGCCGAGGTTGGCCACGCCGGGCAGGGGGTCCGGACCCAGGCCGAAGACCTGCACCGCAAAAATCCCGCTGGCCGCCGGTTTCCAGTGCGAAAAGCGCAGGTTCAGGGTCCTGAACCCCAGTTCGCGCCCGAGTTTGCGGCCATGCACCACATGACCGGAGATGCTGTAGGGCCGGCCCAGCAGGCTGGCCACGCGGTTCATCTGGCCCTGGGCCAGCGCCTCGCGCACCGCCGAGCTCGACACCCTGGTGTTGCTCACTTCATAACTGTTCATGCGCGCCACATCGAAACCCAGGCGCTCGCCGGCCCCATCCAGCATGGCGTAGTCGCCGGTGCGTCTGGCGCCGAAGCGGAAATCGTCGCCGACCAGCACGTAGCGCACACCCAGCCCTTTGACCAGCACGTCCTCGATAAAAGCTTCCGCGGGCTGCGCCGCCAGCCGGGCATTGAAGGGCAGCACCACACACTGGTCGATGCCGCAGCGCGCCAGTTCCGTGAGTTTGTCGCGCAGGGTGGCGATGCGGGCCGGCGCGAGCTCGGGCTTGCGCGCCACGGCGGCAAAGTAGTCGCGCGGATGCGGCTCGAAGCTCATCACGCAACTCGGCACGCCGCGGTGCTGGGCCTCGTTTTTCAGCAGCGCCAGCATGGCCTGGTGGCCGCGGTGCACGCCATCGAAGTTGCCTATGGTCAGCGCGCACTGCGCCGCAAGCCCCGGGTCCTGGTAGCCGCGGAAGATTTTCATGGGGAAACTTTCATGCCGCCAATTATCGTTTTAATAGCGCCACAGGTCGGTTGGATGCGGCCTCGGCGCTCCAGAAGGCCCCTGCGCAGGGCGTTGTCATGAATTCGCTGTATATTGGGGCATCAGGCATTTTTAAGTCCGGTTCCATGCGTTTTTAAACCATTGGAGGTTCGTTTGAAGGTCTTGAAGCTCTCAGCCCAGGGGTTGCCGCAATCGTGGATCAGCCTCGAACAAGCCGTGTTGCACTATGC
>LNFM01004874.1_pt1 | contig 24065 bp, 29 predicted proteins | sample 596031 | NCBI WGS metagenome assembly LNFM01 (sample SAMN04254537, study PRJNA301005) | activated carbon metagenome | isolation source: dual media filters at the Ann Arbor, Michigan drinking water treatment plant | place: USA: Ann Arbor | reverse complement strand
ACACGCATAACGGTGGGCTGGCACCGAATGCGGCAGAGAAGCAGTATTGGATGGACTATAAAACCGTGGCCAAAAAGACTTGACCACTACAAGGGATGTTTTGCTTCCGGCAGACGAGGGGCGTGGCGTAGGCCAAGGGGTGAGAAATCACCAGATCAACACCTGCCACGGCATTGAGCGTATCGGTATAGGTCTCTTCAATGCGTGCCATCATTTCGCGGGTAATATGTTCACCTCCCTTTACAGGATCAAAAATGCGTTGCAGGAATTCCCGAATTGTCGTAGGTGTTGTGTAGTGATCGAGATTGCTGCGCAGGTGGATAAATGGGACGCCTTCGGCTTCGATTTGCGTCTGGTAAAGGGTTGTGCTGCAAATGGCAACATCATGCCCGCGCTGTTGCAGTGACTTGGCCAATGCAATGTAGGGGTAGAGATCACCATAGGAGCCAAAACAGGTGATGAGTATCCGCGCCATATAATTTAAGCTCCTGCTCCGTCAATAAAACAATCCACCACATGGGTTAAACGTTCGTCCAGTGAAAAGGAGCCGGGATCGGAGAACCACAATAGACAGGTAGCCGTGAAGTTGAGCATGATCTGCGTGGCGAGTTCTGTTACCGCGATGTCATGGCGAATATCTCCGTCTGATTGCCCGGTTTCCATTACAGCGGTGAGAAAGAGGGCAAAGTCGCTGCGCAGATGCGGCTGGGTGTTTTGACCGATTTGCTGAAACTGATAGCTGAAGTGGATGCGGGCAAACTCGGGTTCGGCCTTAAAGCCTTCGGCGGCAGAGAGAAACGCGGCGATCAGGCGACTGCGCGTGTCTGGATAAGTTTCTAACAAAAGGGGAAGTAGATTGCTCTGCTGCCGGGCGTTGTTTAGCCAGTAGGCACTGACGATCGCCTCTTTCACCGGGAAGTGGCTATAGAGCGTACGCTTGGCCACATCGGCTGTTTCGGCAATCGCCTCCATGGTGGTATTAGCCAACCCCTGTTTTCTGAACAGATCCATCGCGCACTGCATAATGCGTAACTGCATCTCGATTTTTTTACGGTCGCGTCGTGTGTGTGTATTTGACTTGGACATGGCTTGAATTTTATATATACGATGGGTGTTAGTATACGTCGTATACTTTAAAAATCAAGTCTTGACAGTAAATAGTCCGATCCATATGCCAGCGCTGCCGCAGTCGGTTCATTCACTAGACGGGCTACATCGAGTCCGGCGATGCGGCAGGCGTCCTTGATGGCGCTGCGCTGGTTGTCGTCGAAGTAAGCCGGAGAGCTGTTCGGGAGAAAGCTCACGGTCGCGCGGACTCGCCGACAATGACTTGGCCGTCGGCAGTTACGGCTACATAGTTGGGAAAGGCCTTGCCGCCGAGTTGGATGTGCCAAGATCGATACCAATGATTGCCATGTTGCCTCCTCACGACTTTTAGCAGATGTTTATCTTAGCGCTGAAAAGACTGCATGGATTTTGATTTAGATCAAAGTTTGTATAGAAAACCGGCGATAGAATTCAAAATATCATTTTTTGGGTCGGGTTGCCGCATGCGCCCTGACTAATGAGGTCTATCTCAAGTGGCCTGCGACTATTGCCATGCCGCTAAAATGGAGGAGCATCCAACATGCTTGAATCACTGAAAAAGGTTGGTACGGAAATTGGCAAGGAACTCAACCGGGCATGGGAGCATCTCGCGGAAGGGTGGCGTGAATTATTGAGCCGCAGCGGAGATGCCCTGACCCATTTCACCAAGCACAAGGAAATCGAACACATCGAGGAGACCGCCGCCGGGACACGGTTTCCTAGTTGGAGTCTGCTTGCAGGAGAGTTGCAGGAGACCAAGGATGCAATCGTTGTGCGGCTGGAGATGCCGGGCATGGAAAAGGAGGATTGCGCCATCTCGATTGAAGGCAATACCCTGCGGGTGCGGGGTGAGAAGCGTTTTCAGCGAGAGGCAGACGACGGTGTTTATCATGTCATGGAACGTGCCTACGGCAGCTTTCAGCGTGGCATCCTGCTGCCACATAACGTCGATGCTGATAACGCTAAAGTTGCATATGAAAACGGGGTGTTGACGGTAACTTTACCCAAAACCGGCAGCGCAACGGCGAAACGCATAGAGGTCAAATAACATGAGTGATTTTGTGCATATCGTCTGCCCGCACTGCGATGCGATAAACCGGGTGCCTGCCGCGAAACTGGGTGAAGGTGCCAAATGTGGCCAATGCAAGCAACGATTGTTTGGCGGGCATCCCGTGGAACTTACCAGCGCCAATTTTCAGCAGCACATCGGGCGCAACAGCATACCCATGGTGGTGGATTTCTGGGCGCCCTGGTGTGGTCCGTGCCGGATGATGGCGCCAGCATTTGAACAGGCGGCCAGCCAACTAGAACCCAACGCACGGCTGGCAAAGCTCAATACAGAAACAGAGCAGGCCATCGCAGCCCAGTTTGCCATACGCAGTATCCCTACACTGGCGATTTTCAAAGGTGGACATGAGATCGCCCGCCAGGCTGGCGCGATGGATCTTGGCAGTTTGGTGATGTGGGTGCGTTCACATGTGTAATCCTAAAAGCGGCCGTTGGCGCCTACGGCCGCTTTTAGGATAATCACGGAGACTTTTAGTGAGTGCCGAAGATATCACTTTGTTTGCTCTCCATGCCAGCCGCGAATTTGGTGAAAGAGTCAGCGCGCATCTTGGCATCCCGTTGAGTGACCACGAGGAAAGAGAGTTCGAGGATGGGGAGCATAAATCCCGTCCGCTGGTAAATGTACGGGGGAGGGACGTATTTGTTGTCCAGTCACTCTACAGCGATTTACAGCAGAGCGTCAATGACAAACTTTGCCGGCTGCTGTTTTTTATAGGCGCCTTACGAGATGCGTCCGCGCAACGAGTTACAGCGATAGTTCCCTATCTTGGCTACGCGCGCAAGGACAGGAAATCACAGCCCCGCGATCCGGTGACAAGCCGATACGTCGCCAGCCTGTTCGAAGCGGTCGGCACAGACCGTGTTGTGACACTCGATGTGCACAATCTTGCTGCTTATCAAAATGCCTTCCGTTGCCACTCGGACCATCTCGAGGCCAGAAAGCTATTCGTGCGGTATTTCGCCGGCCTGGTGCAGGATGCCGAGGTTGTTGTGGTGTCGCCGGATGTTGGTGGCATTAAGCGTGCCGAACAGTTCAGGCAGGCGCTGAGCCGGGTACTGGACAAGGCGGTGTCCACTGCTTTTCTCGAAAAATACCGTAGCAAAGGAGTTGTCACCGGCGAGGCCATTGTGGGTGATGTTAAAAACCGGGTGGTTATTATCATCGATGATTTGATCAGCACCGGAACAACCATGGCGCGCGCGGCGAAGGCGTGTCATGGCCTGGGCGCTGTAAAAGTCTATGCCGTGGCATCGCACGGAGTATTTGTTGGCGCGGCCAGCCAGGCATTGGGGGATCAGGCATTGGAGAAGATCGTGATTACAGACACTATTCCGCCGTTTCGGCTTGATCCTGCTCTGGTCAAAGAGAAAGTTGTCATCCTGGATGCCGCAGCACTATTTGCCGAGGCCATTAAAAGAATCCACTCAGGGGGTTCGCTTGTGGAATTGCTGGATATTTAGTTGAACGAAATTGCTACGATTAAAAACCTGCGCCAGCCTCACGAATATGCGTACCGGCCATGTCTAGATACTGTCTTGCCAGGGTGAGCCATTTTGAGGCATCCTGAACTTTCGGTTCTCGCAGATGCCACACGGCCAGTTTGGCCCGCAGGCCAGCCCGGTAGCTCTTATAAAAGTGCAATAGTTTTCCGGGTGGGGTGTCGCCAGTGATCTGGCTATACGTCTCCATGATGAGGTGATCTACAAAAGCGGGCGCACCGAGTCGTTCGCACTCCATGACCAGAAATGAAAGTTCATCCGCCGGATCAAGTATCCGAAATTCGCGCTTGAATTCCAGGCAATCAATAATCACGGGTTCCGGCTCCAGGCAGACATGTTCAGGCCGTAAGTCGCCGTGTGCTTCGATAATTCTTCCTTCGCGGACGCGCTGGTCAAACAGTTCGGACGCGCGCTTGAGAAATTCCAACTGCGCCGCGCAGACGCTGGGCACCCGATCCACAGGCAAGCCGTAGGCCGGTATCGTCAGTTCCCGGAGGTTGGCATGTATGTCGGCCTCGAATCGTTGTCTATATTCGGAAGGCGCTATCTCAATGGGCGGGGAGTCCTTATAGAAATTGGCAAGTACCGTTGCGGTATGGGTAATCTCAGCCGCGCTGACTGTGCGATTTTTTATCGCATGGTCGAGCATCCGCCCTCGCGGCAGGCGGCGCATCTTGACCAGCCAATCGACTGCCGTGCCTTCGCCACCCAGGCGCATGCCGCCCATCTCATTAACCATGAGGGGCACAGTGCCAATATATACATCACGCGCCAAACGGCGGTTTAGCCTTACTTCCTCATCACAATCGTGATGCCGCGCATCAACGGTGCTGAAGTCCAGGAATTCGTAACGTACGGGCTTTTTGAGCTTATAGGCGTAGTTGTCAGTCAGGAATACCCACGACATGTGGGTTTCCACGGCTTCTATTTGCCGCGGATTATCCGGGTAGCTTGCTGGCCTCTGTAAAAATTCAACCTTGGCCTCAATTGCATCCCAGGCATCGTGACTGCGCTCTGACTCCGGCGGCATTTTTGGCTGGAGAAGGGCGGTTAAGCCCTTCTTCCGTACCGTCATTTCCGGTTTTTTGCTTCCCTGACCTGTTCACGCGAGATGAGCTTGGCGAGCTCGTTCATCTCCTCGGCCAGCAGCTCAACCAGGTCATCCACCGAGACGATGCCCACCAAGCCACCGTGGGGATCTACCACCGGCATTCTGCGCACCCCTTTGAGGCGCATCAACTGAATCGTCTCGAAAACGCCATCAGCTTCCCTGGTAGTAACCAATTCCAGGCCCATGATGTCGCCCGCTGTCAGGCTGTTTATGTCCGCCTCCTTGGCGATGACCTCAATGACGATGTCCCGGTCTGTCACGATGCCAACAGGAATGCGCTTATCGTTCTTTTCATCCACCACAATCAGGTCACCCACGTGATGACGGCGCATGAGCTGTGCGGTTTCCAGGATGCTCGTATCTCGCGTGGCAAATACCACTTCGCGGTTGCAGATTTCACCGATGGGCATGGTAGTTCTCCTTGTGATTATGGTGGGGTGCTGTAGGTTTTACAGCTTCTTATCGATTTCCGCTTCCGCCTCCAGCCAGTACATATGAGGATCGCCAGTAAATCCGTGCTGTTCTGCCCGGAAATAGGCTGCTTCGGCAATCATTGCATGGCGTTCAGCGGGAATAACGGTGAACTTCTTAGTGCGCTTCGGGGCGGACTTGGCAGTCCCTACCTTTCCTGGCGTGTCACCGGCAGTAGTAGTGCGCGTCGATTTCTTGGGTGCGGCTTTCTTAGGCTCGGCTGCCAGCACATTCTCCTTCTGTGCGCTCTTCGGAGCGGCCTTGGCGGCTTTTAGCGGCGTGGTATCTGATACCTCACCCGTGGCGCGTGCCGGCTTCTTGGGGGCGGTCTTTTTAATGTCATTCATGAGTACATCCTCCTTCTACAGTAGATATGGGTACATATTAAGAATATTACACGATGTTTCTTTGATCTATATCAAATCTCTCTCAATTAGGAGTAATTCATTGTATTGACTTGCTGATAATATGCGTAGGAATAGCGGAATCCCCTGAATTTACAAAGCAGGGAATGTTGTTCTGAAAAATGGTCCATTTTTGTTACAGGAGAAGTGTCATGCTCGATCATATAGGGATTGATGTCAGTGATTACGAAAAGAGCAAAGAATTCTACAAGAAGGCTCTGGCGCCGCTGGGCTATGAGCTGATTATGGAGATGTATGGCTATGCCGGTTTTGGCGCTGACGGCAAGCCTGATTTTTGGATTTATGGGGGCATGGCAACCACTCCACAGGTTCATATCGCATTCAGAAGCAAAAACAGGGCCACGGTATCAGCGTTTTATGAGGCGGCGCTCAACGCAGGGGGCAAGGATAACGGCCCGCCAGGCATACGAGCCATGTATCATCCCCATTACTTTGGCGCTTTTGTGCTGGATCCTGATGGCCATAATATTGAAGCGGTCTGCCATGATCCTGAGTGATGGCACTGATCAAGAAGCAAGGAGGGCGTCATGATTTTTTCAAACCGTTCTGAAGCCGCCTCCCTGCTCGCAAAGAAACTCGCAAGCTTTGAAGGCAAAAATCCGCTGATTCTCGCCATCCCGCGCGGCGCGGTGCCTATGGCGAAAATCATTGCCGATGAACTGGGTGGGGAATTCGATGTGGTATTGGTGAGGAAATTACGTGCGCCGTATAACCCTGAATTCGCCATCGGTTCGATAGACGAAAGCGGCTGGGCCTATATCGCGGATTATGCCGAAGGGACGGGTGCTACCAAGGACTATATCGAGCGCGAAAAACAGGAACAACTGGAGACCATGCGCAGAAGGCGTACCCAATACACCCCGGTTCGCCCGCCGATTGATCCGGCGGGCCGTATCGTCATCGTGGTGGATGACGGGCTTGCCACTGGCGCCACCATGATTTCCGCGTTGCATGCGTTGCGCGCCAAGCACCCCACGAAATTGATCTGTGCCGTACCCGTTGCACCGCCGGATACGGTGGAAAAGGTGAAAGCCTATGCCGACGAGGTGATATGCCTGGAAACCCCGGTTTATTTCCAGGCGGTGGGGCAATTTTACGCCGCATTTCCGCAGATTGAAGATGATGAGGTTGTCGAGATTCTCAGGAAAAGCGTGCAGACGGTCAGGAGAAAACAATAGGTCAGATTTCCCTGAGAAAGTGGCTAAACCACTGCGCTGCCTGACGCGCGACCTCTTCCAGAGTGCCGGGCTCCTCGAACAGATGCGTAGCGCCTGGGATGATGACCAATTCCTTCTGGCAATCCAGGTGTGCGTAGGCCTGCTGGTTCAGTTCAATGACTACATCGTCAAAGCCGCCCACCAGAAACAAGCTCGGCGCCTTGACCCTGCTTAACTCGTCAGCCCCCGCCAAGTCGGGCCGTCCACCGCGGGATACCACGGCGCCGATCTTTCCAGGCATCTGGGCCGCAACCATCAGTGCCGCTGCAGCGCCGGTGCTGGCGCCGAACAGGCCGACGTGCAGTGTTTGGGTCTGAGGAGTTTCCCTAAGCCAGCGGGCAGCGGCAAGCAGGCGCTGGGTGAGCAGGGGTATGTTGAAGCGGTTTGCATAATCGCTGTCTTCCTCTCGGGTTAGCAGGTCGATCAGCAACGTAGTCAAACCCGAGGTGCGCAGTACCCCCGCCACATAATTATTGCGCGGACTGTGGCGGCTGCTGCCGCTGCCATGGGCGAACAGCACGACGCCTTGGGCATTCTGCGGCACTTCCAGCATTCCTTCCAGGCTGATCGAATCGGCGGGGATATGTACCAGTTGTTTCAACATGGCTGTCATCTCCTGTTTTCAAATGGCAACTATTCAGCACTTTACCCCGCAAAGCCAGGCTCTTCCCTTGAGAGGGTAACTTTTGCACCTGAAACAACTTTAACTTTCGCATACAATAGCGCAATCGGAAAGATTACGGAGCGTCCTTGTGAAATTGTCAGTAGAAAAATTCCGGGCATGGGAACATAAATCCATCACCTTGCTGGGGATGTCAGGTGTAGGCAAGACTCGCCTTTCGGCCATGCTGCGCCAGCGTAACTGGTTTCATTACTCGGGCGACTATCGGATAGGCACGCGCTATCTGGATGAACCGATCCTGGACAATATCAAGCTCCAGGCGATGCAGATTCCTTTTCTACGCGACCTGCTGCGCTCGGATTCGATCTATATCAAGAACAACCTCTCGGTCGACAATCTCAAGCCGGTGTCGAGTTTTCTCGGTAAACTCGGCAACCCGGAGCTAGGTGGTCTTTGCTTACCGGAATTCAAACGCCGCCAGGAGCTACATCGCAAAGCAGAAATTGCCGCCATGCGCGACGTGCCGGAATTTATCAGCAAGGCGCAAGATATCTACGGCTACATGCACTTTATCAACGATGCCGGTGGCAGTGTCTGCGAACTCGATGATCCGGAAACGCTGGAAATCCTGGCGCAACACACCTTGATCTTGTACATCAAGGCGACACAAACCGACGAGCAAGCGCTCATCAGCCGTGCCGAGGCCGATCCCAAGCCGCTCTATTATCGTGAATCCTTCCTTGACGAACAGTTGCAGACCTATCTGCTTGACCGCGGCTTGGCTTATGTCGCGCAGATCGACCCCAACGATTTCGTCCGCTGGATGTTTCCGCGGCTGTTTTATTCACGCCTTCCCCGTTACGACGCCATAGCAAACCGTTATTGCTATACCGTCACCACTGATGAACTTGCCCAAGTCAAGAATGAGGCGGACTTTCTCGCTCTGGTGGAGCAAGCCATCACCCGTCAGCCCTAAACCGGCCAAGAGAAGTTTGCGATGCCCTTAGTAGCCAATTCTGATTTACCCGCATTCAAGCGCCTGGAAGAGGAGGGCGAAACCATCGTCCAAGGCGATGACGCCATCCACCAGGACATCCGCGAGCTGCACATCGGCCTTCTTAACATGATGCCCGACGCCGCACTTTCAGCCACAGAGAGGCAATTCTTCCGTTTGGTCGGCGAAGCGAATCAGATCGCGCAATTTTACATGCACCCGTTCACCCTGGACGCATTGCAGCGCGGCCCCGAGGCCCGCGCCCATGTCCAGCAGTACTATGAAACATTCGACCAGATCAAGGAGAAAGGTCTGGATGCGCTGATCATCACTGGCGCCAATGTGAGCCAGCCCGACCTTTCCCTGGAGCCTTTTTGGCAACCCTTGATTGCGGTCATCGACTGGGCCTATGAAAACGTCACATCGACCTTATGCTCTTGCCTGGCTACCCATGCCGTGCTGCAATTTCGATATGCACAGAAGCGACGCGCGCTCGGTTTCAAACAGTGGGGCGTGTATTCGCACCGTGTGGTTGACCGGATGCACCCACTGGTGATCGGCGCCAACACCCGTTTCGATGTGCCTCACTCGCGCTTCAACCAGATCGACCGCAGCCAGTTTGATGCCGCTGGCCTGCATGTGCTCGTGGAAAGCGAGGAGGCCGGTGTGCACCTGGCGGTGAGTGAAGACCTGTTCCGCCTGGTTTTCTTCCAGGGCCACCCGGAATATGACATCATCAGCCTCCTCAAGGAATACAAGCGCGAAGTCCTGCGCTTTGTCCGCCGCCAACGCCCGGACTACCCGCCCATGCCTGAAAATTACTTTCCGCTCAAAATCGCCGCCGTTCTCGAGGAGCACAAGGAACACGTGCTACACGCGTTCAACCGGGGCGCTCAGATTACGGAATTGCCTGAGTCGCTGATCATTCCCGAACTCGACAACACGTGGCACGATAGCGCCGAGGCCGTAATCAACAACTGGATCGGCAAGGTTTACCAAATCACCAACAGTGATCGCCGCCTGCCGTTCATGGACGGCGTCAATCCCAACGATCCGCTGGACTTAAAATGAGCGCGCAAGCAGGAAACATCGTTTATCTAGGGCCGCCCGGCTGGACCCGTGAGCAGGCCATAATCGAGTCGCAACGCCTGGGGTTTGATGAACCGCTGTGGTTGGGCCGGCGTGGCTATGGTGTCGGCTGGGTGGCTCAAAACCGCAGCACGGCCCCCGCCAAAGCGGATGCCCGCGCCCTCTGGCAGTCAGGGAATGGCGTATTTCTTCCTGGCCTGGTTGCGAGCGGCCTGACTGCGCAACAAGCTAACATCGTCGCCGCCCAGCGATTAGTGGAGCGAATTCTGGAGGGAGAGGGCGGTGCTGATTTGCTGGACGAAGAGCCCTACGCCACACGCCTGACGCCACAATTTGAGCTGCTGGCATCCACCTGCGATGAAGGCGACGACCAGGAAATAGAGACGCTTGAGTTTGATGTCCTCGCAAACGGCAACATCGTAGCCGAGAATCTCTGGGTCAAGCTCTCTTGGCTCTCCTATGACGAAGATGACGCCTCACTGCGTTTTCGTTTTTCATTCGGAATGGTGGGTTATGAAGACGTAGCGGAGGATTATCAGCGCCAGCACTATGCGGCGCAATTGACGGAGGCCGTGTTTCCCGAATCGTACATCATAAGTGCAAACCCAGAGGTGGAACGTATCCTGTGCGCGACTCTGGCGATCAAGGCGCCGGCATATGTCGAGCGTATTGTGTATTTCAATGCGCCCAATGGTGGCGCCCAATTCCATCAAGACGTTGAACGCGGGCATCTTGGCGTGATCTTCGCCCAGGTTTACGGCCGCACTAGCTGGTTGGCCGTGCCTAAGCCGTCGCTCATCGAAGAAATTCAGCGTTACCTGGCGCGCCCTGATGCGCATGCCGGGTTGATCGAGGCGGGCGTGAAGCCCCGTGGCTTGAAGACATTACTGGACAAGGCAGCGAACCGTGACAGCCTGTCCGCCTACCTTGACGATCATCAAAACGATCCGCTCGACATCCTGCTCAACCGTGTCCCTGTCTTTGCGCAACAACTGATTGAGGCGAGATATGGCTACATGCTTGAACCGGGTGATGTCATCCTGTTGCCGCAACAAGGCATCGGCCATTGCTGCTGGCACTCGGTGTTTTGCATGGATGATTACATCGGCGAGGCGCTTTCATTTGCCGTGCGAGAGCGGCCTTGAGGGTTGGTCCGCAGTCGTAACGGCCGGTTAATCCCCGTAAAGGGCGCATTGCGGCGTTAAAATCAAACTCAAAATGCTCACATACTCCGTGTATGCTCCGCTTTTTCGTTCGATTTTGCCTTGCACTGCCTCCCTTGATTGAGAGTGTGAACAGGTTCTTAGGGCTATCAACATCTTTTGCCGGCCGTCTGATTTGATTGAGTAGCGCCGCCTATTCTGGTATCTTATTTACCCGTCTATATGTGTATTTGCTCACCTGCTTGTGCCATGAGGGCACGCAGCGGCTTCCCCGCGTTCCTATTTTCAGGTGTTCATGACTAAATATATTTTCGTTACCGGCGGCGTCGTATCTTCCCTGGGGAAGGGCATCGCCTCCGCCTCACTGGGGGCCATTCTTGAGGCGCGCGGTCTGAAGGTGACCATGCTCAAGCTGGATCCCTATATTAATGTCGATCCCGGCACCATGAGCCCGTTTCAGCACGGCGAGGTGTTCGTTACCGAAGACGGTGCGGAGACTGACCTTGATCTGGGGCATTACGAGCGCTTTGTCCACACCACCATGGGCCGGCGCAACAACTTCACCACCGGCCGCATCTATGAAAACGTGATCCGCAAGGAGCGCCGTGGCGATTACCTGGGCGGCACCGTGCAGGTGATTCCGCATATCACCGATGAGATCAAGCGCTGCATCATGGAAGGGTCGGTGATCCCAGGAATCGGGCCTGCCGACGTGGCAATGGTCGAAATCGGCGGCACAGTGGGTGATATCGAATCGCTGCCGTTTCTGGAGGCGATTCGTCAGATGGGTGTGGAACTGGGTCACGACAATACCCTGTTCATCCACCTGACACTGGTGCCTTATATCCCCTCGGCAGGCGAGATCAAGACCAAACCCACTCAGCATTCCGTTAAGGAGCTGCGCTCCATCGGCATCCAGCCGGACGTCCTGTTGTGCCGCAGTGACCGCCCGCTGCCTGCCGATGAGCGCCGCAAGATTGCATTATTCACCAATGTGCCCGAGAAGGCGGTGATCTCCGCGGTTGATGTGGACAGTATCTACAAAATCCCGTTGCTACTCCACGAGCAGGGGCTGGATGACATCGCGACCGAGCGCCTGCACCTGCACACGCCCAAGGCAGACCTTTCCGCGTGGCAGAATGTGGTCTACAACATGGGTCACCCCAATGCCGAAGTGACCGTGGCCATGGTCGGCAAGTATGTCAATCTCACCGAGTCCTATAAATCACTGTCCGAGGCGTTGATTCACGCCGGGATACACACTCGCACCAAGGTGAATATCGTCTATGTCGATTCCGAGGAAATAGAAAAGAGCGGCCCTGGCTGCCTGGAGGGCATGGATGCCATTCTGGTGCCGGGCGGGTTTGGCGAGCGCGGAGTCGAAGGCAAGATCATGGCGGTGGAGTTTGCCCGCCGCCGCGCTATTCCCTACCTGGGCATCTGTTTGGGAATGCAGGTGGCGGTAATCGAATTCGCCCGCCATGCCGCGGCGCTAACCGAGGCGCACAGCACTGAATTTGACCCCAACACGCCTTACCCGGTTATCGCGCTGATCACTGAGTGGATGACGGAGCAGGGCACGCTGGAGCGGCGCAGCCCCGAATCCGACCTGGGCGGCACCATGCGGCTGGGCGGCCAAAAGTGCCAATTGCTGCCGGGTTCGCTTGCCCGCGAGCTGTATGGCAAGGACGTCATCATGGAGCGCCACCGCCACCGCTATGAATTCAACAATCAGTTCCGCGAGGTTCTGGAAAACGCGGGAATGCGCTTTTCCGGCATGTCCATGGACGGCAGCCTGATGGAGATGATCGAATTGCCCGCACATCCCTGGTTTGTGGCCTGCCAGTTCCACCCGGAATTCACATCGACGCCGCGCTCCGGACATCCGCTGTTCAGCGGTTTCATCCGGGCCGCATGCGCCACTCATGATGCCGCCAAAGAAGGTGTTTAGCCTATGAAATTATGCGGTTTTGATGTGGGGCTGGACCGCCCCCTGTTCCTGATTGCCGGGCCATGTGTCATCGAAAGCCGGCAACTCGCGCTCGATACGGCGGGGGCGCTCAAGGAAATCACGGCTCGCCTGGGTATTCCCTTTATCTACAAATCATCATTTGATAAAGCCAACCGCACCTCCAGCAAGAGCTTCCGCGGCCCAGGCCTGGAAGAGGGGCTGCGCATACTCGACGAGGTGCGGCAGACCATCCGCGTGCCGGTGCTCACCGATGTGCATGAGGATACGCCGCTTGGCGAGGTGGCCGATGTGGTGGACGTGTTGCAGACACCCGCGTTTTTGTGCAGGCAGACCAATTTCATACAGAGCGTGGCGAGCCAGGGCAAGCCGGTAAACATCAAGAAGGGCCAGTTTCTCGCGCCGTGGGACATGAAGAATGTGGTGGAAAAGGCCCGTGAAACCGGCAATCCGTTAATCATGGTGTGCGAGCGCGGCGCGTCTTTCGGTTACAATAACCTGGTGTCGGATATGCGCGCCCTGGCAGTGATGCGCGATACGGGTTGTCCGGTGGTCTTCGATGCCACCCACTCGGTGCAGTTGCCGGGAGGGCAGGGCGCAAGTTCTGGCGGGCAGCGTGAATTCGTGCCAGTGCTGGCGCGTGCCGCCGTCGCCGCGGGTGTGGCGGGCCTGTTTATGGAAACCCACCCGGATCCCGATAAGGCACTGAGCGATGGCCCGAACGCCTGGCCGCTGGGCCGGATGGAAGAGCTTTTGGAGACCCTGAAAGAGATTGATGCGACCGTCAAGGCGCGGAAATTCGCTGAAATGTAGGGTGCGTCTCACGCACCTTCAGGTTTTGGTGCGTAGAGCGCACCCTGCATCTCAAGACTAGGCGTGAATTTTTTTTACTGTAATAAAGTGGAGTGGAGTAGTTGATGTCACAGATTGTGGATATACGTGGGCGTGAAATTATTGATTCGCGTGGCAACCCGACCATCGAGGCCGATGTGGTTCTATCATGCGGCGCCGTAGGACGCGCTGCTGTGCCTTCCGGCGCATCAACCGGCTCGCGCGAGGCTATTGAGCTACGGGATGATGATGCACATCGCTTTGGCGGCAAGGGTGTGCGCAAGGCGGTGGCCAATGTCAATGGCGAAATCCGCAAGCTGTTGCTGGGCCGCGATGCCAGTAATCAGGTAACGATTGACAGGTTGATGATCGAGTTGGACGGTACACCCACAAAGGCGCGGCTTGGCGCCAATGCCCTGCTGGCGGTATCGCTGGCCAGTGCCCGTGCGGCCGCGCAGAATGCCAAGCTCCCGCTGTATCGCTACCTTGGCGGTGACGGCCCGTTCCAGATGCCGGTGCCGATGATGAATGTCATCAATGGTGGCGCCCACGCTGACAATAGCGTCGACATGCAGGAATTTATGATCATGCCCGTTGGCGCGCCCAGCCTGGCTGAGGCGGTGCGCATGGGTGCAGAGGTTTTCCATACCTTGAAAAAGGTGTTGCACGCCAAGGGTATGAACACCGCCGTGGGTGACGAGGGTGGTTTCGCGCCCGACCTGCCCTCCAATGAGGCGGCGCTGGAAGTGATCATGGAAGCCATCGCAAAGGCGGGGTATACCGCCGGCAAGGATATTTTCATCGCCCTGGATCCGGCCAGTTCCGAGTTCTATAAGGATGGCAAATACCATCTGACCTCTGAAGACAAGCATCTGACCTCGGAGCAGTTCGTGGATTATCTGGCGGCCTGGGCGGATAAATATCCCATCATCTCCATTGAAGATGGCATGGCCGAGGATGATTGGACGGGCTGGAAGTTGCTCACTGAACGTCTCGGCAAACGCGTGCAATTGGTGGGTGATGACCTGTTTGTCACCAATACCGCGATACTCAGGCAGGGTATAGACCAGGGTATTGCCAATTCCATTCTCATCAAGGTCAACCAGATCGGCACCCTCACCGAATCGCTGGCCGCAATCGAGTTGGCGAAAAATGCCGGTTACACGGCCGTGGTTTCGCATCGCTCCGGCGAGACCGAAGACAGCTTCATTGCCGATCTTGCTGTCGGCACAAGCGCAGGACAGATCAAGACCGGCTCCATGTCGCGTTCCGACCGTGTTGCGAAGTACAACCAGTTACTGCGAATTGAGGAACAACTGGCGGGACAAGCAAGCTATCCAGGACGGAGTGCCTTTTATAATCTGCCCAAGCCGTAATGAAAGCGCTGGTCGCGGGCCTCGTCGTCCTGCTGGTGTTTTTGCAATATAAGCTGTGGCTGGGCGAAGGAAGCCTCAACGAAATATGGCAATTACACCAGGCCATTGACGCCCAGGCCCGCGAAAACGCCACGCTCAAAGAGCGTAACGCGGCACTGGATGCCGAGGTCAAGGACCTCAAGCACGGGCTTGACGCCATTGAGGAACGCGCCAGGGCCGAACTGGGAATGATTAAAAAGGACGAGACCTTCTACCGGATTGTGGAATAGGAAATCCTCCTCCCCCCCTTTGTCCGAGGGGGGGAAGTCTTAGAGCCATCCCTATGACCCCATCACTATCTGATAACTGCTGGGCCGTGATCCCCTCTGCGGGAACAGGCTCACGCATGGGTGCGGCCATTCCAAAGCAGTACCTGCCGTTGCTTGGCAGCACTGTCATCGAACACACGGTGCGGTGTTTTCTGACTCATGCACGCATCAAGGGGGTAGTGGTTGTCATTGCCCCTCATGATCCGCACTGGGACCAGCTCCAGTTAAAAAATGCTGCGTCACTGCTCATCGCTGAGGGCGGTGTCGAGCGTTATCATTCGGTATTAAATGGCTTGGCAAAACTCGCGGGGGTCGCCCAGCCGCACGACTGGGTGCTGGTGCATGACGCCGCGCGCCCCTGCATCCGCCATGCTGATGTTGACCATCTCATCGCCACCCTGGCCGATTATCCTGCCGGTGGCCTGCTTGGTGTGCCGGTCTCCGACACCGTCAAGCGTGCCGACAGCCAGGGCAATGTGCTGGAGACTGTCTCGCGCGTTGGCTTATGGCGAGCGCTGACGCCGCAGATGTTCCGGCTGGATGATTTGTCGCGCGCGCTCAGGCATGTCGTGGATAACAACTTGATTGTGACCGATGAGGCCGCCGCCATGGAGCTGGCCGGATTTTCACCGCGCATGGTGGCCGGTCACGCCGATAATATCAAGATTACCCATCCGCAGGACTTGGCGCTGGCGGAACTCTATCTCAAGCAACAGGAGAATCAACAATGAGGATCGGGCACGGTTACGACGCGCACCGCTTTGCGCCGGAGCGCAGACTGGTGCTGGGCGGCGTGGAGATCCCCCATGACCGGGGCATGGCCGCCCACTCGGATGGCGATGTGCTGATTCACGCCCTGTGTGACGCGCTGCTGGGTGCGGCGGGGCTTGGTGATATCGGCGGTCATTTTCCGGATTCCAGCGCGGACTTCAAAGACATCGACAGCCGTATTCTGCTGCGCCATGTGGTTGCGTTGCTGAACGAAAGCGCACTTGCCATTTCCAATGCCGATATTACCGTGGTTGCGCAGGCACCCAAATTGAAACCACATGTCGCTGGCATGCGGGAATGCCTCGCCTCCGATCTGGGCATCGCCGCAGACCGCGTCAACATCAAGGCTACCACCACCGAGGGGATGGGTTTCACCGGGCGCGGTGAAGGGATAGCCGCCTACGCCGTAGTGCTGCTCACAGAAAATGGTGAATAACATGTCCGGGGGATTGCCTTATGCCGGGGGTTGCCCGAGTGTATCAGGCGTCATCCGTGCCACGGCGGAAGATTTTCAGGTGGATGAAGACCTGGGTTTTGAGCCTGCGGGCAAGGGCGAACATATCCTGCTGCAAATCCGCAAGCGCAATACCAATACGGAGTGGCTGGCGCGCGAATTGTCACGGCTGGCGGGCGTGAAGGCAATGGATGTCGGCTATGCCGGGCTCAAGGATCGCGCCGCCGTGACCAGCCAGTGGTTCAGCGTTAATCTGGCGGGCAAGCCGGAACCTGATTGGACGCAACTCGCATCGGATGACATACAATTTCTTACTATCGCCCGTCACGACCGCAAATTGCGCCGCGGCGCCCTGACGGCAAACCGTTTCAAGCTGGTGGTGCGCAACTTGAAGGGTGACGTGCCTGATATCAAACCCTATATCGAGCAGCGCCTGATGCGAATTGCCGCGGAAGGCGTGCCGAATTATTTCGGAGAACAACGGTTCGGGCACGCCAATCTTGAACGCGCCACGGCGATGTTCACCGGGCAAGCGCGCGTCAAGGATCGCCATCAGCGCGGCCTATATCTGTCTGCGGTGCGCTCCGAACTGTTCAATCGTGTGCTCGCGCGCCGCGTGGCGGCGGACAACTGGAACAGCGCCATAGCCGGTGATGTTATGATGCTGGATGGCACACACAGTATCTTTGCCATCGAAGCCGTGGATGAAGAGATCCAGCAGCGCGTGAGGCAGCAGGACATTCATCCCACCGGGCCAATGTGGGGCAGGGGAGAACTGCGCACCCGCCTGGATGCCAAGGAGATAGAGGAAAGCACCCTGAAGGATTACGATGCCTGGCGCGCAGGGCTTGAAGAGGCGGGGCTGGAGCAACAGCGCCGTGCGCTGCGCCTCAAGGTGGAAGATATGCGCTGGGAATTTACCCCGGAGGGCGATTTGCAACTCCAGTTCCGCCTTCCTCCAGGCAGTTATGCGACGGTGGTTTTACGCGAGGTTATAGCTTCAGGGTTCTGAAAATAGGCAGGCCAGGACGCGCATAGTGAAATCGTAGGGTGCGTTCCACGCACCACAATCATTGGCGGGTGGGACGCACCTTGCATAATCATTTCAGAGCCGCAAAATCAGTTTTTATACTTTTCAAAAAGGAGACTCCCATGCGTAATTTGATCCTTACCCTCATGCTGGGCCTTACCATGCTCTTGAGCGGTTGCGGCTATAACACGCTGCAATCCACCGACGAGCAGATCAAGGCGAGCTGGTCTGAGGTATTGAACCAGTACCAGCGCCGCGCTGATCTGGTGCCGAACCTGGTGAACACCGTCAAGGGTTTTGCCGCACAGGAAAAGGATGTGTTGACCCAGGTGACCAACGCGCGCGCAAAAGTAGGTTCAATCCAGGCCACCCCGGAACTCATCAACGACGAACAGGCCTTCGCCAAATTCCAGGCCGCCCAGGGCGAATTGTCCAGCGCCTTGTCGAGGCTGCTGGTAGTGTCGGAAAACTACCCGCAATTAAAGTCTGACGCATCATTCCGCGATCTCCAGGCGCAACTGGAAGGCACGGAAAATCGCATCACGGTGGCGCGCAACCGCTACATCAAGGCGGTGCAGGAATACAACGTAACGGTACGCTCGTTCCCCAGCAATCTGACCGCGATGGCGTTCAGTTTCAAGGTCAAGCCCAATTTCAACGTGGAAAACGAAAAGGCCATTTCAGCGCCGCCGACGGTGGATTTTGGCGCCCCCGCGAAACAATAGTACCCCCGGGCAAATACCCATGATGAAACTGTGGCGTGTGTTGTGTCTGCTCATGCTGCTTGCGTGCGGTGCGGCGTATGGCGCCGATGACCTGGTTGCCGTGCCGCCGCTGCAGGCCCGCGTTACTGACCTTACCGGCACGCTGACGCCAGAGCAGCAGTCCCAGCTTGAGCAGACTCTGCGCGCCTTCGAGGCGCAAAAAGGCAGTCAGGTCGCCGTGCTGGTGGTGCCAACCACCCGGCCGGAAGCCATAGAGCAATTCGGTATTCGTGTAGCAGAACAGTGGAAGCTCGGACGCAAGGGCGTGGACGACGGCGCACTGCTGCTGATCGCCAAAGATGACCGGGAGATGCGCATTGAGGTAGGTTACGGCCTGGAAGGCGTGCTCAATGACGCCACCAGCAAACGCATCATCAGCGAGATCATCACGCCACGCTTCAAGGAGGGTGACTTTTATGGCGGCATCAAAGATGGTGTTGACCAAATGATACGTGTGATCGAGGGTGAACCCTTGCCGGAGCCTGCCAACAGGTCTGCGGGCACAGCGGGTTTTGATCAATTCATCCCCATTGCTTTTATATTAGCGGTGGTAGTAGGCAGCGTGTTGCGGGCCATACTGGGAAGATTTCCCGGCGCTATTGTCACCAGCGGGGTTACAGCGTTGGCCGCCTGGCTGTTTGCAGGATCATTGCTCATTGCTATTATCGCCGGAGTGATAACATTTTTCATCGTGCTGAGCGGCGGCATGGGACGAGGCGGCGGCTGGTCCAGCGGCGGCGGATTCGGGCGTGGTGGCGGTTTTGGCGGTGGAGGCGGCGGCTTTGGTGGAGGCGGCGCCTCTGGAAGGTGGTGATATGAATATCAAACGCATCATCAAACATCTTACGATGACCCACTGGCAGGTCAGGCGCGCTTTTCCGGGCGACACCTTGCAGGCGATAGAAAAAGCCATCAAGGCCGTTGAAACCACTCATCTGGGCGAGATCCGCTTTGCCGTGGAAGGGGCGCTGCACAGCACGCCGCTCTTCAAGAGACAAACCGCGAGGGAACGTGCCCTGGAGGTTTTTTCGCAGTTGCGGGTGTGGGATACTGAGCATAATAATGGCGTATTGATTTATCTGTTGCTGGCCGATCGCGACGTAGAAATCGTCGCCGACCGCGGAGTACATGCGAAAGTCGGGCAGCAGGAATGGGAGGCAATCTGCCGCACGATGGAGACTGCTTTCAAACAAGGCCGTTATCAGGAGGGTGTGATCGGCGGTATTCAGGCGGTGGCGGAACACCTCACAAAGCATTTTCCTGCTGGCGGCGTTAACCCCAACGAGTTGCCCGACAAGCCAGTGGTGCTTTAGAACCTGTTCACAGCTTGGAGTGGCTTCTAAGAACCTGTTCACGATCTCGATCAAGGGAAGAGCGCAGCGAAGGGTTCCCAGCGCAAGGCAAAAGTGGCCGAAAAAACGGAGCATACACGGAGTATGTGAGCATTTTGAGGTCACTTTTAACGCCGCGATGCGCCCTTCAGCGAGATCGTGAACAGGTTCTAAAAATCTTTCGGAGTGACAACCATGATTCAAATCAGATCCTGCTTGATTTTCGCCACCTTGATGTTGACCGCGTGCGCGAACCTCGCCCCCAAAGATGAAAGCTCACCGTTTTATGCGGTTCCCGCCGGATCCAGGATAGTGCTGCACCAGGATCTCCAGATTCCACCAGACAGGGCGCGTGTCTATTTGCAGAATGGCAAAGTCGTGAAGGGTCCCAGCCCGTTCTCACCTTACTGTCAGTTTGAAGTGAATGATGTGCTTCCTGCAGGGCAAACCCTCAAGGCGGACGAGTTTGTGGTGCGCAAGACGCAAATGGGAGAAGAGTTTATCGCATCCCGCAGCCCATTCATAATGGCTGTTTCAGGGGGAGGAAACTCCGGCTCGCGTGATTTGCTGCTGGTATGGCACCTCTGGCTGGAATCGCCGCGCCAGCCGAACGTGCGCAAGATGATCTGCGGCGGCAAGTTTGATACCCCGTATCGCGCGCGCCGTCCCAGCATCAATGAGATCCGCACCCAGCTCGGCGATATCGCGACACTCAAGATCATCAGCGATAAATAACAACGGCCCCAGTATTTGGCATAACCATGAGGAAGGTAAAAATGAAATTTCCTGTAATCACTATTGCATCATCCATCTGTATTGCCCTGGCGCTGAGTGCCTGTGGGAAGAAAGAGCAACAACAGGAGGAAGAACCCTCTGTTTCTTCTCCAGTCTCGTCAGTCAGCACCCCGGAATCAAAACCCGAAACTCCCCCAGCCGCTCAGCCTGCGTCTCCCTCTGCAACTGGCACCCCTGCTTCGCCTACGGCGATCGCTCCCGCTCCCGAAGCCGCCAAACCCCAGGAAAGCGCCCCGGCTCAACCAGCGGCCGCTGAGAAAAAAGCACCTGCCGAACAACAACTGGCCGCCACTACCCCGGCCAAACCCGAGGGCGGTTCAGACGCCTTGGCCCTGGCGCAAAAGAGCGGCTGCCTTGCCTGTCATAGCGTAGAAAAGAAGATTGTGGGCCCAGCGTGGAAGGATGTGTCCGCCAAATACAAAGGCGATGCCGAAGCCAAAGCCAGGTTGATCGCCAAGGTCAAAGCGGGCGGCAAAGGCAACTGGACAGAAGTGACCGGCGGTGTACCCATGCCCCCTTATTCCCCGCGCGTCTCCGATGCGGATATCGAAAAGCTGGTAACTTTTGTGCTATCGCTGGCGAAGTAGGACGTTTGACGAGAATATGCAATATTTTGGCTGCAACGGCTTACATTTACCCTCCACTACTCAACTTTTCCCACACGTCGCTACCAAAACAGCAGGCCGATAAAATTTGACGGGCAGGAGAAGAGAGGGCGCGCCCTTTCGTGGTCGCGTCTGTTGAGACGGGTTTTCGACCTTGAGCTGGAAAAGTGCCCAAACTGTGGTGGTCAAGTGAAGGCGGCTTCGGCGATCGAAGCGCCTGGAGCGATCCGCAAGATTCTTACCCACTTGGGGCTGTCCCCCCTCCACCTCCCAAGACGCCAGCCCGCTATGATTGCTAGGGATGACGTTGGTCTGTCGATGTTGTGATGTCAGAGGGCTCGGCTGGTGAGGGAATACCCTTGCTCTCGGGTAAATATACCGTTTATGCTTCCTATACACCGCTGTAAATATTCAGCTGACTGAGGGAGGCATGCGAGAACTCGAAGTAGGATTTGCCGCGATCAAAGTGCAAGGCAAGCGCGCTCCGGAAGAGCTAACCGCCGTACACGATATCGGTGCCAATTTCGGTACAAATTCTGCGGGGCGCACGGCAACTCATCACTTCGGCTAAAAAAGTCAAAAGCCGGGTAATTTGAGAGAGGAGATTGCAATGACCAACGTAATTGTTGTCATCGGTGCCGGGTCGATCGGTCAGGCGATTGCGCGACGAGTAAGTGCAGGTAAACATCTTGTGATCGCTAATTTGCGTCAGGACCATGCTGACGCTGCGGCAAAAATCTTGAGCGACGCTGGTTTTGACGTGAGCACCGCTATAGTTGATGTTTCATCGCGAGCATCAGTACACGCTCTCGTAGAAAAAGCGACATCCCTGGGAGAGATTACCGGAGTCATACACGCAGCAGGTGTTTCCCCCAGTCAGGCTTCACCCGAAACGATTCTGAAGGTCGATCTCTATGGAACCGCACTGGTGCTGGAGGAATTCGGCAACGTTATTGCGCCCGGAGGTTCCTGTGTCGTTATTTCGTCGCAGTCCGGGCACCGCCTGCCTCCGCTGACCGTCGAGCAGAACAAGGCGCTTGCAACCACGCCTGTTGAGGAGCTACTCAAGTTACCTATGGTTCAGCCAGATCAGGTGGCGGACCCTCTTCATGCTTATCAGATTGCCAAACGTGGCAATTCCCCCAGAGTGATGGCAGAAGCGGTCCGTTGGGGAAAGCGTGGGGCTCGCGTGAATACCATAAGCCCCGGCATCATTATCACGCCGTTGGCAAATGACGAGTTGACAGGGCCGCGCGCCGCTGGGTATCGGCGCATGATCGACTTGTGTCCGGCAAGGCGAGCTGGCACCCCAGACGAAGTTGGCAATGTCGCAGCGCTTCTCATGGGGCCTGACGGTGCATTCATAACCGGCAGCGACTTTCTCATGGATGGTGGTGTGACGGCAGCTTATTGGTTTGGTGAACTCGCCCCAAAGTAGAAATAGGACTAAAAGCTAACTGGTAGAAAAAGGAGACCTAATTATGAAAGCATATGGATACGCCAATCATTCCCCTACGGACAAGCTTGCACCGTTTACGTTTGAACGCCGGGAGCCACGCTCCGAAGATGTAGCGATTGACATCATGTATTGCGGCATCTGCCATTCGGATATTCACTCGGCGCGCAATGAGTGGGGCGGAACACATTATCCCTTTGTGCCCGGCCATGAAATCGTCGGGCGCGTGACAGCGGTCGGCGATAAAGTCACAAAATTCAAACCAGGTGATCTGGTCGGTGTGGGCTGCTTGGTCGACAGTTGCCGCCATTGCCAATCCTGTAAAGAGGGGCTGGAACAATATTGCGAAAACGGTTGGACGGCAACTTACAACAGTGAAGATAAAATCGGTGGTACGCCGCATACCCATACGTTTGGTGGTTATTCCGACAAAATCATGGTGAGCGAGCGCTTTGTACTGTGCATACCGGAAAATCTCGACCCTGCCGCCACTGCACCGCTGTTATGCGCCGGGATTACGACATACTCTCCGCTAAGACACTGGAAGGTTGGACCGGGTCAGAAAGTCGGAATTGTCGGCCTGGGCGGTCTTGGGCATATGGGCGTCAAGCTCGCGCACGCCATGGGCGCGCATGTCGTGATGATTACGACATCCCCCGAAAAAGGCCATGATGCGAAGAAGTTAGGGGCAGACGAAGTGTTGATCTCCAGGGATGCGGAAGCTATGGTGGTGGCTGCGAACAGCTTCGATTTCTTGCTCAACACAATTCCTGTTGGGCATGATGTCAATCCATACATGGATTTGCTCAAGCGTGACGGCACGATGGTGATTGTCGGTGCAGTCGAGGCCCTTACAAAAGTCAGTGGCGTCCCCTTCATTTTTAAACGCCGTACCTTGGCGGGTTCACTCATCGGCGGTCTGCCGGAAACACAGGAAATGCTCGATTTCTGCGGTGAGCATAACATCACTTGCGACATTGAAATGATCGACATCAAAGATGTGAATATAGCCTATGATCGTACTGTCAAGGGCGATGTGAAATACCGATTCGTTATCGATATGGCAACGCTAATGAACACATAAAGGGGAGAAAGGAATCTTTCCATGACAAATGTTCTCATCCTTGGCGCGAATGGGCAACTCGCCCGCAACACAACCCGAGTCTTTCTGCGTGACGCCGATGCGAGGCTTACCCTTTATCTGCGTCGGGCCAGTCGCCTAACCAATCTCGATCCGAAGCGCGTTACGATCGTTGAGGGTGACGTCCTAGGCCGTAAGACCCTCGAGGCGGCGATGAGAGGGAAGGACGTTGTATACGCGAACCTCGCTGGTGATATAAAGCAACAAGCTGAGCATATCGTCACGGCAATGCATGCGACCGGCGTCAAGCGGCTCATATTTATAAGCTCAATGGGCATCTACGAAGAAGTCCCAGGCGAGCGTTATCGTAGCGTGCTCGATGCCCCCAACCAGCTCTGGGTGTCGGACTTCACGTATGTGTCGACCTGGCAGGGTTGGCTGTATGTGGCCTTCGTCATTGATGTCTTCGCCCGGCGTATCGTCGGCTGGCGGGTCAGCCGCACCATGGCCACGGACTTCGTGCTCGACGCGCTGGAGCAGGCCCTGTA
>LNFM01013908.1_pt1 | contig 24068 bp, 27 predicted proteins | sample 596031 | NCBI WGS metagenome assembly LNFM01 (sample SAMN04254537, study PRJNA301005) | activated carbon metagenome | isolation source: dual media filters at the Ann Arbor, Michigan drinking water treatment plant | place: USA: Ann Arbor | reverse complement strand
TCGGACTCCTTCCCCGTTCGTCTGGTGGTCACAGCTTCCAGTCTGGCGCATCGACGCCGTCAGGTGGGAGGAGTCCATCCCATTGGGCTACGGGCTGTGACCTCTGTGGCTAAAAGGTTTTAGGTTTCAGGTTTTTTCAGGAGGCAGCATGAAATCCGAAGTGGCACTGTATGTCGACGAGGCCCTGGGCAGTTACGGATTTCCCGACGGGCATCCCTGGGGTCCTGACCGGCAGGATGCGTTCTGGAGCGAGGCGACGGGGCAGAAACTCGACAAGTCCGCCGAAGTCTGCGGGTCGCGCGCGGCCACGGTGGAGGAGATCAGCCGCTTCCACGACGAGGCCCATGTCGCGCGGGTGCATGAGTTGTCGGAGCAGGGTTACGGCCTGATCGACCACGGCGACACGCCCGCCTTCTCCGGCGTCTACGAGGCTTCGGCCCATGTCGTCGGCGCGGCGCTCGACGGCCTGCACCGCATCATGGCGGGCGAGATCCTGCGCAGCTTCCAACCGATCGGCGGCCTGCACCACGCGGCGCGCGAGCGGGCGGCGGGGTTCTGCGTGTTCAACGACTGCGGCGTGGTGATCGACACGCTGCGTTCGCAGTACGGCGTCAAACGCGTGGCCTATGTCGACATCGATGTGCACCACGGCGACGGGCTGTATTACCCGTACGAGTCCGATCCCGACTTCATCTATGCCGACATCCACGAGGACGGGCGGTTTCTGTACCCGGGCACCGGCGCGGAGACCGAGCGCGGCAAGGGTGCGGGCGCGGGGCTGAAGCTGAATATTCCGATGCAGCCGGGATCGACCGACGCGCAGTTCATGAAGGCCTGGGAGCGTGTCGAGGAGCATCTGCGCGCGCACAAGCCGGAATTCATCCTGCTGCAGGCCGGCGCCGACAGCATCGCCGGCGATCCGCTGGCGCATCTGCAGTACACGCCGCAGGCGCATGCCCATGCCGCGCAGCGCCTGTGCGTGCTGGCGAACGAGCTCTGCGGCGGCCGCATCATGGGTTTCGGCGGCGGCGGCTACAACCGCAGGAATCTCGCGCTCGGCTGGTGCGGCGTGCTGAACGCCTTCATCCGCGGTTCGGAAAAATAATTCCCCGCTCCATGCGCTGAAAATCCGCGGGAACCTCCCGCGGTGTTTGTTTGTCCCTATATAAAGGCGCTCCCCGCGCCGGCGCATGTTTGCGCCTGTTTTTGTTTGTCATGTTTTTTGTCATCAGTCCGCACGACGGGCTGTGCCACCCATCAAGAGGAGAACAGACCGTAACGCCTATCCCTGGGCCTACACGCTGGTGACGCTGTTGCTGCTGCTGACGGCGGCCTGGCTGTCGAACTGGATCACCAAGCGCATTCTCGTCCGCGGCGCTTACCGGCTGTTGCGCGCGACGCCGGTCGGCCGCCACACGGACCTGTCGCAGCACGGCGTGATCCGCCGCCTGGCCAATGTGGTGCCGGCGGTGGTGCTGTACGCGGGGGTTGCCGCGGTGCCCGATCTTCCGGCTGCGCTGGTGACCGTGGTGCAGAACGTCTGCGGCGCCTTCGTGGTGCTGACGCTGGCCCTCGCCGTCGGTGCCGCGCTGGACCTGGCGAATGCCTTGTACCAGCGCCGCCCGGATGCGGCCAGCAAACCGATCAAGGGTTACCTGCAGGTGGTGAAGATCGTGATATTCGCGGTCGCCGCGATCCTGATGATCGCGACGCTGATCGACCGTTCGCCGCTGATCCTGCTCTCCGGCCTCGGCGCGATGGCCGCAGTGCTGATGCTGGTGTTCCAGGACACACTGCTGTCGCTGGTGGCCAGCGTGCAGATTTCGTCGAACGACATGGTGCGTGTCGGCGACTGGATCGAGATGCCGCAGTTGAATGCCGACGGCGACGTGATCGACATCGCGCTGCACACGGTGAAGGTGCAGAACTGGGACAAGACCATCACCACGATCCCGACCAAACGCCTGATCACGGAATCCTTCAAGAACTGGCGCGGCATGAGCGAATCCGGCGGCCGCCGCATCCAGCGCTCGCTGCTGATCGACCAGAACAGTGTGCGTTTTTTCGGCGCCGCGGAGCGCGAGCGGCTGCACCGTTTCGCGCTGCTGCGCGAATACCTCGGGGAAAAGGAGCGTGAAATCGGCGAGTGGAACGCGAAGCTGGAGGCGCAAGGGCGCGATCCGGTCAACGCGCGGCGGCTGACCAACATCGGCACCTTCCGCGCCTATGTCGAGCGTTACCTGCGCAGCCATCCCGGCATCCACCAGGAGATGACGCTGATGGTGCGCCAGCAGAGCCCCGGCCCCACCGGCCTGCCGCTGGAGATCTACTGCTTCACCAACACCACGGCCTGGGGCGAGTACGAGGCGATCCAGTCGGACATCTTCGACCACCTGCTGGCAATCGTGCCGGAGTTCGGGCTGCGCATCTTCCAGGAACCGGGCGGCGCGGACATCCGCCTGTTCGGCGAGGCTGCCGCCGCGAATCCGGCGGTGCGCGGGCCGGCCGCGCTGGCGCGCTGAGCCGGCGCGGCGCTTATTTGCGCCAGAAGGCCGGCGTGAAGATCACCATGACGGTGAAGATTTCCAGCCGGCCGAGCAGCATCGCCAGCGACAATATCCAGATCTGGAGGTCGGACAGCGATTCGTAGGTGGTTGCCGGCCCGACCTGGTTCAATCCGGGGCCGGTGCTGGTGATGCAGGCAATCACCGCCGAGAACGCCGATATGAAGTCGAGCCCGGTGAAGAGCAGCATCATGGTCATCACGATGATGCTCGCGCCGTACAGCGACATGAAGGCCAGCACCGAAAACACCACCTTGTTCGGAATGACCTGGCCGCCGAGGCGTATCGGGATCACGGCATTGGGATGCAGCATGCGCGCGAGTTCGCGCCAGCTCTGCATGATCAGCAGCAGCGTGCGCACCATCTTGATGCCGCCGCCGGTGGAGCCGGCGCTGGAGGCCGTCGCGCACAGCAGCAGCATCAATACCGGGGCGAATGCCGGCCACAGGTTGTAGTCGGTGCTGGCATATCCCGTCGTGGTGCCTATGGATATCACGTTGAATCCGGCATGGCGCAGGGCGGTGGCGAAGGCCGGATAGATGCCGCCGAACCACAGGAAAACCGCCACGACCAGCGCGCCGCCGAGAATCGCGGTGAGAAACCAGCGGGCTTCCCAGTCCGCGCGGTAGGGACTGGCCGAGCGCCGGCTCAAGGCGAGGAAGTGGGTCGCGAAGTTCATGCCGGCGATCAGCATGAACAGCATGGCGATCCCCTCCAGCAGCGGCGAGTTGAAATGGCCGAAACTCGCGTCATGGGTCGAGAAGCCGCCCAGGCTCATGGTGGTGAAGCTGTGGACCACGGCATCGAGCCAGGACATGCCGCCCAGCCGGTAGGCCAGCGCGCAGCACAGCGTCAGGGCCGCATACAGCAGCCACAGCCGCTTGGCCGTGGAGGCAATGCGCGGCGTCAGCTGGGATTCCTTCATCGGCCCCGGTGTTTCAGCCTTGAACAGCTGGCGGCCGCCGATGCCGAGGATCGGCAGGATTGCCACGAACAACACGATGATGCCCATGCCGCCCAGCCATTGCAGCAGGCCGCGCCAGATGTGGATTGAAGGTGCCATGCCGTCAAGGCCGGACAGCACGGTGGCGCCGGTCGTGGTCAGCCCGGCCATGGCCTCGAAGTAGGCGTCGGTGAAGGAGAGGTCGGGCAGGTAGAACATGAAGGGAATGGCGGCGAAGGCCGGCAGCAGGGCCCAGGCCGAAGTGACCAGCAGATAGCCGTCGCGGATTTTCAGTTCATGCGGGCCGGAGCGTCCGGCAATCCACAGCAGCGCTGCGGCGGACAAGGTGATCAGCAGGGCCTGGTCGTAGGCCCAGATTGCGCCGTCGTCGAGCCACAGGGATGTCAGCAGGGGCACGAGCATGGTGCCGCTGAACATCAGCAGCACGATGGCGAGGCCGAAGAACACCGGTGACAGGCTGTAAAGCGCGGTGGAGCGGCGGAGCGTGGTGTTCAAGGCGGCACCAATGGGTCTTTGTAGGGGTGGCGCATTCTACTACCGGGCTCCGGGCGCGGCTGCTGCAATACAATCGGTGTTTGAACACGACCCCGGGCATTTCATGGCTTCGATCAGACTCAGCGTGCTGGACCAGTCCCCCGTCATCAGTGGCCATACCCCGCAGCAGGCGATAGAGCAGACCCTGCGCCTTGCGCAGGCGGCGGAGCAGATGGGGTATTACCGCTACTGGTGCGCGGAGCATCACTCGATCATGGCGCTGGCCGATCCCTGCCCGGAGATCCTGGTGACGCGGCTGGCGGCGGCGACCTCGACCATCCGCGTCGGCACCGGCGGCGTGTTGCTGCCGTACTACAGCCCGCTGAAAATCGCCGAGCAGTTCCGCATGCTCGAGGCGCTGTTTCCGGGGCGCATCGACCTCGGCATCGGCCGCGCACCCGGCGGTGACCAGGCGACCGCGATGGCGATGGGCCAGGGACGTTACCCTTCCGCCGATGATTTTCCGGAGCAGGTGCAGTACCTCGCGGCTTACCTCGACGACGACCTGCCCAAGGGACATCCCTTTGCACAGGTGAAGGCGCAGCCGGCAGGCGAGGGCAGCCCGCAGATCTGGCTGCTGGGTTCCTCTGATTACAGCGGCGCGCTGGCGGCGCAGCTCGGGCTGCGTTTTGCCTTCGCCCATTTCATCAGCGCGCGCGGCGGCGACACGGTGATGCGCGACTTCAAGCGCCGTTACCAGCCCTCGCCGCGCGAGCCGCAGCCGCAGGCGCTGGTCTGCGTGTTCGTGATCTGCGCGGAGACGCAGGCGCAGGCGGAACGGCTGGCGCAGAGCGTGGATCTCAGGCGGCTCAACATGGATTACGGTGTCAATGCGCCGGTGCCGACGCTGGAGGAGGCCGAGCGTTATCCCTATACCGACGTTGACCGCGAGCGCATCGCGCACCACCGCCGCCGCGTGGTGCTGGGCACGCCCGATGTCGTCAAACAGCGACTGCTGGAAATCCAGTCCCAGTTTGAGGCTGACGAGCTGATGGTGATCACCATCACCGGTGACTACGACACGCGGCTGCGCTCCTATGAATTGCTGGCCAATGTATTCGGGCTCTGTCATCCCTAGCCGCTGCGAACGCGTTACTGGATAGATCGGGCCGCTGTGGCGCAGCCGTCGCCGGGGTCATACGATAAACATTTGTTTTTATTGATATTTTATCCAGGAGAGAACATGAAACAACTGATCGTAGCCGCGGTTTGTGCCCTGTTTGCATTGTCGTCCGCCCATGCCCAGCAGGGGGAGGCGAAAAAAGGCGCGCCGGCCGCCGAGAAGAAAGCGGCGCAGCCGAAGAAGGAGCCCAGCGAAGCGCAGAAGAAACAGCAGGCGCGCATGCAGGACTGCAACGTGAAGGCCGAGGGCAAGGCCGGCGATGAGCGCAAGAAATTCATGAGCAGTTGCCTGAAGGGTGAAACCTCCTCCGGCAAGGAACCCACCGCCGCGCAGAAAAAGCAGCAGGACCGGATGAGGGACTGCAACGCGAAAGCCGAAGGCAAGTCCGGCGACGAGCGCAAGAAGTTCATGAGCAGCTGCCTGAAAGGCTGAACCTCGGGCCGGGCATCGCGCTTCCGTCGCCGCATTGCGGCAGCGGGCGCCGCAGGGGCATACTGGAAACGGTATGCCCCTTTTTCTTTTTGCACCGGCAGCGCGGCATCGCGCAGGGTCCGCCGCGGTTTTCCTGCGGAGACTGTGCGCGGCCTGCCTGCTGGCGGGAGCAGGCATGGCTGCCGAAGCCGCCGACAAACCGGATGCGCAGCGCGAGCGCATGATTGCCGATGTCGAACAGATGGCGCGCGATACCGCGCAGGCCACCGGCCGCCCGGTGCTCGATGCGCGGGTGCTGGCGGCGCTGCGCAAGGTCGAGCGCCATCGTTACATGCCATCAGCACACGCGGCCCGGGCCTACGAGAACCATGCGCAGCCGATCAGCCACGGGCAGACGATTTCGCAGCCCTTCGTTGTTGCGCTGATGACGGACTTGCTCAACCTGAAACCGGATGACCGGGTGCTCGAAGTCGGCACCGGCTCGGGCTACCAGGCGGCGGTGCTGGCGGAACTGGTGCGCGCGGTCTACACCATCGAAATCGTCGAGCCGCTGGGCCGCACGGCGGCGCGGGCGCTGCTGGCCGCGGGGTACTGGAATGTGCATCCGCGCATTGGTGACGGTTATGCCGGCTGGCCCGAACAGGCGCCCTTCGACGCGATCATGGTGACCGCCGCGGCGCCGTACCTGCCGCAGCCGTTGGTCGAACAATTGAAACCCGGCGGCCGCCTGGTGATTCCGCTGGGCGAACGCGGCGGGGTGCAGGTCCTCACGCTGGTGGAGAAGGATGCCCGCGGCAGGGTGTCACAGCGGCGCGTGATCGACGTGCGTTTCGTGCCGCTGACCCGCAAGACCGCGCATTGAGGTCTGGCGCATTCTGCGCTGCAGCATTCCGGTGCTGCGGCACCAAAATAAAGCGAAGCTCCGGGCAGCCGCACCGATAGATGGCGCTGCAGGGCGCATTTCTGGTCTGGCGCAGGGGCATGGCGCAGCGGCGGCACATGGCACGAGGGTTGCTCATGGCAGGGACACAGAGCATCGGTGTTCAGGCCGGAGGAGGCAGCATGACGTGGGCGCATGTGATTGATGAACTGGCAGCGGGGCAGCCGCTGTCCGAAAGCGAGGCCGAAACCCTGTTCGCGGCGGTGTTCGACGGCGGCGTGCCGGATCTTGAACTGGGCGGACTGCTGGCGCTGATTGAACAGCGCCCCTTGTCACAGCAGGAACTGGTCGGCGTGCTGGCCGCGCTGTCGACGCGGGTGTTCCAGATTGCAACGCCGGACACGCAGTGGCGGCCGGTGCTGATGCCGAGTTACGGCGGCCTGCGCGAGCAGCCGAACCTGCTGCCGCTGCTGGCGCTGAGCCTGCAGCGTCTCGGCATACCGGTGCTGGTGCACGGCATGCTGAGCGGCGAACGCGGCGTCGCCGCGGCCTACATCCTGCGCGAGATGGGCGTGATGCCCTGCGCGAGCCTGGCACAGGCGCAGCAGGAGCTGCAGGCGGGACATCTCGCCTTCGTGCCCACCGGCGCGCTGGCGCCGGCGCTGGCCGATCTGCTGGCACTGCGGGTGCGCCTCGGCGGTGGCGCCCATGCGCGCCTGCTGGCGCGGCTCGCCGACCCCTTTGCCGGCGCCGCCCTGCAACTGGTGCCCGCGGAGCACGCGCAGGAGCGCGCGGTGCTGCGCGCGCTGCTCTGCGATGTCGAAAAAAATGCGCTGCTGTTCGAAACCCGCGACGGTGATCCCGTCGTTGATGCGCAGTGCCGTCCGGGCATCGAGCTGGTGCGTGACGGCGCGGCGCGCCAGCTCTTCGATGCCGAGGTGACGCCGCGCTGCGCGCATCCGCTGCCTGCGGCACAGGACCTGAAAGGCACGGCGCGCTGGATCAGCGGCGTGCTCGAGGGGCGCATTCCGATGCCGGTGCCCATCGCCAACCAGTTCGCCTGCTGCCTCTACGGCACAGGTTATGCGCAGGACATCAACCAGGCCAAGGCCATCGCCGCGGTCGAGACCGGCAGTCTCGCAGCGGCCTGATTGCCGTTTTCCTGCAGGTCCGCCGGGTCCGCGGCGGGCCCGTTTTCCCTTTCCGCATCATGGGTTTGGCTTCCGGCCGGCGTGCTAGACTGCACGCTGCTTTGGCGTTTCATCCATTTCGATAAAACAATAGCGAACGAAAGGAGTTTACGCATGGGAGCCATATTCCAGTCTCTGGGCCGCACCGTCCTCGCCGGCTTCGTCATCCTGGTCCTGCTGATCATTGTCACCGGTGGCGCGGGCGCGCGCGGCGGTGACCACGCCTGGTGGGGCTTTGTGTTCCGCTGGCTGCACGTGATGGCCGGCGTGATGTGGATCGGCCTGCTGTGGTACTTCAATTTCGTGCAGATCCCGTCGATGCCGAAGATTCCCGACGAGCAGAAGCCGGCCATCGGCAAGGTGATCGCGCCGACCGCGCTGTTCTGGTTCCGCTGGGCGGCGCTGGCCACCGTGATCACCGGCCTGATTGTGGCCAGCATGAACCGCTACCTCGGCTCGGCGCTGATGTTCGGCGAAGGTTTCGTCGCCATCGGCATCGGCATGTGGCTGGCGCTGATCATGGCCTTCAACGTCTGGTTCATCATCTGGCCCAACCAGAAAAAGGCGCTGGGCATCGTCCAGGTCGACGCCGACGCCAAGGCGAAGGCGGCGCGCGTGGCAATGCTGACTTCGCGTGCCAATACCATGCTGTCGATCCCGATGCTGTTCTGCATGGTGGCGCAGCAGAACGGCGGCCTGTAACTTCCGGCTTTTTCCGCTGTCAAAACGCCCGGGGACACCCGGGCGTTTTGTTTTTCGGGGCGCCGCGGGTTGGCCGGAAGGCCGTGCTCCCGTATCATCGCCATTTTTTCCCGCCACCAGCAAAGGAAGAACGATGCAACACGAATTGCCGAAACTCCCCTACGCAATGGACGCGCTGGCGCCGCATATCTCGAAGGAGACCTTCGAGTTCCATTACGGCAAGCACCACCAGGCCTATGTCACCAACCTCAACGGCCTGATCAAGGGCGGCGAGTTCGAGAACTCGTCGCTTGAAGACATCATCAGGAAATCGGCCGGCGGCGTGTTCAACAACGCGGCCCAGGTCTGGAACCACACCTTTTTCTGGCACAGCATGAAGCCGGCCGGCGGCGGCAAACCCTCGGGCGCGCTGGCTGCGGCCATCGACAGGAAATGGGGCAGCTTCGACGCCTTCAAGGATGCCTTCACCAAGAGCGCGGTCGGCAACTTCGGTTCCGGCTGGACCTGGCTGGTGAAAAAGGCCGATGGCAGCGTCGACATCGTCAACACCTCGAACGCCGGCACCGTGCTGACCACCGCCGACAAGGCGCTGCTGACGATCGACGTCTGGGAGCATGCCTACTACATCGATTTCCGCAATGCGCGGCCGAAGTTTGTCGAGACTTTCCTCAACAGCCTCGCCAACTGGGATTTTGCAGAGAAAAACTTCGGCTGAACCGTACCGGCCGAAATGAAAAAGCCCGGCATCCCCGGGCTTTTTTCATGGCGCAGGTTTCAGCGCGGCGGCGGCGCTTTATCCAGGCCTTCGATTTTCATGCCCGGCCCGATGCCGCGCTTGCGGAACCAGCCGAGGTTCATTTCCAGCGCGTAACGCGCCGGCTTCTTTGCGGTGTGCGAGTCGCGGGTATGCGGCTGCATGTCCTCGATGTTGATGATCACGCCGGATTCGTCGACGAAGGCCACCGACAGGGGGATGTACGTGTTCATCATCCACATGCCGTGATAGGCGAGGTCGCGGAACACGAACAGCATGCCGCGGTTTTCCGGCAGCATGCGCCGGTGCATCAGTCCCTGCATGCGGTCGGGGTCGTTGCTGGCGACTTCGGCGGTCAGTGCGTGTTTGCCGATGGCCAGCTCGATCTGCGGCATCGCCGCGGCGGCGGCGCCGGCGAAGCAGAACAGGGCGATGAAGAGCAGGCGTTTCATGTCTGTGCTCCGGGGACGCTGCCGGTCAGCCAGCCGGCGATGGCCTCGCGCAGTTCCGGCACGTCGCCGATGGCGGGCAGCAGGTCGATGGCAAGGCCGGGATGGCGGCCACGGATCTCCGCGAGCAGCTTCGGCACGTCGTTTTTCAGGTGGCCGCCCTGGGCCATGAACAGCGGCGCGACGTGGATGCTGCGGTGGCCCGCAGCGACGAGTTCCGCGATGGCCTCGGTCAGGGCCGGTCCCTGGAATTCGAGGAAGGCGAGTCTGACCGACAGGTCGCTGCGGTCGGCGGCGACACGTGCGGCGATGGCGCGGAAGGGCCCGGCCCATTCGGGATCACGGGCGCCATGGGCGAACAGGACCAGCGCTGAACGATGAGTGATGAGTGATGAGCTCAATCAGGCACCCCGGGCAGGTTCGTGTTCATCATTCATCGTTCCGCGCTCATCGTTATGTTCTGCCGCTGCTGCCGAAACCGCCGGCGCCGCGATGCGCTGCACGACGGGTACGACCACCAGCTGCGCCAGGCGTTCCAGCGGGTTGATGGTGAAGGCGGTGTTGCCGCGGTTCCAGGTCGAGACGAAGAGCTGGCCCTGGTAATCCGAGTCGATCAGGCCGACCAGGTTGCCGAGCACGATGCCGTGTTTGTGGCCGAGCCCGGAGCGCGGCAGGATGATCGCGGCAAGCCCGGGATCGGCGATGTGAATGGCCATGCCGGCGGGGATCAGTTCGGTCTGGCCCGGTTGCAGGGTCATTGGCGCTTCGAGGCAGGCGCGCAGGTCAAGGCCGGCGGAGCCGGGGGTGGCGTACTGCGGCAACTGGTCGCGCAGGCGCGCGTCGAGGATCTTGACGTCTATGGATTTCATCGGGGGCGGGTGAATCGTTAGTGGTGATTGGTGATCGGTGAACGGCAAGCGGGTTAACCCGCCGCGCGGCATTACCGGGGAGTGCGGGTTTTGCGGCCGATGAGTCCTGCAATGTGCGTGATGATCTGCCGCGCCACGATGTCTTTCGGCGCGCGCGGCAGGCGGTGGGTGCCGGCATCGTCGAGCAGCGACACTTCGTTGTCATCGGCGCCGATCGCATCCTGCGCGAGGTTGGCGATCATCAGCTTCACGTTCTTGCGCCGGCGTTTTTCATCGGCATAGGCGTCGAGGTTGCGGCTTTCGGCCGCGAAACCCACGCAGAACGGCGGTTTCGGCCGCGAGGCGACCCAGCCGAGGATGTCCGGGTTGGGCACGAAGCTGAGCGTCAAGGCGGATTCGTCGGTTTTCTTGATCTTGTGCTGGCGCGGCTTGCTGACGCGGTAGTCGGCGACGGCGGCAACACCGATGAAGATGTCGGCCTTCGCCGCGTGTTTTTTCACCGCCTCGAACATTTCGGCCGCAGTCTGCACGCGTTCGATGCGGACACCGGCCGGTGCGGCGAGGCTGACCGGGCCGGAGACCAGCGTGACTTCGGCGCCGGCGGCGATCGCCGCGCGCGCCAGCGCATAACCCATCTTGCCGGAGCTGCGGTTGGTGATGCCGCGCACCGCGTCGATCGGCTCGAAGGTCGGACCTGCGGTCATCAGCAGGCGTTTGCCGGCCAGAATTTTCGGTTCGAGGAAGGCGCTGACCGCTTCGGCCAGCTCATCGGCCTCGAGCATGCGGCCCATGCCGGTTTCGCCGCAGGCCTGGTCGCCGCTGTCGGGACCGAGGAGGGTGACCCCGTCGCGCCTGAGCTGTGCGACGTTGCGCTGCGTGGCCGGGTGTTCCCACATCTGGCGGTTCATCGCCGGGGCGACGATCAGCGGGCAGTCGCGGGCGAGGCACAGCGTTGACAGCAGATCGTCGGCAAGTCCGTGCACGCACTTGGCGATGAAGTCGGCGGTCGCCGGCGCGATGATTATTGCGTCCTTGTCGCGCGACAGTTCGATGTGCGGCATGCCGTTGGCGATGCGGCCGTCCCACATGTCGGTGTAGACCGGATGGCCGGACAGCGCCTGCAGTGTCGCCGGCGTGATGAAACCGCAGGCGGCCTCGGTCATCACCACGTGAACCTCGATGCCGCGGTCGCCCAGCCGGCGCACCAGTTCCGCCGCCTTGTACGCGGCAACACCGCCGGTGATCCCGAGCAGGACTTTTTTGCGGCCGGTTTTTCCTTGAATATCAGTCACGTAGCGCTTTCCGCGGCGAGGGGATGGCAAGTTTAACTGCAAATTCGGAGACGGGTAAACCGGGCCTGCGGCGGCGCGTTCAGGGATAACACACCCGGGAGCACAGGCAATGGCAATCACCGACTGGCCGCTGGACGACCGTCCGCGCGAGAAACTGCTCGCAAGGGGCCCGCAAAGCCTGTCCGACGCCGAACTGGTGGCGATATTCCTGCGCACCGGCGTACGCGGCAAAACCGCGGTCGAAGTGGCGCGCGAACAATTGCAGCGTTTCGGCTCCCTGTCGGCGCTGGCCGGTGCGGGCAATGAAAGTTTCTGCGAAAGTCCCGGGCTCGGTCCGGCGAAATATGCCCAGTTGCAGGCGGCGCTGGAGATCGCAAGGCGCACGCTGCGCGAGAAGCTCGATGCCGGCGCGGCCCTGTCCGGCCCGGGAGCGGTGCGTGATTACCTGCGGCTGACGCTGCACGCGCGGCCGCACGAGGTGTTTGTCGTGGTGTTTCTCGACGCCCAGCACCGGGTGCTGGCATCGGAGGAGCTGTTTCGCGGCACGCTGACCCAGACCAGCGTCTATCCGCGGGAGGTGGTCAAACGGGCGCTGTTTCACAATGCCGCGGCGGTGATCCTGGCGCACAACCACCCGTCCGGCGTTGCCGAACCGAGCCGCGCCGACGAGGCTTTGACCGCCGCGCTGAAGCAGTCCCTGGCGCTGGTTGATGTGCGGGTACTGGACCATTTTGTCGTGGCCGGCGATGGTGCACTTTCCTTCGCCGAACGCGGATTATTGTAAGTATTTGTTTTTATTGAATTATTTGTTTTCGCCGAAATGGCGCTGTTCTGCCGTGCGGGTTGAGGCGGAGAGGGGTTCCGGTGTATGATCCGCCCTTTTCTGAATTTGCGGAGCACAACCATGCCTCGGGTCTGCGATGTCACCGGCAAGAAACCGATGACCGGGAACAATGTTTCCCATGCCAACAACAAGACGAAGCGGCGTTTCCTGCCCAACCTGCAAAAGCGCCGGTTCTGGGTCGAGAGCGAGAACCGCTGGATCAACCTGCGGGTTTCGACCGCGGGCCTGCGCACCATCGACCGCAAGGGCATTGATGTCGTGCTCGCCGACCTGCGCGAGCAGGGCATGAACATCTGAGGACAAGACCATGCGTGAGAAAATCAAGCTTGAATCGACCGCCGGCACCGGCCATTTCTACACCACCACCAAGAACAAGCGCACGATGACCGAGAAGATGGAGATCAAGAAGTTTGATCCCGTCGCGCGCAAGCATGTGGCTTACAAAGAAGCCAAGATCAAGTAAGCGCTGCGCAAGCAGCAATAAAAAACCCGCCGCAAGGCGGGTTTTTTATTGCTGCAAAATCTTTTTATGAAGCCAGCTTGGACGTCCCGTGCGGGTTTTGCAGGGCAAGGGCTGCAATGAAAACCCGCCGGAAGGCGGGTTTTTTATTGCTGCAAAATGGTTTTGTGAAGCCCGCCCGGGTTGATCCTGCCCAAGTTCTGTACGGCGGCAATAAAAAACCCGCCAACCGGCGGGCTTTTTTGAAGCACTGTGCCGTCAGGCGCAGTGCTTCATGCGTAGCAGCGCAGCTGGCGGGAGAACTGCTGCAGCGCTTCGATGCCGCTGGCTTCGGCGCGGTGGCACCAGTCTTCCAGTTGCTTGACCAATTGCTCCTTCGAGGCCGTTGAACGCTGCCACAGCTGCGAGAGGTCGTCGCGCATGGTGTAGACGGTGGCCAGTACGCTGCTGTGGCGGATCACGGCCTCACGCTGCGCCTGTTCGGCGGCAGGCAGCGCAGCCTTGTCGATGTGCAGCCAGCGCTTGAGCTTGCCCATGTCGACGCCGGCGGCCTGGCCCTTGAGGGTCTGCAGTTCGGCGGCGCAGGTTGCACGCAGCGAGGCGGTGTATTTCGCCAGCACTTCGTAGCGGTGGGTGGCGATCGCCTGCAGCGTGGCGAGGTCGCAGCGGGTCTTCGAGTTGTCGAGCATCAGCTTCGGCGCGATTTTCTTGACCTTGGCCAGGCCCAGCGTCTCGAGGATGCGGATGTAGAGCCAGCCGATGTCGAATTCGTACCAGCGGCTCGACAGCTTTGCCGACGTGGCGTAGGCGTGGTGATTGTTGTGCAATTCCTCGCCGCCGATCAGGATGCCCCAGGGGAAGACATTGGTGCTAGCGTCCTCGGGCTGGAAGTTGCGATAACCCCAGTAGTGGCCGACGCCGTTGATGATGCCGGCGGCCATGAACGGGATCCACGCCATCTGCACCGCCCAGATCGTCAGGCCGATCGGGCCGAGCAGGATGACGTTGAGAACCAGCATCGAGCCGATGCCCCAGCGGTCATGGCTGTAGAGATTGCGTTCGAGCCAGTCATCGGGTGTGCCGTAGCCGTACCGGTCCAGCGTTTCCTGGTTGCGGCCTTCCTTGCGGTAGAGTTCGGCGCCTTCCAGCAGCACCTTGCGGATGCCGAAGATCTGCGGGCTGTGCGGATCCTCGACGGTTTCGCACTTGGCGTGGTGTTTGCGGTGGATGGCCGTCCAGTGCTTGGTCAGCATGCCGGTGGTCAGCCACAGCCAGAAACGGAAAAAATGCGCCGGGATCGGGTGCAGGTCCAGTGCGCGGTGAGCGGAATGGCGATGCAGGTAAATCGTGACGGCGGCAATCGTGATGTGGGTGAGCACCAGCGCATAAACCACGTAGCCCCACCACGGCAGATCCAGAACCCCTGTAATCATGTAACTCCTCGCTTTATAAGCGTTTATTGCAACATCAATACCAGTTGGACCGAGTGTACTGAAGAACGTTGCCCGGGGCTAGCCTGAAGGCTGAAATAAACCCGAAGCATTTTTGTAAGCTGCTGTTTTTATGGACTTAAATATCTTTCTTCAGCTTGTGGTCCTGATATCCCCGATTACCCGTATTTCGCGTTGCGGGAACGGTATTTCGATGCCCTGTTCGCGGAAGCCGCGCCAGATGGCGTCATGGAGATCGGAGCGCAGTCCGGCAAGCCCCTGGTCCGGATCGTCCACCCAGACCCCGAGCTCCAGATTGATGCCGCTGTCGGCGAAGGCGAGGATCAGCGCGCCGGGCGGCGGATCCTTCAGCACCCGCGGATGGGCGAGTGCCGCGTCGACCATGATTTTCCGCGCGGCATCAAGGTCGGTGGCATAGGCCACCTGGATCGGCAGTCCGACGCGCACCTTGCGGTCCGAGAAGGAGTGATTCAGCACCGTCGAGGTGATGATGGTCTCGTTGGGGATGATGGCCTCGAGTCCGCCGAGGCTGCGCACCACGACGTAACGCGCGGTCATCCGGGTCAGCGTGCCGGTGTGTTCGCCGATGGTGACCAGGTCGCCGAGGCTGACCGAGCGGTCCATCAGGATGATGAAGCCGCTGACGTAGTTGGCGGCGATTTTCTGCAGGCCGAAGCCGATGCCGACGCCGAGCATGCCGCCGAAGACCGACAGCACCGTAAGGTCGATGCCGACTGCGGGCAGCGCGATAAGGAAGGCCGCCAGCAGCAGCAGGACCTGCGCGAGTTTCGAGAACATCACCCGCAGGTTGATCTGCAGGCTGCTGGCGCGCATCAGCCGCGATTCGATCAGCTGCCCCAGCCACAGCGCCACCAGAATGGTGATGACGATCGACAGCGTGCCCTGCAGCACCAGCAGCAGCGAGAATTTCTGCTTGCCGACGGTGAATCCGATGTCGAGCAGCGCTTCGCGCACGTAAGGCCAGAGCCCTGTCAGGTAGACCGCAACCCCGATCCACGCCACCCAGCTGATCCAGCGTTCGGACGCACGCAGCCAGGCGCTGGGCGCGAAGGTGTGGCGCATGACATAGATGGATATCCGGATCAGCGCCATCGCCAGCAGCAGGGCTGCGGCGACGTTGAGCAGGTGGGTGCTTTGCCAGTGGCGCAGCACGGCCCGGGCGACCAGCACCAGTGCCAGCGCCGACAGCGGGAACAACAGGCGTTGCAGGCTGCCGATGCCCAGTGCCTGGGTGGCATCAACCGGTGCGCGGCCGAGCAGCCTGCGATCGTAGTAACGGGACAGCAGCCAGCCGGCAGCGATGCAGACAACAAGCGTGCCGACCTGCCAGAGGATGCTGACACTCTGCAGGTCGGCCCACAGGTCGAGCAGCAGGGCCTGGAATTCGGAGGATGAGGACATCAAAACGCTTCGAAGGGTTTACCGCGGCTGCGGGGGCGCCATGCGAATCATGTTAGCACGGTGTGATGCGCGGTTCAGCCGGTGATGCGCTCCATCGTGGCGGCGAAAAATCCGTCGGTGTTGTGCAAATGCGGCCACAGCTGCAGATATTCTCCACACTCGACCTGGATGTCCTGCCGGCGCAGCAGTTCGCCGCAATCGAGGGGCCTGAATTCCGGGTGCGCGGCGAGGAATGCCGCGACGATGTCGCGGTTCTCCTCCGCCAGCAGGCTGCAGGTGGCGTAGACCAGCCGGCCGCCGGGTTTCACCAGGCGCGCCGCCGATTTGAGGATGGCCGTCTGCTTGACGACCAGTTCTGCAACACTCTCCGGCGACTGGCGGAACTTGAGGTCGGGGTTGCGGCGCAGCGTGCCCAGGCCGCTGCAGGGCGCGTCGACCAGCACGCGGTCGATCTTGCCGGCAAGGCGCTTGACCTTGGTGTCGTTCTCGTGGGCGATCACCAGCGGATGCACATTGGACAGGCCGGAGCGTTTCAGCCGCGGCTTGAGCCGGTCGAGCCGCTTCTGCGATACGTCGAAGGCATAGAGGCGGCCCTGGGAGTTCATCATCGCGCCGAGCATCAGCGTCTTGCCGCCGGCCCCCGCGCAGAAATCGACGACGAGGTCGCTGCGCCGCGGCGCCAGCAGGTAACCCAGCAACTGGCTGCCTTCGTCCTGCACTTCGATCGTGCCGTTGGCAAACAGCGGGTGGCGGCTGATCGACGGTTTGCCCTGCACGCGGATGCCGATCGGCGACCAGGGCGTGGCTGCGGCCGGAAGCCCGTTTTTGTTGAGGGTGGCGAGTACCGCATCACGGTTGCCGCGCAGGGTGTTGACGCGCAGGTCCAGCGGCGCCGGTTCCTGCAGCGCGCGGCCCAGCGCGCGGATGAAATCCGCATCATGCGCGGCGCGCAGCCGGTCGACGACCCATTGCGGCAGGTCGGCCTCGACGCTCAGCGGGTGTTCCGCGGCGGGTTGCGCGCGCGTGGCGTTGAGCCAGGCCTTTTCCTCCGTCGAGCACAGCGCGCCGATGTCCCGGCTGCTGTGACCGCCGATGCGGGTCAGCCACAGCAGCACCAGCTGGCGCGCACCGGCCTGCGGCGCAATGTGGTCGAGCAGCATTTTCCGGCGCAGCACGCCGAACACGGTTTCGGCGACGAAGGCGCGGTCCTGCGGGCCGAGGACATGGCGCTCGCGGAAATAGCGGCTCAGCACCGCATCGGCGGGATAAGTGAAGGTCAGCACACGCGACAGCGCATGGGCGGCATCGGCGAGGCGCAGCGCATTCGGGATGCGTGAGGGGGATTCGGGGGCTGCGGGATTCATGGATTGCCGACCTGTATTTCGCTGACCAGCTGTTCGCCCGACAGCTCGCCTTCGCGGTTGAAAAAACGGATGCGCACCGGCAGGTTGCGGTATTCGGAGGCCAGCCACAAGGCCATGCTTTCCTGCCCGGCCGTGCGCACCTGGACCACCGGCACTGCGAGCAGCCGTCCGAGCGGCGTATCGATGGATTCCGCCGGCAGCACGTCGAAACTGACGGTGTCGAGGCGGCTGCCGCGGGTGAAGGGCAGCGTGATGCGGCCCGGGGCGGGCGGTGTCAGCGCCAGGTTGTACATGAAACTGACCCAGTCCTGGCTGCCGGCGGGCAGCGTGACCGTGGCCTGCTGCGGCAGGCGTCCCAGGCGCAGCATGTTGTCATCCCAGTTGAACAGGGCCTGCGCTTCCTCGCTGCGGCTGCCGCGCCTGATGCTGGCGAGGAAACGCTCCGGCCGCAGCCTGTCGCCGACGATCGAACCCTGGCTCAGGTAGCGGTAACGGTGCGGCCGGAACAGTTCGACAAGGCCGGTGCTTTCCGAATCGCTGCCGGCGGTGTAGCGGCCGTCCTCGAACTCCCAGCTCTGCACGGTGCGGCCCACCGGTGTCTGGTCAGGTCCCATGGTCAGCAGGTAGGTGATGCGGCCCTTGCGCGGAAAGCCGGGCAGGGGCGGGGTTTCCGGCTCGCGGAACATTGTTGCTGCGGCGCTGGCGACTACCGCCGGCTCGGGCTGTGCGTTGATCGCGGGTTCCGGAACCGGTGCGGTCACGGGCTCGGCCGCCGGGATGGCGACTGCGGGCTCCACCGGTGCCGGACGCGGCAACGCGGCCACTTGTTGCGGCGGCTGCGGCTTGCGTGCCGCCGTGCTGCGGGGGACCGGTTTTGCCTGCGGCGGTGGAGGCGGCAGGGGCTCGAGACGCGCGCTCAGGGGCTGCAGGTCCGTTGCCGGTTCGGGGGCCGGGATATGGATGCCGCCGAGCAGCGCGGCATGGGCTGCCATCGACAGGGCTGCGGCGGCGAGCAGGCGCTGGGAAGGGGGGCGCATGGCCGGTGCCTGTCAGCGGATGTCCAGCCGCGAGATGACCTGCTCGTAACGCTTGCCGTCGTCCTCGACGATGCGCATTTTCACCGGCATCAGGCGGTGTTCGCGGGCGAGCCAGATTTCGTTGGCGGTTTCGCCCGGCTGGTGCTGCCTGACGAGGTGTATCACTTCGAGGCGGCCCAGCGGCGTGTCGATGGCGGTGTCGGGCCCGATCGCGTAGCGGTACTGGTCGAGCTTGCGGCCATTGGTCATCGCGAACCCGAGGTTCTGCAGTTTTTCCGCATCGAGAAACAGGAACTGGTACATCGCCGACAGCCGGTCCTGGGTGCCCGGCGGCAGCGCCACGGTGTCATTGCGGCCATCGTGCTGCAGCGTCAGGGTGCGCGCCTTCCAGTCGAACTCCGCATGCACACGCCGCTCGTCGCGGCCGCCACGCGCGGCGTCGAAGGTTTTCGGGCGCAGGCCCGAATCATCGACCGTGCCGCTGCTGGTCACGCGCCCCGGCCGGCGCTGCGCCAGCGCGAACAGGCCCACGGCGTGGGTTTCGCTGACTGCCCGGTAACCGCCATCGCGGATTTCAAAGGTTTCCTGCATCACCGCGATCGGTGCGCCGTTGACCGACAGGCCGTATTCGGCCTGCACGGAATCCGGCGGAGCGGTTTTTGCCACTGCCGTCTGCGGCAGTGCCGCGGCCAGCAGCAGCGCAGTGGCCAGCGATTTAAGCATCGGTGGCGGGGGACAGCAGCGCGCCGGAGGGCTGTCCTGCGCCGCGGATGACAACATGGCCTGCGGCGTCGATGCTGACCCGGTCTTCGCAAAGCCAGCGCAGGGCCTGCGGATAGATGCGGTGCTCCTCGGCCAGCACCCTCGCGGCAAGAGTTTCTTCGGTATCGCCGGGCAGCACCGGCACCGCGGCCTGGATGATGACCGGTCCGTGATCCAGTTGCGGCGTCACGAAATGCACCGTGCAGCCGTGGATGCGCACACCCGCGGCGAGTGCCTGGCGGTGGGTGTGCAGCCCGGTGAATGACGGCAGCAGCGAAGGATGGATGTTGATCATGCGGCCGCGGTAACGCCCGACAAAATCCTCGCTGAGGATGCGCATGAAGCCGGCGAGCACGACGAGGTCGGCGTGGTGTGCATCGATGGCCTGTGCCAGCACCGTGTCGAAGGCTCCGCGTGTTGGGTAAGCCTTGTGGTCAACCACCGCGGTGGGGATGCCGTGTGCCGCCGCGGTCGCCAGACCCTTCGCCGCCGGGTCGTTGCTGATCACCGCACAGATCCGCGCCGGCAGCCCCGCCTTGAGCAGGGCCTCCATATTGCTGCCGCGCCCGGAAATCAGTATCGCGATGCGTTTCAGGACGGTTACCCCTGGACGACAGTCTGTGCTTCGCCGCGGCGCCGGCGGCGCACATTGCCGATGTGCCAGACCCGTTCACCGGATTTTTCGAGCAGTTTGCGCGCGCGTTCGGCATCCTTCTCCGCCACCACCAGCACCATGCCGATGCCGCAGTTGAACACGCGGTGCATTTCGTCGTCGGCGACGTTGCCCTGTTCCTGCAGCCAGCGGAACAGCGGCGGCAGCGGCCAGGCGTCGCGCCGGATCTCGGCGGTCAGCCCGGGGGCAAGCACCCGCGGCACGTTGTCGACCAGGCCGCCGCCGGTGATGTGGGCGAGACCCCTGACCTGCACTTTTTTCATCAGCTGCAGCACGGGTTTCACGCGCGGCCGCCGATCTTCGCCGACAGCCTGACTCCCGGCTGCGCGAGGATGCGGCGGATCAGCGAATAGCCGTTGGAATGCGCGCCGTTGCTGGCGAGGCCCAGCACGGCGTCGCCGGGACGGATGCCGCGGCCGTCGATGATGCGTTTTTTCTCCACCACGCCGACGGCGAAGCCGGCGAGGTCGTATTCTCCCGCCGGGTACATGCCGGGCATCTCCGCGGTTTCGCCGCCGATCAGCGCACAGCCGGCCATCTCGCAGCCGGCGGCGATGCCCTTCACCACGTCGGTGGCGGCATCGACGTCGAGTTTGCCGCAGGCGTAGTAGTCGAGGAAAAACAGCGGCTCGGCACCCAGCGTAAGGATGTCGTTGACGCTCATCGCGACGAGATCGATGCCGATGGTGTCGTGGCGCCGCCATTCGAAGGCGAGTTTCAGTTTCGTGCCCACGCCGTCGGTGCCGGACACCAGCACCGGTTCGCGGTAGCCGCGCGGCATGGCGAACAGCGCGCCGAAGCCGCCGATGCCGGCCATCACGCCGGGGCGCAGCGTGCGTTTTGCGTGGGGTTTGATGCGGTCTACGAGCGCGTCGCCGGCATCGATGTCGACGCCTGCATCGCGGTAGGTCAGCGATTTTCGGGACGGACGGAATGGGCTTTTGCGTTTCAAGGATGTCCTCGCGGTGTGCGGTGAGGGGCCGGGAAGGTGGTGTGATGCGTTGTGTATCGCTCTGCGCTGCTCTGCTGCAGGCCGTCGCCGCCCGCCTGATAAGATAGGCGCCGGCATCACGCCTGACCGACGCGAATTTTATCTTAAATGGATACCCCGGGCCGTACTCCGCAGCATCTCTGGCAATGGCTGGCCGCAGCAGCGGCCGCGGTTGCCGCGATCTACCTGCTGAGCCCCATCCTGACGCCTTTCCTGCTGGCGGCAATCCTCGCCTACATCTGCAATCCGCTGGTGATGCGCATGACCCGCCGCCGCATGCCGCGTGCGCTGGCCACGACGCTGGTGCTGGTGCTGCTGTTGCTGGCCGTGCTGGTGCTGCTGCTGGTGCTGCTGCCGCTGCTGATCCGCCAGGTGCGCGCGATCGCGGAACAGGCGCCGGTGTTCATTGACTGGCTGCGTGCCGCAGTCGCGCCGCGGCTGGAGGAACTGCTGGGTGTCCAGCTGGAGACGGGGATGGTGCGCGACTGGGTCACTTCGCATCTGGCGGAAATCCGCGATTTCGCGCTGAAGCTGCTGCCGACACTGACCAGCGGCGGGCTGGCCGTTGTCGGTTTCATCGTCAACCTGGTGCTGGTGCCGCTGGTGCTGTTCTATTTCCTGCGCGACTGGGACCGCATCATCGCCGGCATTGAGGCGATGATCCCGCGGCGCCACCACGACCGCATCAGCCTGATCGCCCGCGAGATCGACGAGGTGCTCGGGCAGTTCCTGCGCGGACAGCTGCTGGTGATGCTGGGCATGGCGCTGTTCTACACGGTCGGGTTGTGGCTGGCCGGCCTTGACTATGCCCTGTCGGTGGGCATGTTCGCCGGGCTGGTGACCTTCGTGCCGTACCTGGGCGTCATCGTCGGCGTCCTGCTGGCGACGCTGACCGGCCTGCTGCAATTCCAGGAACTGACGCCGCTGCTGTGGGTATGGATGGTGTTCCTCCTGGCGAACATGGTGGAGGGGTACCTGCTGGTGCCCTGGCTGGTCGGCGAGCGCATCGGCCTGCATCCGGTGGCGGTGATCTTCGCGTTGCTCGCCTTCGGCAGCCTGTTCGGATTTTTCGGCGTGCTGCTGGCGCTGCCGGTCAGTGCCGCGCTGCTGGTCTGGGCGCGCCACCTGCGCCGGGATTACCTGGCGAGCGGCATGTACCGGGAATGAGCGGGGAATGAAGCAGCTTGCGCTGGAACTGGCGGCGGCGCCTGCGCCGACACTCGACAATTTCATCATCGGTGACAACGCGGAAGTGGTGGCGGCATTGCGCGCGCTGCTGCGTGAAGGGCGGTCCGAACGTTTCATCTATCTCTGGGGCGGCAGCGGTGCCGGCTGCAGCCACCTGCTGCGGGCGATGCTGCAGGCGCTGCGCGGGGCCGGCAGGACCGCACGCCTGTTCGAGGGCAGCGCGGACGGTGTGCAGGCCGACGATGCCTGCGTTGCCGACAACGTGCAGCAGCTCGACGGCCCGGCGCAGATCGCGCTGTTCAATGTCTGCAACACGCTGCGCGAGGGCAGCGGCGTGCTGATTGCCGCCGGTGACCTGCCGCCGGCGCGGCTGCCGCTGCGGCCCGATCTGCTGACCCGGCTTGCCTGGGGGCTGGTCTACGAAGTGCGTCCACTGAGCGGGGAAGACCGCATGGCGGCGCTGCGGGACTACGCCGCGGCACGCGGGTTTGCATTGCCGCAGGAGGTCGCGGAATACCTGCTGGCCCGCGCGCCGCGCGATCTGAGTTCGCTGCGTGCGCTGGTGGACACGATGGACCGGCTGTCGCTGGAGCAGAAACGCGCGATCACGGTGCCGCTGGCGCGGGAACTGCTGCAGCCTGCGCCGCCGAAACAATCCTGAATGAAACCGGAAAACGGAAACACGCATGAATCTGGCCTTGTTTGACCTCGACAACACGCTGCTCGCGGGTGACAGTGATTTTGAATGGGCGCAGTTCCTGATTGACCGCGGGGTGCTTGATCGCGAGGTCTACGAAGCACGCAACCAGCAGTTCTACGACCAGTACAAGGCGGGCACGCTGGACATCCGCGAGTTCCTCGATTTCCAGCTGAAACCCCTGTCGCGCCACCCACGCCGCGTGCTCGATGCCTGGCACGCCGATTACATGCGCGAACGCATCGAACCGATGATCCGCGATTCGGCGCGCGCGCTGGTCGAGCGCCACCGCGGCGAGGTCTGCATGATCATCACCGCGACCAACAGCTTCGTGACCGCGCCGATTGCGCGCGCCTTCGGCATCGAGCACCTGATCGCCACCGAACCCGAGGTCCGCGACGGCGAGTTCACCGGCGGCGTCAGCGGCACCCCGAGTTTTCGCGAGGGCAAGGTCGAGCGTCTCGAGGCGTGGCTGGCCTCCCATGGGGAAAGCATAAAAAGTTGTTTAAAATCAACATTTTATAGTGATTCCCACAATGATTTGCCGCTGCTTGAGCAGGTGACGCATCCGGTGGCGGTGGATCCCGATGCCGCGCTGCGCGCCCATGCCGCGGCGCGCGGCTGGCCGGTGATCACTCTCGGCTGAACGGCGGCTGCAGCGCGGCGGCGCCGGCGCCATGATGGGGGCATGTATAATCGCGCCGGTTTTCCCTGCTGCGGCGACCGGACGGTCTGAACTGTCCACACAGAGCGCGCCGCCCGTCATTTCCGCATGATTTCCGCATGATCAAGAAGCTGCTCGGCCGCGTGTTTTCGGGCCGCATGTTCAAGTCGGCCAGGCCGCGAATCATCGCGGTGGGCGAGCACGGCATCACCCGTGACCGCATCGGCAGCTGCGCGCTGCGCACCTGCGACGCGCTGCAGGAAGCCGGTTACAGTGCCTTTGTCGTCGGCGGCGCGGTGCGCGACCTGATTCTCGGACGCGATCCCAAGGATTTCGACGTAGCCACCAACGCGACGCCCGAGGAAGTGCGCGGGATTTTCCGGCGCTCCCGCGTCATCGGCCGGCGTTTCCGGATTGTCCACGTGATGTGCGGCCGTGACCTGGTCGAGGTCACCACCTTCCGCGGTCCGGCCGACGAGGGCGGCGCCGGCGCCCAGGTCGAGGACGAACACGGCCGCCTGCTGCGCGACAATGTCTGGGGCGACCAGGCGCAGGACGCCGCGCGCCGCGATTTCACGATCAACGCGCTGTTCTACGACCCGGCGAAGCAGGAAGTCTGGGATTACCACGGCGGTGTCGCCGACCTCAAGCGCAAGCGGCTGCGCATGATCGGCGATCCGGCGCAGCGCTACCGCGAGGATCCGGTGCGCATGCTGCGCGCGGTGCGTTTTGCCGCGGCCTGCGGCCTGGAGATCGATGCGC
>LNFM01010120.1_pt1 | contig 24074 bp, 25 predicted proteins | sample 596031 | NCBI WGS metagenome assembly LNFM01 (sample SAMN04254537, study PRJNA301005) | activated carbon metagenome | isolation source: dual media filters at the Ann Arbor, Michigan drinking water treatment plant | place: USA: Ann Arbor | reverse complement strand
TCCGCGACGTGCCGGTGGCCGAGAAGAAGAAGCTGGTCGGCCAGGTGTTCAGCTCGGTCGCGCAGCAGTACGACCTGATGAACGACCTGATGTCGCTCGGCATCCATCGGCTGTGGAAGCGTTATTTCGTCGGCACCTCGGGCGTGAAGCGCGGCGACCGCGTGCTCGACCTGGCCGGCGGCACCGGCGACATCGCCGCGCTGCTGCACGAGCGCGTCGGCGACACCGGCAGCGTGGTGCTCGGCGACATCAACGCGGCGATGCTCGGCGTCGGCCGCGACCGCCTCACCGACCGCGGCCTGGTGCGCGGCCTCGAGTACGTGCAGCTCAACGCCGAGGCGCTGCCGTTCCCGGATGCCAGCTTCGACCTCGTCACCATCGCCTTTGGCCTGCGCAACGTCACCGAAAAGGCGAACGCGCTCAAGGAAATGCACCGCGTGCTGAAGGTCGGCGGCCGCGCCCTGGTGCTCGAGTTCTCGCAGGTCAAGCCTGAGTGGTTCCGCCCGGTCTACGACTTCCATTCCTTCAAGGTGCTGCCGCGGCTGGGCAAGCTGTTCGCCAACGACGCCGACAGCTACCAGTACCTGGCCGAGTCGATCCGCAAGCACCCGCCGCAGGACGAGCTGAAGGCGATGATGGCCATGGCTGGCTTCGAGCGCACCGACTACCGGAACCTTAGCGCCGGCATTGTCGCCATCCACTCGGGCTACAAACTCTGAAGCAATTGAACCAGGTTCATTTGATTCGGAATCGAGAAACGGTAAAGAGGAACTAGGAACTAGGAACTAGTAAGAGCGTCTTGTCTCACCCTACTAGGTGCCAGTTCTTCTTTACTAGTTCCTATCTACTAGTTCCTGTCGTCCCGCTCAATCCGCCCGCACCCGCCAAGCCTCCCCCAGCGAAATCAGCCCCTCGCGGGCCAAGGCCACGGCCGCCTGCGTGATCGGCACCATGCCTTCCTCGATTGCCGTTCGGTGGATCGTGTCGGCCTCGGCGCCGGGGACGATCAGCGACTGGATGCGCGGCGTGACCACCATGAACTCGTACACCGCGCGCCGCTTGAACACGCCCAGCCCGTCGCAGTGCGAGCAGCCGCGGCCGACGTGGAAGACCTCGTCCGCGCCCACGCCCAGCACGCCGCGGATGTGGGCATCCACCTTCTCGACGTCCCGGCAGTGCTTGCAGGTCAGCCGCACCAGCCGCTGCGACATCACCGCCAGCAGCGACGCGCGCAGCAGGTAGGCCTCCACGCCCAGGTCGAGCAGGCGCGTCACCGTGGTGGCCGCGGTGTTGGTGTGCAGCGTGGACAGCAGGAGGTGGCCCGTGAGTGCGCTCTCCACGGCGATGCGGGCGGTCTCCTCGTCGCGGATCTCGCCGACCATGATCACGTCGGGATCGTGGCGCAGGAAGTTGCGCATCGCGCTGGCGAAGGTGAAGCCGGCCGCACGGTTCACCTGCATCTGCTGGATCTCGTCGATGTAGAACTCGACCGGGTCCTCGATGGTGAGGATGTTGATGCGCTGCTTGCGCAGCTCCAGCAGCATCGCGTAGAGCGTGGTGGACTTGCCGCAGCCAGTCGGGCCGGTGGTGAGGAACATGCCGTGGCTGCGGCCCATTACGTCGGCGATGCGCTGGCGGTCGGCGGCGCTCAGGCCCAGCTGCGCCAGGTCCCAGAGGCTTTCATTGGTGTCGAGCAGGCGGATCACCACCGATTCGCCGTACACCGCGGGCAGCACCGAGATGCGCAGGTCGACCTCGCGGCCGTCGTCGAGGGTGAAGGTGGTGCGGCCGTCCTGCGGCTTGCGGTGCTCGGCCAGGTTCATCGCGCCCAGCACCTTCACGCGGCTGGTCACCGCTGGATGGGGGCTGCGCAGCAGGCGGCGCACCGGCACCATCTCGTCGTCGATGCGGTAGAGCACCTCGGTGCCGTGCTCGCCCGGGCGCAGGTGGATGTCGGACGCGCGGCGGGCCACGGCCTCGCTGATCAGGCCCTGCACGATGCGCACCACCGGCTTCTCGCGCGACAGCCGCTCGGCCTCCTGGATGGTAGTCTCGCGGCCGCTGGCGCCGGGGTCCAGACCCAGCTGGTGGGCGACGTCGCGGTCCTCGACCTTGTCGTAGTGCTCGGCGATCGCCTCGCGCACGTCGCGGGCCGTGGCCACCAGCGGCAGCACGCGCTGGCGGCACAGGAAGTCGAGCGTCGCCAGCGAATCGGGGTTGCCCGGGTCCTCCATCGCCACCGTCACCACACCTTCGAACAGCTTCAGCGGCACCGCCCGCAAGCGGCGCACCACCTCGGGGCGCAGCAGCGCGGTGGCATCGGCACCGGGCGGCAGGTCCCTCAGCCGCACCAGGGGCAGGCCGAGCCGGGCGGCCAGCCGGTAGGCGCCCTCGGTGCAGTCGTCGCCCAGCGCCAGCCAGGCCGCGAGCGTGAGCTGGCCGTTGGGCGCCTGCCAGGAATGCCCGCCGGCGGCCACGTCCTTGACGTAGGCGGCCAGGGTGGTGGCATCGGCGATCAGGTGCGGGGCGCGGGGCGGGTGGCTGGCGGGTTCCATCCGGTCCTACCGGAAAGGATTTCCCGCAGTATCCGGCCGTCACCGGGTCCGGAACTTGAGGCAAGTCATGCCAGAAGCCCGCCCCGGGGGCCGACCGGGTGTCCCGGGGGTGAAACCGGGCGTGCCGCCCCGCCTGCGCTAGAATCCGGGGGTCCTGTCAGTGGAATTGACCATGCCCCGCCTCGGCCTCCTGCTCGCCCTCCTGATCGCGTCCGCCCCGGCCTTCGGCCAGGACCGCCGCAGCGACGAGCATTCCTACGCCCAGCCCGACAAGGTCCGCATCCGCGACCTCGCCCTCGACCTCGCCGTCGACTTCGAGAAGCGCCAGCTCACCGGCAGCGCCACCCTGGGCCTCGAGTGGGTGGACCCGGCCCAGCGCGACCTGGTGCTCGACACCCGCGACCTCGCCATCGCCGCGGTCGAAGCCCGCAACGGCAAGCGCAAGTTCCGCGAAGTGCCCTTCGTGCTGGCCGAACGCGACGAGCGCTTCGGCAGCAAGCTCACCATCACCCTACCGCGCCAGTACGAGCAGGTGCGCATCCGCTACGCCACCTCGCCCCAGGCCTCGGGCCTGCAGTGGCTGAGCCCGGCGATGACCGCGGGCGGCAAGACGCCCTTCATGTTCAGCCAGTCGCAGGCCATCCACGCCCGCAGCTGGGTGCCGCTGCAGGACACGCCCTCGGTGCGCTTCACCTACACCGCGCGCATCCGCACCCCGGCCACCGTGATGGCGCTGATGAGCGCCGACAACGACCCGGCCGCGGTGCGCGACGGCGACTACACGTTCTCGATGCCGCAGGCCATCCCGTCCTACCTGATGGCGATCGCCGCCGGCGACCTGGTGTTCAAGCCGATCTCGGCCCGCGCCGGCGTCTGGGCCGAGCCGCAGACCCTGGACAAGGCGGTGAAGGAGTTCGAAGACACGGAAGAGATGATCCAGGTCACCGAGTCGCTCTACGGCCCCTACCGCTGGGAGCGCTACGACCTGCTGATCCTGCCGCCCTCGTTCCCGTTCGGCGGCATGGAGAACCCGCGCCTGAGCTTCATCACGCCCACCGTGATCGTCGGCGACAAGTCGCTGGTGTCGCTGATCGCGCACGAGCTGGCGCATTCGTGGTCGGGCAACTTGGTCACCAACGCCAGCTGGAAGGACATGTGGCTCAACGAGGGCTTCACCAGCTACGTCGAGAACCGCATCGTCGAGGCGCTGTACGGCAAGGCGCGCGCCGACATGGAGTTCGTGATCAGCCGCAACGGCCTGCTCGACCAGCTCAAGGACCTGCCGCCCGAGCGCCAGGTGCTGGTGCTGCCGATGCGCGGCGGCAGCGACCCCGAGGACGCGCTGGGCGCGGTGGCCTACGACAAGGGCGCGTGGTTCCTGCAGTTCCTCGAGCAGCGCTACGGCCGCGAGGACTTCGATGCCTTCCTGCGCGCCTGGTTCGATGCGCATGCATTCCAGAGCGCCGACAGCGACCAGTTCCTGGCCTTCCTGAAGTCCAACCTGATGGCGAAGCGGCCCGGCGTGGTGTCCGAGGCCGAGGTGATGGAATGGCTGAGCGCGCCGGGCGTGCCTGCGTTCGCACCGCAGACTGCTTCGCCGCGCTTCGATGCAGTGGATGCCGCGCGGGCATCGTGGCTTGAACAGCGCGCGGCCGCGCGCGAACTCGACACGGCGGCGTGGACCACGCAGGAATGGGTCTACTTCCTGGAAGGCCTGCCGGAAATCCTGGACGCCGAGCGCCTGGTCGAGCTCGACCAGGCCTTCCGATTCACCGGCACCGGCAATGGCGAGCTGGCCCAGCGCTGGTATCCGCTCACCGTGCGCAGCGGCTACTTCGAGGCGCGGCCGGCGATGTCGCTGTTCCTGCGCAAGATCGGCCGCCGCAAGCTGGTGATGCCGACCTACGACGCGCTGTCGAAGTCGGAGGAAGGCCTGGCCTTCGCCACCCAGGTCTTCGCGATGGCGCGCCCGGGCTACCATCCGATCACCAGTGCCTCGGTCGAGGCCCTGCTGGCGCGCGCCCGCGCCGCGCAGAAGACCCCGGACTGACGTGCCCAAGCCACGCCCCGGCACCCGCAAGATCGTCATCGCCACCTCGCTCGGCCTCGCGCTGGGCGCGGTGGGTTTCGCCGCGACCGCGCCCGAGCGCGTACTCGAGGCCGAGTTCGCGCGCCAGCGCTGGCTGGCCAAGGCCGGCGTGGCCGAGTACGACGTCGCCGGCCATCGCTGGGTGGTGCTCGAGTCGGGCCGTGACGCCGGCAAGCCGCTGCTGGTGTTCGTGCACGGCTTCACCGGCAGCAAGGAGAACTGGCTGCCGCTGATGCGCGAGCTGGCGAAGACGCACCGCATCATCGCGCCCGACCTGCCGGGCTGGGGCGAAAGCGACCGCCACCACGACGGCGACTACGGCCCCGTGGCCCAGGCCGAGCGCCTGGCGCAGTTCATCCGCGCGCTGCCCGAGCGGCCGGCGCTGGTGGTCGGGCATTCGATGGGCGGGCAGATCGTCGGCCTGATGAGCGCGCGCAACCCGGGCCTGGTCGACCGCATCAGCCTGATGTCGTCGGCCGGCGTGCGCTACGAAGAAAACGCCTTCGCCAACGCCGTGCTGGCCGGCGAGAACCCGTTCCAGGTGACCACGCGCGCCGAACTCAAGCGTTACCTCGGCATCGTCTTCGCCGACCCGCCGTTCGTGCCCTGGCCGGCGAACGAAGCGCTGGTGCGCCGCCGCCGCGCCGACGCCGGGTTCGAGCAGCGCGTGCTCGACGGCATCGGGCGTGGGCCGGATGCCTTCGCGCTCGAGGCCGAGCTGGCCAACATCCAGGCGCACACGCTGCTGCTGTGGTGCCGGGATGATCGCGTGATCGACGTCAGCGCGGCCGAGGTCTTCCATCGCGGCCTGGCGCGCAGCCGCACCGTGATCCTGGCCGGCTGCGGCCACATGCCGATGATGGCGCAGCCGCGCCTGGTGGCCGACGCGATCGCCGGCTTCATGGACGGGCCGGGCTGAGGGCCTTGCGCCGCGGTTTCGCCAGCGGGATCCATCCGGGCTGGCGGGTGCTGCGCTTCGTATTGCTGGCCTGGCTGGTGGTCACGGTCCTGGTCGTCCTGGGCAGCGCGTTCAGCGCCCGCGCTTTGCCCGATCTTTCGCCCTGGCACCGCTGGACGTTCGAGAACGAGCCCGGCGCCGGCCAGTTGCGCGACATGGACTGGGCCGGCTACCTGCGCGCCGAACAGGCGGTGTTCGAGGAATTGCGCGCGCACCTGGCCGCCGAGCCGCGGCCGGGCCGCTACCGCTACGAAACGCAAAGCCCGCTGGGCGCGCGCGACGGCGCCACCGACTGGAACCGCAGCCAGCTGCTGTCGCCCGAAGGCGAGGTGCGCGGCGCCGTGCTGATGCTGCACGGCATGAGCGATTCGCCCTACAGCCTGCGCCACCTGGCCGAGGTCTACCGGGCGCGCGGCTTCGTGGTGCTGATTCCGCGCATGCCGGGCCACGGCACCGCGCCCTCGGGGTTGCGCAGCGCGCAGTGGATGGACTGGCTGGCCACGGTCGAGCTGGCCGCGCGCGAGGTGCGCGCCCGCATTGGTGACGACAAGCCCTTCCACCTCGTGGGCTACTCCAACGGCGCGGCGCTGGGGTTGAAGTACGCGATGGATCGCGCGGAAGAAGGCGACGGCGCCGCGCTGCCCGTGCCCGACCGCCTGGTGATGGTGTCGCCGATGATCGGCATCGGCCGGCTGGCCGCCTTCTCGCGGCTGATGCCGCTGCTGGGCTGGATGCCGTACTTCGAGAAGTCGCGCTGGCTGGACGTGCAGCCGGAGTTCAACCCGTTCAAGTACAACTCCTTCCCGGTGAACGGCGTGCGCCAGTCCTGGCTGCTGGTCGGCGCGGTGCAGACGCAGCTGCTGCAGCTGCGGGCCACGGGCCGCAGCGACCGGCTGCCGCCGATCCTGGCCTTCCAGTCGGTGCTCGACGGCACGGTGAGCACGGAGGCGGTGGTGCGCAACCTGTTCGACCCGCTGCCGGCCAACGGCAGCGAGCTGGTGCTGTTCGACATCAACCGGCAGGGCGTGCTGGCGCCGATGTTGCGCCGCTCCGCGAGTGCGATGCTGGACGACCTGCAGCCGGGCGAGGCCTTCGCCTACCGGCTGACCGTGGTGGGCAACGTGGACGCCGACTCCGCCAACGTGGCCGAGCGCCGGCGCGAGCCCGGCCAGCGCGAGGCCGTGCTGCGGCCCCTGGTTTTCATGTATCCGCCGAACGTTTATTCGCTCTCGCACGTGGCGCTGCCGTTTCCGCCGGACGACCCGCTGTACGGCCTGTCGCCGCGCACCGACGAGGACTTCGGCATCCGCCTGGGCAACCTGGCCCTGCACGGCGAACGCGGCGCCCTTTCGGTCGGCACCGACCAGCTGCTGCGCCTGGGCAGCAACCCCTTCTACGGCTACCTCGCCACCCGCATCGACGAAGCCATCGAAGCCGACCTGCCGCCCCAGCAAATGAACCAGGTTCATTTGCGGGTTTGGCAGGATTGACTGTTTCCAGGGGGCGGCCTGACCGGGGCGCCGGGCGCGCGTAGGATGGCGGCTCCTTCCTGCTTTCGAGCCGCCCATGACTGTTTCCCTTTACGCCGCCTCGGTGCCCGTGTTCCAGCAGATGCTCGGCGGCCTGTCCGACGTGCTGGCCAAGGCCTCGGCCCATGCCACCGAACGCAAGATCGACCCGGAGGCCTACCTGAAGCTGCGCCTGTTCCCGGACATGTTCCCGCTGGTCCGCCAGGTGCAGATCGCCTGTGATTTCGCCAAGTCGGTGTCGGCGCGCCTGGCGCAGGCCGAGGTGCCGGCGTGGGAAGACAACGAGGCCAGTTTCGACGACCTGCAGGCGCGCATCGCCCGCACCCGGGACTTCATCGCCGGCCTCGATGCCGCCGCGTTCGAAGGCGCCGACGCGCGCGAGATCGTGCTGCGCCCCGGCACCCCGAAGGAAAAGCGCCTGACCGGCCAGGCCTACGTCCTGGCCTACGGCCTGCCGCAGTTCTTCTTCCACGTCACCACCAGCTACGCCCTGCTGCGCCACGCCGGCATCGAGATCGGCAAGCGCGATTTCATGGGCCGCTACTGACGCACGGGGCCCCCGCGGCCTGCCCGGCCTCGCTTCTGCGTTGGTGTTGACGACCGACGGTGCTGGCGCAGGTTTGCCCGCCACCGTCGGCTGCCCTGTCCCGGGGCCCGAACCAACCACCAAGGACCGAACGCCCGCGCCATGAAAATCCTCCCGATCGCCCTCGTCTTGTCCGGCCTGCTTTGCGTCCCGGCGCTGCAGGCCCAGTCGCGCACCGCGCCAACCCCCGACCGCACGGCGCCCGGCTCGGCCGACGTCGTGCTGCGTGATTCGTTCCTGCGCCTGCCCGCGCGCCGGGTCAGCAGCGCCACGCAGGCGAAGAAGTATTCGCTCGGCGGCGTCGCAATGGATTTCACCGAAGTGGTGGAGAACGTCGACGTCGCCCCCAGCCTGGAGGCCAAGGCCGTCGGCTGGGTGTACAAGCAGGCGACGCCGCAGACCCCGGCGTCGGAGTCCTACGTGGTGCGGGTCACCAACAAGAGCCCGGCCGCGCTAAACACCTCGGCCTATGTCGCCGTGCTGGTGACCGCCGTGCCGATGACCCATCTCAAGCTGCCGCCGAATGAGCAGGAGAAGTTCCGGGTGGTGCTGGGCTCGGCGGGTGAAACCATCCCGCCCCCGTTCGCGGGCAACAGCTAGCGGGAGTTCAAGTTCTTCCAGCAGCTGAAGCTTCCCGGTGGTTTCGGTACATTCAATACCTCGTATTTCTCCAAGCGCTTCGAGGTCTACCTGGTCACCGATCCGATCATGGAGAAGTAGCCACAAAAAAGGCCGCCCCGGTGGGCGGCCTTTTTCTTGTCAAGACACCGCGAACGATCAGTTCGCAGCCTCGCCACGCGACGCATCGCGGGCGGCCTTGAAGGCATTGCCCTCGACGTAGTTCGGCCAGGCCTCGTTGCCGGCCAGCTCGCGGCCCACGCCGTACAGCGCCATCAGGTCCTGCACCACGCCGCGCAGGTCCCAGTTCGGATCGAACTCGTCGGCGGGCTTGTGGTAAAGCACGCTGCCATAGTTGGCCTGGATCTCGCGGCCGTAGTCCACGCCTTTCTCGACGTGGTCGATGCCGCCCTTGGCGTACAGCGCCGGCACGCCGAACTTGGCGAAGCTGAAGTGGTCGGAGCGGAAGAAGAAGCCCTTCTCGACGCCGTCCTCTTCCACCAGCACGCGGCCCTGCGCCTCGGCGATCGGGCGCAGCACTTCATCCAGCTCGCTGTTGCCCAGGCCGATGACCACGAAGTCCTTGGTCGGGCCCACGACGCTCATCGCGTCCAGGTTCACCACCGCCACCGTGTCCTTGAGCGGGATCACCGGGTTGGCCGCGTAATACTTCGAGCCCAGCAGGCCCGACTCCTCCAGCGTCACCAGCAGGAACACCACCGAGCGCGCCGGCTTCGGGTCCTGCACGGTGAAGGCCTCGGCGATCTCGAGCACGCCGGCCACGCCGGTCGCGTTGTCGATGGCGCCGTTGTAGATGTGGTCCTCGCCTTCGCCGGCCGCTTCCGCGCCGTGCGCCGCGCCGTGGTCACCCAGGTGGTCCCAGTGCGCGGTGTAGACGATGGCCTCGTCCGGGCGCTCGCTGCCGGGCAGCTTGGCCAGGATGTTGCGCGACGAGCTTTCCTTGATCGTCGAGTTCAGCGTGGCCGAGAAGGTGGCGTCGCCCAGCGGCACGGCCTTGAAGCCCGGCACGTTGGCGGCGGCGCGCATCGCCTCCAGATCCAGGCCGGCGTCGGCGAACAGCTGCGTGGCCACTTCACCGGTGATCCAGCCCTGCATCGGCAGGCGCGGCTCCGGGTCGGCGCTGGCGGGCAGGTCGTACTGCGCGCCCGACCAGCTGTTCTTCACCACGTCCCAGCCGTAGCCGGCGCCGCTGTCGTCATGGATGATCAGCGCGGCGGCGGCGCCCTGGCGGGCGGCTTCTTCGTACTTGTAGGTCCAGCGGCCGTAGTAGGTCATCTTCTTGCCGCCGAAGAGCTCCTCGCTGCCGGCGTGGTAGCCCGGGTCGTTGACCAGCATCACGACGGTCTTGCCCTTGACGTCCAGGCCGGCGTAGTCGTTCCAGCCGGCTTCCGGCGCGTTGACGCCGTAGCCGACGAACACCATCTCGCTCGCGTCGACCTTCACTTCCGGCTGCGCGGTGCGGGTGCCCAGCGCCATCTGGGTGCCGAAGGCGAGCGGGCGGGCCTCGCCGTTCACGCCGATCACGGCGCTGGAGGTCGATTCATCGGCCGTGGTCTCCACCATCGGCACGTCCTGGAACCAGCTGTCGCCGTTGCCCGGCTGCAGGCCCAGGCGCTGGAACTGCGCGACCAGGTAATCGGCGGTCATCTGCTCGCCCGGCGTGCCCGGGGCGCGGCCGCCGAACTCATCCGAGGACAGCACCTTCACGTGCTGCGCGAAGTCCTCGGCCGAAATCTCGGGACCAAAGCCATGCTCGACCGGCGGCGCGACGGCCACCGGCGTCGCCTCCGGCTCAGGGGTCTTGCTGCAGGCCGCCAGCGCCAGCGCCGCGGCCGCGAAGATCAGGGTACGTTTCATCACAAGGGTTCCTCCACAAGGGGAACCCCGATTCTACGCCAGCAAATGAACCAGGTTCATTTGATTTAGTCCCGCGGGGGGAGGGCGTCGGTGAAGGACTGGGCGGTGGCGCCGGTGATGGGGCCGGTCTTGGCAGTGGGGTGCACGAACAGCTCGACGGCGTGCTCGAACACCAGCGAGCCGGCAACCACCGAATTCGCGCCGATCACGATCCGCGGCACGCGCTTGTCCTCCGACTTCCACCAGCCGCCGGTCGGCTTCTCGACCAGGATGCCGCCATCGATGCGGGCGCCGCCCGACAGCACGATGTCGCCGTTGGTGGTGGTCACGTCGCCGCCGATCCGGGCGCCGCGCAGGGTGATCGCGCCGTTCACGTTCTCGACGTCGCCGCCGACCTCGGCCTGTTCTGCCAGCTTGATGCCGCCATTCACCGCCTCGATGTCGCGTTCGACCCGGGCGCCGCGGGCCAGCCGGATGCCACCGTTCACCGCCTCGATCGAGCCCGCCGTGGCCTCTTCGCCCAGGCTGATGCCGCCGTTGACGGTCTCCGCGCTGCCCACGCGCGCCTTGTCGTCGATGGTGATGCCGCCGTTGACCGTCTCGGCGCTCTCCACCTGTGCGCCCTCGCGGATGGTGATGCCGCCATTGACCGATTCGAGCGAACCGTAGGCCTGGCCGGCCCGGGCCGTGATGCCGCCGAACACCTTGTCGATGTCCTGCTGGGCCAGCGCCGGGCCGGCGGCCAGGGCCAGGGAAAGGGTGATCAGCGAAGCGAGGGTGCGAACGCGCATGGGGTGGCTCCTTGGGGATTCCCTGCTGGGATGCGCCGGCGGCGGCGGGGGTTTAAAGCCGGTTCAAGGCCGGGCGGGCCCAGCCTGCGCCGCGGGGCTACAATTTGCCCGTGCCTAACGTCCCGGAGTCGCCCGTGCCCGCCGCCCAGAATCGCCCCAAGCCCCTGCTGCTGCTGATCCTCGACGGCTGGGGCCACCGCGACGACCCGGCCGACAACGCCCTGGCCCAGGCCCGCCTGCCGAACTGGCGCCGCCTGCTGGCCGAGTGCCCGCACACCCTGGTCCACACCGAAGGCAAGCACGTGGGCCTGCCGGACGGCCAGATGGGCAACTCCGAAGTCGGCCACATGAACATCGGCGCCGGCCGCATCGTCTACCAGGACCTCACCCGCGTGGACGCCGCCATCGAGGACGGCAGCTTCTTCACCAACCCGGAGCTGGTCGCGGCCTGCCGCGCCGCCAAGGCCAACGGCGGCGCCCTGCACCTGATGGGCCTGCTTTCGCCCGGCGGCGTGCACAGCCACGAGGAACACCTGTTCGCGATGATCGAACTGGCCCGCCGCGAAGGCGTGGCCGACATCGCCGTGCACGCCTTCCTCGACGGCCGCGACACCCCGCCGCGTTCGGCCGAGCCCAGCCTCGCGCGCCTGCTGGCCGTCTGCGCCGCCGGCAATGGCGATGCCCACGTCGCCACGATCAGCGGCCGCTACTACGCCATGGATCGGGACCAGCGCTGGGACCGCGTCGAGCGCGCCTACCGCGCCATCGCCGAAGCCGAAGCCGACGACACCGCCTCCGACGCGCTCACCGGCCTGCACGCCGCCTACGGCCGCGGCGAGAACGACGAGTTCGTGCTGCCCACGGTGATCAGCGGCGGCCGCGCCATGCGCGACGGCGACGCCGTGGTGTTCATGAACTTCCGCGCCGACCGCGCGCGCCAGCTCACCAGCGTGTTCGTGTCGCCGCAGTTCAGCGGTTTCGCGAAGCCGCGCCCGATCGCGCTGTCGCGCTTCGTCTGCCTCACCGAATACGACGCGTCGCTGCCCGCGCCGGTGGCCTACGGCCCCGAGGACCTGCGCAACACCCTGGGCGAAGTGCTGGCCGCGAACCGCCTGACCCAGCTGCGCATCGCCGAGACCGAGAAGTACGCCCACGTCACCTTCTTCATGAGCGGCGGCCGCGAGGCCCAGGTGGACGGCGAGGACCGCGTGCTGATCCCGTCGCCCAAGGTCGCTACCTACGACCTGCAGCCGGAAATGAACCTGCCCCAGCTCACCGCCCGCCTCACCGACGACATCCGCTCGCGCAGGCACGACGTCATCATCTGCAACGTCGCCAACCCCGACATGGTCGGCCACAGCGGCATCCTGTCCGCCGCGATCAAGGCCGCCGAGGCCGTGGACGATGCGCTCGGGGCCATCCGCGGCGCCCTGCGCGAAGTCGGTGGCGAAATGATCGTCACCGCCGACCACGGCAACGTCGAGATGATGCGCGACCCGGAAACCGGCGAACCGCACACCTCGCACACCGTCGGCCCCGTGCCCCTGGTCTACGTCGGCCGCCCGGCCAGCCTGCGCGCCGGCGGCGCCCTGCGCGACCTCGCGCCCACCGTGCTGCACCTGCTGGGCATCACGCCGCCGCCGGAGATGACCGGCCGCTCGCTGGTGACGCTGGCTTGATCCGCCTCGCCGCCTTGCTCACCGCCGCGCTGCTGTCCGCGGCGCCCGCGGCATTCGCCCAGGGCGCGCCCGAGCGCGCGCGCCAGGAAGCCGAGGCGCAGAAAAAGCTCGAAGCCCTGCGCGCCCAAATCAAGACGATCACCGCCGAGCAGCGCAGCGTCGACGCCGAGCGCGGCGAGGCCACCCGCGAGCTGCGCGCCGCCGATGCCACCGTGTCGGAAGCCGTGCGCGCCCTGCGCCGCACCGAGGCCGGCATCGCCACCCAGGAGCTCGAGCTGCAGCAGCTCGAGGCCCGCCAGGCCGAACTCGAAATCGGCCTCGCCGACCAGCGCGAGGCGCTCGCCGCCCTCGTGCGCTCCGCCTATGCCCTCGGCCGCCACGAACAGCTCAAGCTACTGCTCGCGCAGGACCGCATGAGCGACCTGGCCCGCGTGCTGGCCTACCACCGCTATTTCCAGGCCGACCGCCAGCAGCGCATCACCGGCCTGATGGCCGAGCTGCGCGAGTTGGCCGCCGTCGCCCAGCAGATCACCGACCAGCGCCAGATCCTCGAGGCCGCGCGCGCGCAGCAGCAGACCGAGCTGGCCGCGCTCGAAGCGCAGCGCGGTGAACGCGCCGGCGTGCTGGCGGCACTGGAAGCCCGCTCCGCGCGCCTGGCCACGCTGGGCCGCGACGAGAAGTCGGTGCTCAAGCTGCTCGAACAGCTGCAGGACGCGGTCGCCGACATCCCGCGCCAGGTCGACGACAACCGCCCCTTCGCCACCCGCCGCGGCCAGCTCGGCCGCCCGCTGGCCGGCAGCGTGCTCGCCGCTTTCGGCGGCCGCCTGCCCGATGGCCGCACCAGCGACGGCCTGCTGATCGCCGGCACCGCCGGCGCCGAGGTGCGCGCCGCCGCCCCCGGCCGCGTGGCGTATTCGGACTGGCTCAAGGGCTACGGCCTGCTGGTCATCCTCGACCACGGCGACGGCTGGATGAGCCTGTATGCCTTCAACGATGCCCTGCTCAAGGACGTCGGCGACTGGGTCCGCGGCGGCGAGCCGCTGGCCACCGTCGGCAGCTCCGGCGGCCAGGGCCGCCCCGGCCTGTACTTCGAGCTGCGCCGCAACGGCCAGCCCCAGGACCCCAAGCCCTGGCTCCGCCCCTGAACTGGCGCATAATCCGGGCCATGCGCCCCCACGTCCTCCTGCTGGCCCTGCTGCTCCCCGTCGCCGCCTCCGCCCAAGCGCCCGCGCCCTCCGCCGCGCCCGAAGCGATGCCGCTGGACGAGATCCAGCGCTACGTCGCCGTCTACCGCGCCATCAAGGAAGCCTACGTCGAGCCCATCGACGACCAGACCCTGATGAAGGCCGCCCTGCGCGGCCTGCTCGCCGACCTAGACCCGCACAGCGCCTACCTCGAGAAGGAAGACGCCGACGAGCTCACCGAGCAGACCGAAGGCGCCTATTCCGGCGTCGGCGTCGAGATCGAACAGCGTCCCGACCGCAGCCTGCTGGTGGTCGCGCCGATCGATGGCACCCCGGCCCAGCGCGCCGGCCTGCGCGCCGGCGACATCATCGTTGCCATTGACGGCCAGGCCCTGGCCTCCGAGGGCGCCGACGCCGCCAGCCGCGAGCTGCGCGGCCCCGAGGGCACCCAGGTCACCGTCACCTACCTGCGCATGGGCGAGCCCGCCCCGCGCGACCTGGTGATCACCCGCGAAACCATCCGCATCACCAGCGTCAGCAGCCGCCTGCTCGAGCCCGGCTACGGCTACCTGCGCATCGCCAACTTCCAGTCCGACACCGGCCCGCAGGTGCTGCGCCAGCTGCGGGCGCTCAACGCGCAGGCGGAAGGCGGCCAGCTCGCCGGCCTGGTGCTCGACCTGCGCAGCAATCCCGGCGGCCTGCTCAACGCCGCGGTGGAAGCCGCCGATGCCTTCCTCGACGACGGCCTGATCGTGCGCACCAAGGGGCGCCTGGTCTATTCCAACGCCAGCTTCCACGCCAAGCCTGGCGACCTGCTCAAGGGCGCGCCCGTGGTCGTGCTGGTGGACGCCGGCACTGCGAGCGCCGCCGAAGTATTGGCCGGCGCGCTGCGCGACCACCGCCGCGCGCTGCTTATGGGCAGCCGCACCTTCGGCAAGGGCTCGGTGCAGACCGTGGTGCCGCTGGAGAACGGCGATTCCATCAAGCTCACCACCGCGCGCTACTACACGCCGCGCGGCCGCTCGATCCAGGCGCGCGGCATCCGCCCCGACGAAGTGATCCGCGGCGAAACCAGCCGCGACCTGCGCGAACAGGACCTGCCGGGCCACCTGCGCGGCGACCAGGAAACCGGCGATGGCTTCGCGATGGGCGAGGTGATCGAAGGCGACGAGGCCGTGGCCAAGGCCCTGGCGAGGCTCAAGCTGCCGATGCGCTGGAGCGCCGCGCGCGACAGCGACCAGCACTGAGTGCGACGTTCACCCGGGGCAGCGCTGCGCGGGCGCCACCGGGACCTCGCGGCCGGGCTCGACCAGGTCCGTGAGCTCCACCAGGCAATCGCCCGCGTCCGCGTCCGTGCGCGCCACCAGCTGGTACTGCGCGTTCGAGGCGGGTAGCACGCGGCGGTGCACGTGGCAGCTGTACTGTGTCCCGCGCTGGGTCCAAGTGTTGGAGTAGGTGATTACGGCCGGTTCGTTGGCCTGCAGAGTGACTTCAGTGGAGACCAATCCGGCCGGCGGCTGGCCCGACATCCCCAGCTTGCGGTCGTGCAGGTACCCGTAGTCCTTCAGCGAAAAGGCCGCGTACAGCGCCACGCCGGTCTCGGGCCGGGTGAAATCGGCGCAGTCCGAGCCGGGCGTGATGCGCACCACGCCCTCGGCGCTCAAGCGGACCCGGGCCACGCCGTCGACCGCTGCCGGGCCGGCGTAGTCGCGGTAGAACATCGCGGCTTCGGCGGTGGATTGCTTGAAGTTGCCGCAAGACGCGAGCGCGAGGGCGGACAGACCGGTCAGGAGCGCGGCAGGCAGGCGGAAGGCCATGGCAGGACACCGTGTGGACGACGGCCGGGAGTTTCCCGCAAGGCCCCGCGAAGCCGGCGTGATCGCGCGTCACCGCCGCAGGCGTCAGCCGCCCGGCGTGCACACCATCAACAGGGAAAGCGGTCGGCCGGTTTCCGGGTGGCTGGGCTCGCGCAGCGCCTGCACCGCGAAGCCCGCCGTCGCCAGCGCCGCCTGCCACGACGCCAGCGTGCGGAAATACCACGGCATCGCCTCCGGAAACACCTGCGCGCCGAAACCCTCGAAGGTCTCGAGCCGCCAGCCGTCGCGATAAGGTTCCTCGCCGCAGGCACCCCAGGGGTGCACGGTCTGCACCACCAGCCGCCCGCCCGGCGCCAGCAGGCTGCGCACCGCCTGCAGCAGCGGCGCCAGGTCTTCGTCCAGCAGCGCGAAATTGCAAGCCACGGCGTCGAAGCGCCCCAGCGACGGCGCCGCGTCCGCGAGGTCCTCGTAGGCCATGGCCTCGAAGCGCCCGCCGCCGGCCGCGCGCGCCGCGTCCACCAGCGGCCGCGACACGTCGATGCCCACCGCCTCGATGCCCCGCGCGCTGAGCGTGCGGCACAGCCAGCCTTCGCCGCAGCCCACGTCGAGCACGCGCCCCGGTTCGCTTTCCAGCAGCGCCGCGACGACGGCCTCGTCGGTCGCCAGCCGCCGGCTTTCGATCAGCCCGTCGCGAACCGCCCGGGTCCAGGCCTCGGCGTTCTCGAACCAGCTGCGGACCAGGCGCTCGCGCGGCACGTCAGTCGGCCTGGTGGCGCGAAGCATCGGACGGACGATCGGACATGCGAGCCTCAGGAATGGCCGGGATGGAAATTGCCGTCCGCTTCGGACGTGGGCGCCAAGCGTACTACCGGCGAAGCCCGTCGCGTTACCCCGCGGGTTGCGCCAGCTCGCGCCGTAGCCGGGCGTCCACCCACAGGAAGCCGAACGGCACCACCGAACACAGCAGCGCCAGCAGCCAGACGCCCACCGACCAGCGCCGCACGTGGCTGACCGCCAGCGACACCACCACGTAGGCCAGCCACAGCACGCCGTGCGCCATGCCAACCGGCCAGACGAAGTCGTGGCCGAACTGGTACTTCGCCGGCATGGCGATGAACAGCAGCGTGATCAGGGACAGGCCCTCGAGCACGCTGAGCAGTCGGAACGCCTTGAGCATGGGCGCGTTCACGGCTTGCGCTTGCGCTCCCACGGCGCCGCCAGGCAGATGTCCGGCAGCGTCTCGTGCATCTCGAAGAACTGGTACGCAAACTGGCCCGACTCGTAAACCTTCACCAGCACGCGGATTTCGCGCTCGACGTGCGGCACGCCCTCCTGGTCCTGGATCTTCATCCGTTGCATCACGCGCATCGCCTGACGATCGGCGGTGGGGTTGCCCGTCTTGCGGATGACCGTCGTCTTGCGCGTGTGGCCCTGGTCGGTCAGCGTGGTCTGCAGGCAGACGAAGGCCGGGTTGCGGCCCTTGCCGGGCTTGTCATCGGAGGACACCACGACGCCCCGCAGGTCGGCGACGGCGCCCGACGTGTCCGGGGCAGGGACACCCTCGGACTGTGCGGCAACGACCCCGGAGAACACCATCGAGGCGACGACCAGCACCGTGGCAAGACGCTCGCGCGACGGGCGGGGATTGAACTTCTTCACGTGCAGGTGCTCCGGAGGGCGAGACGAGACCGGAACTTACGACGACTCGCCGCAGCGCCGCAACCGGCGAAAAACTCTCGGTCGCGTCGGCTAGCCGAAGCCGATCGCGTAGAACAATCCCGCGCCCAGCCCCAGCGAGGCCACCCCCATCAGCGGCAGGAAGCGCAGCGCCTGCGGCACGGTGCGCTGCGCGAACGCCTGGTGCCGGCGCCAGGGCACCAAGGCCAGCACCAGCGTGGTTCCCACGAGCACCCAGCCCACGAACGTGAACGCCTGCGTCCACGGCATGGCGGGTGCGTGCACCAGCAGCGCGCCGCCCACCAACAGGCGCAAGGCCAGCTCAAGGTAGTGCAGGCGCGCCGACCCGGCGTGGCCCTGCAGGAAACCCCGCACCCAGGCGGGCCGCACCAGCGCGCACGCCCCGAGCCCGACCAGGTAGGCGGCGGTGAGCGCCAGCACCACGACTGACATCGCGCCTGAAATTGCCTGGATGTCGATCGCCATTGGTCAGCCCCTCGTCCGAAGTACGACCACCCACAGCCCGAGCACGGCCAGGAAGTTGATCGTGAACACCAGCCCACGCAGCCGGACGTTGCGCGTGAGGATCTGCACGATGCCGTGCGCGATGCGGCCCGCCACGAACAGCCAGGCCAGCGCCAGCGCCACCGGGCTCGGCGGATGGGGCAACAGGGCCAGGCAGGCCGCGAAGAACAGCAGCGGCCACTCGAACTGGTTCGACAGGTTCGCGCTGATGCGGGGTTCGAATACCCCGAACGGGTTGCTGCCGTCCGCCCGTCGGCCGATGCCCCAGATCGCGGGCGCGCGCGCCACCGTCAGCAGCACGTAAAGAAAGGCCGCATAGGCGACTTGCGCGGCCATGGGCAGGATCAAGGAATGCGTCATCGGGTCAGGCCATGCAGGGAAGGTCGCCGGTTTCGGGCGTGTGGCCGCGGATGTGGGGAGGATGGGCGGCCGCGGACCATGCCGGTCAAAACGAATTCGCCGCCTTCGGGACGACGAAGTACCCGATGTAGAACGCCAATCGTGGTCGGTAAAAGGGCGGCGGACCTGTTCACTGGGCCAGTCCCCCGGGGGGGAGGTGGCAGCGCATGTGCAATACCGATTCCTCGGCGTGGTCCGGCACGAAACCGAGCCTCGCGTAGAGGCCCATCGCTGGGTTCTCGGGATATACGCGCAGCTGGACCACGCGGTAACCCCGGGCGGCCGCCATTTGCTTGACCTGTTCGATGGCCCAGGAACCGATGCCCTTGCCCTGGAACCCTGGGGCGATCTGTATGTCCCGGATCGCCAGGGCATCGCCCTCCGGCAGCAGTCGGATGTACCCGCAGCAGTGCTCGCCGTCATCAATCGCCAGGTTTTCGAACTCCTTCCAGCTCAGGCGAAAGCGCTCGGTGTCCCACGACACCCCCCGGGACGCGCGATAGCTGGCCATGTTGCCCCGGCTGAGCGCCTCGGATGCCGCCAGCTCGCTTGCCTCGGCGGGACGCAGCGATAGATTCATTGCCAACAGTGACCACGGTGGCGCCAGGGGCGTTGGTTTGGATGATAGATCAGGTTCAATCCTCCAGTGCCCCGGTCGGCAGGTGATCGGTGCCTGTTTGCCCTTGGAAAAGGGGCGCGCACCGCCGGGGGCTTCGGCCCGGACGATGGGTCAGGGCTCCGCCGCCGCGCTACCCACCGGCCGACGGCGAACCCACCAAACCACGCCGAAAAGAATCGAGATCACGAGGAAGGCAAGCAGCGGAACAGCTAGCAGGCTGGCCTGGTCATGGTGGACGACCAGGCGCTGGGCATCGAAGTAGCGCCCCTGTTCGTTGAACAGGCCCCGGTACGGCCAGTAGAGCGAAAAGTACAGGTAGCCAAAGACGGCCGCGGACGCGCCCGATGCCAGTGCCGCGGCCAAGAGCAAGGCCTGCGGGATGCGGCGACGACGCTGCGTTGGCTTCAAGGATTCCTCCTGCGGGCGGCTAACTTGGCCGGGCCTGGCCAACGGCGTTGGCGTGCTTCAGCAACCAGGCCACGGGAATGAACGTCAGCCAGATGCTGAAATAGAAAACCGTCAAATACCAATGGGACTTCAGGAAGCCAGCGCCCAACCCAAGATACCAGCCGCAATACAGTGCATCGTAAATGGCGAACGGAACCGTGTAGTAGACCGAAAGCCAGAACGCCCGCGAGAATCGAATCTCTTCCCGGCAACGAACAAGCACTAGGACAGCGTAGAGCGAAAACGCGACGGACAGGAACGTGCAGACAACACCCATGATGAGTGTTGAATACTGTTGGAAATAGTCGGGCAAGCCGGCAATCCAGAAGACGAGCCACACGGCACTGGCTTGCAGGAACAGGGCGATATGCTTCCTGGGGTTCATGAACTGGGTCTCATGCCTTGGTTGGGTCGTGCCGGAGGCGTCGGTCTGCCTGGCAAGCCAGGTGCTCGCCGGCGCCGCCGGATGAGAATTGGCTCGGCTTCACCAGGGTCTACTCCTGGGGCTGGCGCTTGATCCATGCCGCCAGGTCATCCGGACGCTGAGGTATCCAGGGCCTGATCATTGTCAAAACTGCCCGGCAAAGACAGGGGGCGAAAGTATGGCGGGTGCGGGGAGAACGGCGGTCTTCTCCATGGGGCCTGATGACAGGCATGAGCGGAGCCGGTTGGCAGGCGAACCCTGCCAGATAGCGTCCTCTCGACGGCGTGGGCGGGGCCCAGCATGCCCGCGCCCCGGTAGAGCAGCTCTTTCAGGTAGTCGACTCGCTCTTTGGTGACTCGACTCATGCAGCGCAAAAAAGAGATAGAGAGTGTCCCTCCATGGACGGACTGCTCAAAGCTGCACGTTTTCTCGCGATAGAGAATCCAGGCGCGCTGGGCGCCAATCAACTCGGTGCGCTCCAGTGAGAATTCCATTGACTTCCACTGGTCAAGAAGCTTTTCGAAGGTCGCGTCGAGCTCAGAATCCAGGCCCTTGAGGTCGCCTTTCAAAAGGCAGGACTCCTGAAGCGTGCTTCCGTCCGCAAGGCCATCGCACTCAGGCCTGGGCGCGTCTTCTGCATTCGACACTGCCGCCGCGGCCAAAAAGATCAATCCGGGGATCCAAAAATGCATTCTTGCGCTCCAACGGTTGCGTAAAGCGCGCCGAAGGCGTCGGCGTGAATGATCAGTCAGGCCTCTGTCGGCGCCTATGGGTGCAAATATACCGCGCGCCCATCACGATTGAGATGATGGCGGCTGCATAGGTGTGAGGAGTTCCGGCACCGCGAACAACAGCAAATGCGAAGGCTCCAGTCCCAAGCACGACAAGAACGTACGCTGCCGCAATCAGCGCGCGAGGACTCGATCTCATGGGCGGGGATTTGAGAGTCTTGTAGAGACTCCAAAGAACCAGGCAACAAGCGACTGCTGAAACGACTGAGAGCGTCAGAAGAATTGGGTCTGGTGGGTGTGATCTGAGAGCGGCCCCCCATATGAAGTACGAAGCAATTCCAAGGGCAAGTGCCAGGATCGACACGAGCAGCGCGCCTAGGGCGCGCTCCCCGGGCGTTGCGTCTCTGTCGAGCTGGTATCGGTTCATGCCGCCAAACGCCTAAGTTAAGCCGCGCCGAAGGCGTCGGCTTGAATGATTGGTTAGGCCTCGGCCGGACTAGCAAGTCCAGTAGACCCGGTTCTCTAGATCGATGACTTCCGGCCCGCCGCTACAACCCCCGACGTCAGAAAGCGATCGATCTGCCTCCTCCCGGCCGATGATCCATTGTTCTGACGCGGCATGCCACATCAGCGTGCCTACATCGAGGACGCCGGCAGGAAATGGGTCTGATGCCTTCGGGTTCACAACTACGACGTGGGATCCATTGACGTGAACGGTGAGGCGAATGCTCGGAATGGTCGGGTGCTCGGCGAACCGATGCGTGAACTCGTACTCGCCCGACGCAATCGGAATGGGCGGATCTGGCGCCGCCATGCACCCAGCCAGGCTAAGTAACGCAACTGCGAAGATCTTCATCCGAGGCCTAACGCCTAAGTTAAGCCGCGCCGAAGGCGTCGGCTTGAATGATTAGTTAGGCCGCATCCTCTACGACCACCCGAACTGCGTCAATACACGAGGGAATGACGGAGAAGGGCAGTGGGTTGGCAGCATAGACATTCTCGTAGATGGTCACGCGCGGCCCGTCGGCGCCGCGCGTCAGGTGCCCCACGGCGCCAAAGGAAGTGTTCGCGTCAGGGCGCAATCGGGCGTTTCTTCCATAGACAGGGTTGCCAGCTTTCCCGTCAAGGATGTGAACCGTCAGCTCGCCGTACATTGCGCAAAGGAAATCGTGTGGCTCTGTCCCGAACAGCTGCCATGGGTCCGCAGCGTTGTATATGAGGAGGATTGTTGGCTGTCCGGCGCGCGAGGCGACCTGCAGTTGCTTTCGAGCTTCCGAGATCTTCTGCCTTACGTGGGAGCCGACTGTTCGTGAACTAACGCTTGACTGGTTGAAGCCCCGAAGGCTCTCAATTTGTTTGATCTCGACGGCAATCGAGTGGTCAATTAGCCGCAGACTGAAATCGGGGGTTTTGCCGACCTCCGTCGGGACGCGGTCCACGACCAGATTGTTGTGACGACAGAACTCGCTAAAGAGACGCTCAGACTCTGTTTGGGTGTCCAGTCCTGGCCGGATCGTCGTCATGCGGCCTAACACCTGAGTTAAGCCGCGCCGCGAAGCGGCGTCGGCTTGGACGAATTGTTAGGCCGCAGTCCCACTACCCAACTTACGGCGATGCTGGCTGAGATGCCTTGGAACCGAGTTCTTGCGCTAGGAGGGGGGCGAGGTCTCTACCCCCGGTCACCGGAGTCGCCTTGGCGCACATGTCCGTGGCGGGGCCACCCAGCCATTGCTCGTACGGGTCCGTCTTGATGGTAGCGAAATCGGCCCACTCCGCCTTTGCTGCGGTGCCGATATGCACCTGCCCACAAAGCATGTAGCTGCGCGTACCCGTATCCGTCTCGCGGAAGCGCAGGTTCACCTGCCGAAAGCCGTCCGGCTTTGGACCGTGAGACGCGAAGTCGGAAACCGTGTACGCGACGATGGCGTCCTCTAGGCCCTCAACATAGGAGTTGTTTCCTTGCGCGGCCGCGACTGTGGAGGCGCTGAGCAGCAGTGCGAGAGCCAAGGGGCGGAGCTTGAAAAGCTGCGGCATCGGGACTGTCCGTTATGGTGGAGTAAAGCAGCTGTGGGCGCGCCGCAGACGTTTCAATGCGGCCTAACGCCTTAGTTAAGCCGCGCCGAAGGCGTCGGCTTGAATGATTGGTTAGGCCAACGCTAAGCCACGGACCGCATGCCTGCAAGGGCGAGGAAGCCGTGGCCCCGAGGCCAGAAGCATCGGACGCCAACGACAAGGTGCTCTGGACATAACGTGGACAAGTGAGCCGATCCTGCCGCCGAGAGCTCTGTATGCGTAATGGTGGCGCGGGCCGGGGAGCCCTGCAGTGATTTGGCGCAGGGATGGTTAGGCGCCAATTGCGTGACCTACGAATAGCAAGAAGAAGTAGAGGACCAGCAGCGAAAAGGTCGCTCGCATGGCGTAGCGAATGAAGAAGTTGTGCCAGCGCTTGCGCGCTGCCGGATCTAAGGTGGAGAAATATGCGTCTACGTACTTGTCAATGAAAGTATTGAGTAGGACGTGTCTCAGGCTGTAGGTAACCTTGATCTCACGATCTCCGAGAGTGGGGAGGACGAGAAACGCATACAGCAGCCAGAAGATGATCTGGATCGCGATCAGGCTGCTGAAAAGAAGCTGGAGAATCGAGTCAAGCATCAATTGGCGCCTAACGCCTTAGTTAAGCCGCGCCGAAGGCGTCGGCTTGAATGAATAGTTAGGTGCCAGCCGAGGCCCCGGGAGGCAGCGAGCACGACTCCAGCAGCTTTCCCTTGTACTCGAGCAGGATCATGCCAAAGGCACCACTCTCGTACGTTTCTACCAAAACGTAACCAGTTTGCGGGTCGTAAGTCTTGCCACGCTCGCGCGTGACACTAAAGACGCGAACCAGTTTGAGGGCGTAACGATCAGATGCGGAGTTTCCGGATGTGACCGCCACAGAACTGTCTGTGGTGTGGCCGTTGGCTTTAATAGTCGTCTTGACGCAAGTCATGGCTGGGGTCGCGCCAACGCCAGGGCTGCCAGCAGTAGCTGTTACCAACAGTAGGAAAAGAAGCATCGTGCGGCACCTAACGCCTGAGTTAAGCCGCGCCGAAGGCGTCGGCTTGAATGATTAGTTAGGTCGCAACGCCGCGAATGAGCGCTGCGGCTATGCAGCCCAACAACAGCGCCCCTAGGAGCTGCTGGAGGCGGACCTGACGGTGAACGGATTGGTGTAATGGGCTAAAGAATGCATTGGATGTCGGAATCGACCCGAATCGAAGCAGGTTGACGAGGACGCTTATTGGCGAGCTTCCGGGGCTGAATGTACGAAACGCTTCGCCGCTAAGTTGGCCAAGCTCAACCGCCTTACGCACTCTTCTAGTCAAGATCTGATCATTGACTAGCAATGCAATAAGCAAGGCGATAGATATGTAGTAGAGGAGGTTCATTGCCTGTTCTGCCGACCTAACGCCTTAGTTAAGCCGCGCCGAAGGCGTCGGCTTGAATGATTGGTTAGGCAGCGGTCGGCGAGAATGCCGGCGTGCCGTACTTTGAGTGCCACCTACGGTAAAGCTTGAACGCAACCCACCAC
>LNFM01004873.1_pt1 | contig 24075 bp, 24 predicted proteins | sample 596031 | NCBI WGS metagenome assembly LNFM01 (sample SAMN04254537, study PRJNA301005) | activated carbon metagenome | isolation source: dual media filters at the Ann Arbor, Michigan drinking water treatment plant | place: USA: Ann Arbor | reverse complement strand
CATGGGCGCCTTCGGCATCGGCCAGGACAAGGCGCAGTGGATGTCGTCGGCCTACATGGCGACCATGACCGCCGGCATGCTGCTGAACGCCTGGCTGTCGGGCGTGCTGGGCGAGCGCCGCACCTTCATCGGCGCACTGTTCTTCTTCTCCCTGGGCGCGGTGATGGGCGGCATGGCGCCCAACGAGGACATGCTGATCTTCGCCCGCGTCCTGCAGGGCTTCAGCGCCGGCATCGCCCAGCCGCTGGTGATGGCCACCATCTTCACCGTCTTCCCGCCCGAGCGGCGCGGCACGGCGATGGGCATCTTTGGCCTGGGCGTCGTCTTCGCGCCGGCGATCGGCCCGACTCTGGGCGGCCTGATGATCGAATATTTCTCGTGGCGCTACGTCTTCTACATCTCGCTGCCGTTCTGCGGACTTGCCGCCATCATGGGCGCCTTCTTCATGCCGACCCGTCCGCTGGCGCGCGAGATCCCGCCCTTCGACTGGCTGGGCTTCGCGCTGCTGTGCGTCGGCCTGTGGGGCCTGATGACCGGCATCGCCGACGGCCAGCGCGAGGGCTGGAGCTCCGACGTCATCGTCTTCCGCCTCGTCCTCGGCACCTTGGCGGCCGTGGGTTTCGTGCTGTGGGAGTTGCATACGCCCCGGGCGCTGCTCGACATGCGCATCTTCGCCAACCTCGAATTCTCCTCGGCAGCCGTCATCGCCTTCATCTTCGGCGCCGGCATGATGGGCTCGACCTACATCATCCCGGTGTTCGTGCAGACCATGGTGGGCTTCACGCCGCTACTGGCCGGGCTGATGATGATGCCGGCCGGGCTGATGCTGGCCTTCATCTTTCCGCTCGCCGGCCGGCTCTCGGACGCCATGCCGGGCTCGTTCATGATCGTGGGCGGCCTGCTGCTGTTCGCCGCAGGCTTCGCGCTGATGGTCGGCGCCGACGCCAATACGACGTTCTGGACGCTGGTCGGCATGGTGATGGTCTCGCGGCTGGGGCTGGGCTTCATCAACCCCACGCTCAATGCCGCCGCGCTGAAGGCGCTGCCGCCCGACCGCGTGCGCCAGGGCGCCGGCGTCGCCAACTTCATGCGCCAGCTCGGCGGCGCGTTCGGCATCAACCTGATCGTGGCCTTCTTCGAGGTCCGCACGCGCTTCCACGCCGATGCGCTCACCGCCACCCAGGACTGGGGCAACCGCACCACCGAGCGCCTGCTGACGCAGATGGAGCGGCTGATGCAGCAGTCGGGCCTGCCGTTCCAGCAGCAGAAGACCGCGGCGCTGGAATTCCTCGGCCAGATGGTGAACACCCAAGCCCAGATGCTGGCCTTCTCCGATACCTTCATCGTGATTGCGATCGTGTCGCTGCTGGCGCTGATCCCGGCGGCACTGCTGTCGCGCTCGCAGCAGCCGGCGCGACGGCTCGCCTGGCGTTGAGACGGACTCATCTGAGCGCGCAAGATGCGCGCGGTCCGAAAGATCATGAATCTTCTGGACCGCGCGCATCTTGCGCGCTCATCGCCGCGATCGACCGTGGAGCATCGAATAGATTAGCGCTCTCTCCCGTGGCGCTCATGAATCATGATGCGCAACTCCGGGCGGGGTAGTCTCCGTCCTTGAGTCGCGCGCTCCCATGATCGTTCCGTTGTACCGCGGCAGCGCCGTCGATCAGGGGCGCCACGGGTCGTTGTATTTATCCGCGCCGATCCTGCGGAAGTCGCTCAGCCAGTCGCCTTCGTAGGGCCAGGCCTCGGGCGCGTTCGGGTCCGGTCCCTGCCAGAAGCGGGCGAGCGCATCGGGGCCGCCCTTTTCGAGCGACCAGGCCTGGCGGCGGAACGTCCAGCTGTCCGGCACCAGGCGGTGCGCTTCGCGGAAGTGCCGAATGGCGGCGGCGTGTTGGCCGTCCATCTCGAGCTGTGTGGCGAGCTGGAAGTGCGCATGGCCCAGCGCCTTGTCGGCGTCGCGCGGCCGCGAGCGCTCGATCACCTCGTCGGGCGCCAGCGCAAACCGGCTGTCGGCGCCCCGCGCCACCCAGTCGCGGAGCGCCGCGTGATAGCCTTCGGTGTCGCGGCGGATCTTGGCGGCCTCGGCCATCATGTCGATCATGCGCTGCGGCGCATCCGGCGGCATGGCGAGCCGGGGCCCGCTGCTGGCGGGCTGCGGCGGCGCCGGCGCCACTTCGGCCGGGCGCACGATGGTGCCCTTCTCGTCGATCCACACGCTGCTCGGGATGTTGACCACGCCCAGCAGCTCGGCCAGCACGTGATGCCGGTCGATCAGCGACGGATGCGTCGGCTTGGCCGCTTCGATGAAGGGGCGGCAGCCCGCGTCGCCCAGCGTATCGAGCCCGACCGTCACCAGTTCGAAGCCCTTGGGATGGAGTTCGTCGCGCAGGGACCGCCACACGGGCAAGTCTCGCGAGCAGCCTCAATAAGGGGCCCAGGCGTAGAGCAGGACTTTCTGGCCACGCAGGCTCGACAGGCTGAAATTGTTGCCGTCGAGATCGGGCAAATCGAGGTCGGGCGCCTCGGCGGTTGCCAGCGCCCGCGACCCGATGGCCGCCGGCCCGAGTGCCCACAGACGGTGCTCTTCGGATGCTACCAGCGGCATGCCCATGTCGTGCGCCACCTGGGCCACGTCGACGGTGTCGCCGGCCGGGCGCGACAAAGGAATGCAGACCGAGCCCTGGCAGGCACCTTCCGGCTTCAACGTCCAGCCGGTGCCGGCTTCGAACGCGCTTTTGGAAATGTGGAGTGACCGCAGCAACATGGATTGCCCCGTGTCCGGTTTTCAGTGTCCGGCTTTCAGTTGGTGGATGCCCGGCGGCAGGCCTTGCCGACGATGTAGGCGACGCCTTCCGGCCCCGCCTGCGTGGTGTGCAGGCAACCCGCGGCGATCTCGCAATGGTCGCCGGCCCGGAACGTCTCCGCATTGTTGTCGCGCACGATGGTCGTCTCGCCGCTTAGCACCATGATCCGCGCGTCGAAGTCGTGGGCGTGCAGTTCCTCGCGGAAGCCCGGCTTCTGGCCGCCGTGCACGACCTCGAACCCTTCGCGGCGCAGGTCGCTCTCGAATCCCTCGCGGCTGGGCGCTCCGTGACGGCGGCGGCCCGACAGCAGGGCGACGCCTTCCGGCCCCACATGCTCGGCATGCATGTGGCCCGTCGGGACGTCGAAGCATTGCCCCGCCCGGAAGGTGACCGGGCTGTTGTCGCAGGTGATGGTGATCTCGCCGCCCAGGACCAGCGCCCGGGCGTCGAAGTCGTGGCAGTGATTGGGCGTCACCAGGTTCGGCTTCACGCTGGTGTTGACGACCCTGAAGCCATCGCGGCGCAGGTCTGCTTCGAATTGGGCCGTGTCCATCGCAGGTGCTCCTTGCTCGGGAGGCGTATCTGTGCGCTATGGAGGATATGGTGTCAACTTTAGAGGACGAAATTAGCTTCCGGACGGGGCGCGCCGTCAAGCAGCAGCGCGAGGCGCTGGGCTTCAGCCTGCGGACGCTGGCCGCGCAGAGCGGCATCTCGTCCTCGATGATTTCGGACATCGAGCGCGGAACGAAGTCGCCGACCGTCTACACGCTGGTGCGGCTCGCGCAGGCGCTGGGGGTGACCGCCGCCGCCCTGGTCGACGATGGGGCGGGTCCGGCACCCCGCATTCGTGTTCTACGGAGAGGCGAGGGCGCTGGCGGTGAACATCCCGCCCGTTGGAAGAACCTGGCGCCTGGAATTCCGGGCAGCCGCATCGACTTCGTGCACTACCAGATCCCGCCGGCCACCGTGCTGGGCCCGACCGCCGCCCATGCGCCTGGCACGGTCGAGCACATGCATGTGGCCGCCGGCACCGTCCGGGTGACCGTGGGCGACGAAACCGCCGACCTCGCCGCGGGCGACGGCTGCAGCTGTCGCACCGATGTCACGCATGTCATCGAGAATCCCGATCCGGTGGCCGAGGCGTCGATTTACCTGATCGTCGAGCGGCGCTGATCCGGGAGTTGGTCCGTAGAACAAGTGATGGAGTGAGGAGAGCGATGTGAAGCGGCGCTTGTTTCTCGCCGGCCCGCCGGTGGCGGTCGCCGTTGGCGGCGTTCCCCGACGCGTATCGGCGCAAGCCAGCGGCAAGCGGCTGGTCGGCGTTCTCACCGCCTATGCCGATACCGATCCGGAAGGAACGGCGCATCTTGCCGGGTTCCAGAATTCCCTCGATCGGCTTGGATGGACCGACGGCCGTAATGTCCGGATCGAGTATCGTCGTGCGGTTGGCAATGCGGAACGCGCCGCCCTCCAGGCCGCCGAACTGCTCGAGCTGAAACCCGACGTCGTTCTGACGACGGGCGGCACCGCGCTCGTATCCGTGCTGCGGCTGACACGGTCCGTACCCGTCGTGTTCGTTACCGACTCCGATCCCGTGGCGTTGGGTTTGGTCTGGAGCCTTGCCCGCCCTGGCGGGAACGCCACGGGCTTCGTCTCGTTCTCAGCCGACATTGGATCCAAATGGCTGCAGCTTCTCAAGGAGATTTCCCCTGGCTTGGCGCGCGTTGCCATCCTGAAAAGCTCCAATCCGCAGGCCACCGTGACGTTGCCGGTCATCGAGGGCGCCGCCCCGGGATTGGGCCTCCGCAGTGTCGCCATCGATATCGGCAGCGGCACCGATATCGAGCGGTCCGTCGGCGAGGCCACGGGAGAGCCCAACACCGGGCTGCTGGTGCTTGCCGGCGCCACGGCGCTCCGCCATCGCGACCTGATCGTCGGATTGGCCGCCAGGCATCGGCTGCCGGCGATGTATTCGAATGCCGCCTTCCCGCGCGCCGGTGGACTGATGTCCTACGGCGTCGATCGCCGCGAGCGGATGGTGCAGGCGGCAGGTTACGTCGACCGCATCCTCGGGGGTGAAAAGCCCGCGAATTTGCCGGTGCAGACTCCGACTGTTTTCGAACTGGTGCTCAATGTGCGGACGGCAAGGACGCTGGACCTTGCGCTGCCACCGCACCTGCTCGCGCTCGCCAGCGAACTGATCGAATGACGGCAACCGGTTGAGAGCAGCCGGCGCAGCTTAATCCCTAACGAAGCTGTCCCAATTTCGTCCGCTCGAAGCTCCTGCGAAGTTCCGCCGTCGACAACAGCGCGTAACCCTTCGGCACCTGCGCAACGTCTTCGGCCGACCGATGCTCGACCGGCGTTTCGGCCAGCCGCAGCCTAGCCTCGCCGGCCGCATGGTCCCCGGCCTTCAGGCTGGCCATCGCACGCACCAGATACTCGCCGGCAAAAGCGTCCGGCGGCTGCCCGCTCGCCTCGTGGCCGGCGATGAAGGCTTCGATGCGCTCTTCCAGGCGGCGGCGCGCCGCGTCGGGCGCTTGGGGCGGCAGGGTCATGGCGGAAAGAGCAGGCTTCGCTTCGCCGCTGCCGTCGCTACTGCGGCGAAAGCCGTACCGCCGTCATGTAGCGGGTGCGGAAATAGGCCGAGTCCAGGTGCGTCACCGAGACGGGCGAGCCGCGCTGCGTGGCGTGAACGAAATGGTCGTTGCCGGCATAGATTCCGATGTGGGTGTAGGTACCGCGCGAGCCGAAGAGGACGAGGTCGCCGCGCTGCAGGTCGTTGCGCGCGACAGTAACGCCCTCGCGCACCATCTCGTGCGGCATGCGCGGAATCCTCTGCCCGAAGACCGCGCCGTAGAGGTAGTAGACGAAGCCGCTGCAGTCGAAGCCCGTCTTCGGCGAGGTGCCGCCGTAGCGATAGGGCGTGCCCAGGTATTTCATCGCGTGCGAGACCAGCCGGTCGCCCCAGTCGTTTGCGACAGAAGGGATGGCGGCGGGGGTGGCGAACGAGACCGGGAGCGCCTGGACCATGGTGGGCATTGTGGGCACCGGGGCCGGCGCCGCTTGCGTGAAGCCGGCGTAGCCGCCGTTCTCCTGCTGCCATCTGGCATTGAGTTGATCGGAAGAAGTATCGGAAGGATCGGCCTTCGCCTGAGGCTTCAGCTTCGCCTTGGGCGGCGCCTTCACCTGCGTGACCTGGGCCATTGCGGGAGAAAGAACAGCCGCCGTCCCGAACACGGCCACAGCGGCCAGCACCAGGATCCGGTTCGCCAACGCCATGAACTCCATCTCCCCCTGAACAAAGGCCATTGTGGCAATTTGGGTTCGCGATTGCACGCGGTTCTGACACACTGAGGCCTGGAGGTCGAGCCATCGGCCCTTGTTCTGAAGCTTGTGTTCTTGAGGATGGAAATGGGCGGCTCGCCCCTCGATAGACTGGTCATGGTCGCGGCCTGTGCCCTTGCACTCACAGGCTGCGCAAGTACCTCCTACCAGGAGGCGGCCATGGAAGCCTCCAACAACGGCAACCAGAAACAGGCGACCGAACTGGCCAGGAAAGAGGTCGCGCGGTTCGCCACCGCCGACCAGTGCTCGCCTAGAACCACGGTCAACTGCGGGACGCTGGCGCTCGCCTACGGCACGCTGGCCCGTTACCAGATCCTGGACGGCGATCGGGCGGGCGGGGAGGGCAGCTTCAGGAGCGCCAGGCAGGCGTTGCGCATCACCGATCTCGAGACCAGGGCGAGCGCCACGGCCGCGGTCTACAGCGACGTCTCGGAAGCCTTCTGGAAAACCGGCGACCGGGCCCGCGCCATCGACGTCTTCAAGGAAGGGCGGTCTGCGGGCGCGGACCAGTATCTGTACATGACCTCTGCCGCGCGGTTCGTGGATCAGCAGCAGCAGCAAGAGCAGCAGCAACAACCCGAGCAGGAGCCGACGACGTCAGGCGGAAATTCGACGGCTGCTCCTGGTTCCCAGCAATCGCCGCCGACCGCCCCAAGGCCGAACGCCCGAGCCACGACCCGAACGGCGGGCACGGGAACCGCCGGGCCTCCCCTTCAGCCGGCTACTCTTCAGCCAACGCCTCTGCAGCCGTCGCCCCTGCAGCCATCGCCCCTTCAGCCGACGCGGTAAGCAAGATGGATAGCCATGTTGGTGCCGGGCACAGACCAGTATCCGTACCTAACCTCTGCCGCGCGATCCGTGGAGCAGCAGCAACGACCTGATCAGCAACCGGAGCCGCGCAAGGGCGTCTTGCGCTCCCTCTCTGACATCAATTTGATCTAGATCTTCGGGGTGATCACTGTCGGCAAAGGGGTGGATCGCTTCCCTCTTTGATCACGCATCCGGTACTTGCTCTGGTATTCGCGTCTTTGCTTCGCGACTTCATACAAGACGATTCCCGAGCTTGTGCCGAGGTTAAGGCTCTCGATCATCCCGAACATCGGGATGCTAACGCACATTTCACTTCTTTCGACAGCGCGTTCACTGATGCCGACTGATTCGCTGCCAAACCAAACCGCAAGTTTGGAGTGTATCGTAAAATCGCCTTCATGCAGGAAAATGCTCGCCTTGCCCTTCACATGCGGCGACGTCACAACCGACTTGAAGTTCTTCTTTTCAAGATAATCAAAGCACTCATCGGTGCTATCGAAGCGTTTTACGAACGTCCATTTCACGGCCGACACCGAAGTTTTGGAAACGGACCTTCGTTCACGCAGATCTTGCCAATCCTCTGGAAGCGACCTGCGAGGATCGACCACATAAACCTTCTCAACGCCTAGGCCATTCACGTTCCGGATTACTGTTCCGAGGTTCTTTACATCAGTAGGATTCTCAAGCACCGCAATCAGGTGTTTGCAGCGAAATGGCTTGATCTCATCCGCGCGCCGACGAGCCGACCGCTTTGACTTGGTTTGCTCTTCCATGATGGGTCAGCCTCCACTCCCTTAATCCTACAGCAAATGCCTTTTTCTCAAGCCGACGCAAATTCGGGTATAGCACTTAGCGAACAGGGCAGGATTCGAACTGAGGCCTGTCTTGGTAAGTCGCAAGCGATACAAGCATCGCAAGCGCTGACGAGAGTTCCAACAAATTTGACAAGATCAGCAGGTTTCTGTTAAGAAAAAGTCTATCATGGCGGTCTTCATGTCCGCCTCGACCCAAGCCCGCCCGGCCCTCCGATTCAACGGGGCGCGGCGGGCTTTTTCCTGCTCAAACGAGGTCGAGATGTCCAAGCCGGAAAGCCGCGGCCCCGGTCGCGCGCCCCTGCCCGCGGCCAGGGCGAACGCCTTCTTCCATCCTCTCGGTCGCACCGGTTCGGTGACGGCCGCCGCCAACCGCGCCCAGCTCCGGCGCGCGGCGAATTTTCAGACAGTCCCGGCAATTGGGCCTGCGTTGAAAAGAATCGTTCCGGTCAAGCGGGCCGGTGCTTTGCGATTTTCTGGACAGACACATTCTGGACAACTCGTGTCTGAGAAATCCGCCGTCGATGGTCCACGCCGGGCAAGACAGCGCCGCGATTCGGACCTGTTGCGACGGGACGCCGGCGCTGTGCCGGCGGTCCTGGGCAAGCCGTTGAGGCGGCGGGCAAATCGCGGCCCGGCGGCACAGGCGGCGGCACGGCTGCCGCCGGTTGACGGCACGTTTCGTGTGCCGCTGCCCGGTCTCCTCGACACGACCTCAGCGGCTTCCGCCGCCCAGCGGAAACTGGACGTTGATGCCGCCGTAGACCTGGAAGGTCGGCACGCCGGCGCCGTTGCGGATCGCCGCGTACTGCGGCTCGACGAAGAGGTTGAGGAGGCGGCCTTCGGGAAGCGCGATCGCCCGGCCGAGGCCGATGCCGACGGGCACCACCGTGGTGCGCTGCGCGAGGTCGAACGCCACGATGCCGCTCGAGCGCAGGTAATAGCCGTCGTGGAGATTGTAGAAGAGCAGGGGCTGGAAGGTGAGCGACTGCGACTGCCGGTCGAACGACTGCTGATAGGCGGTGAGGAGCGCCGTCAGGCCCCAGGCATGCCGCGCGCTCGCGATGCCCTGGCCGCCGACCTGCCAACGGCGGTCGCCCAGCGCGGGGCTGGTGGCCGTCGGCACCACCGCCAGCGGGCCTGCGCCGAACTTCACGCCCTTCACGGTGGTGACCGGCACGTTGAAGATCGTGAGGTCGCCGATGCCGGTCTGCGCACCGCCCGGCCCCCAGGCGCTGGCCAGCACGGGGAAGGAGGCGCGGGCGAACTGCGGGATGCCGAAAGTATCGTGCGGCAGCACACTGCGCAGGTTGGTCTGGTTGGCGCCGCTGCCCAGCTGCCCGTTCAGGAAAGGCTGGAAATAGTCCTGGAGCTGCAGCGCCACCATCGGGGTCAGCGGATCGTTGCCGACGTTCTGCGTGCTGTCCCGCGCCGCGGCGGCGGCGGGCAGCGCCAGCAACGCCACCAGCAACGCCGCCAGCAGCACCGAGAGCCGCCGCCCCATCGTCGTTACTGCATGAACCAGCCGTGGCTCACCACGGCCGACTGGCCGCTGTGCACGGTGTTCCTGGCGGCGGCGTAGAACAGCACCGCATCGGCCACGTCGTCGGTGGTGGTGAACTGGCCGTCGATCGTGTCCTTCAGCATGACGTTCTTGATCACGTCGGCCTCGGAGATCTTCAGTTCCGCGGCCTGCTCGGGGATCTGCTTTTCCACCAGCGGCGTGCGCACGAAGCCCGGGCACACGACGTTCGACGAGACATTGAACTCGGCGCCTTCCTTGGCCAGTACCTTGGAGAGGCCGATGAGGCCGTGCTTGGCAGTGACATAAGGTGCCTTGAGCTTAGAAGCTTCCTTGGAGTGGACCGAGCCCATGTAGATCACGCGGCCGTACTTGGCGGCATACATGTGTTTCAGGCAGGCCTTGGTGGTGAGGAAGGCACCGTCGAGATGGATGGACAGCAGCTTCTTCCAGTCGGCGAAGGGGAAGTCGACGATCGGCTTCACGATCTGGATGCCGGCGTTGCTGACCAGGATGTCGATCTTGCCGTACTTGGCGATGGTGTCGGCGACGCCCTTTTCGACCTCGGCCTCGTCGGTCACGTTCATGGCGACGGCGAAGGCATCGCCTCCCTTGGCCTTGATCTCGGCCGCGGTCTTGCTCGCGGCATCGAGGTTGAGGTCGGCGATCACCGGGATGCCGCCTTCGGCCGCGAGCCGCAGCGCGATTTCCTTGCCGATGCCGCTCGCGGCGCCGGTGACGATGGCAACTCTTCCTGTGAAGCGGGACATCAATGGCTCCTGTTACTTGGCGAGATAATCGAACACGACTTCACCGAGACCCAGCGTCAGGTCGGTGACGAAATGGCTGGCCGACACGACCTCGCGCACCGGCAGGCGGGCGACGTCGCACTGGGCATGGTCGAAGAGCTGCAGCGCGGCGGGGCCGGTCCAGGCGCCCTTGAGCGTCACGTCCTCGCAGTAGTAGCGCACCAGCTCGCAGATGCGCGGCGTGCAATCGACGTGCGGGATGATCTTGATCATGAAGGCGGGCTTGGCCAGGCTCTTGAGCAGCGGCGCCTTGTCGAGCTCGCGGTGCTTATAACCCATGGTGGCGTTGACGCAGAGCACCGAGCCGTAGTGGAGCGTGCAGACCAGCGTCTCGCTCTCGTGGGCGATCCTGGGCGTGGCGAGCTTCTTTGGGAAACCCCAGATCTCGCGGCCGCCGGCGATCGGCGAATTGTCGTCGAGGTACATGGCGTGGACGTAGCCGCCTTCCTGCACCTGGCCGTCCTTGTCCTTGAAGCGCACCGGGATCACCTGGCCGGTCTCGGTATAGTCGCCGAAGCCGGTCGAATCGGGCATGCGGATGAACTCGTAGTTCACCGTGTCGCCCACAGGCTCGAGCGGCTCCGGCACGATGGCGCGCAGCAGCTCGGGGTCGGTGCGGTAGCTGATGATGACGAACTCGCGATTGTAGAATTTGTAGGGCCCGCGCGGATAGGCCGGGTTGTTGAGCGGCATCGCGAAGGCGTTCTTGCGGACATCGGCCAGTTTCATCGCTTGGTCTCCTCACGGCCCTGGCGGGCGAGATCGAAGGTGAACACGCCATCGGCGCTTTGCGGGCGCTGCAGCACTTCGGGATGGGCCAGCGTGTGGACCATGTCGTCGTAGCCGGTCTTCCAGTGCTCCTCCATCGTGCGGCGCGAGAACTCGTAGTCCTTCGATGCGCCTTCGTAGCTCCGGGCGTGATAGATCAGGTGGATGATGTTGTAGACCTTGGCGTCGGCCTCCTGCGCCAACAGCTCGGCCTCCGGCGTCTGGCGCAGCTCGGGCCGCATGTTGGCCAGCAGCATGGCGGCGGCACGGCGCACCGCCTGCATCTTGCGGAACTGGTCGGTGCCGGCCCGGGTTCGGCTCGAATAGCGGATGTCCTTCAGGCGCACGTCGACCTCGACCATGTCGCGCGGCAGCTCGCCGCGGGCGCTCCACAGGTCGATCTGGAACGCCAGCGTGTCGTGACGCGGCCGCGCGTCGAGCATCCATTGCAGCGGCGTGTTGGAGACGACGCCGCCGTCCCAGTAGAACTCGCCGTCGATCTCGGTGGCGGGGAAGCCGGGCGGGAGCGAGCCGCTGGCCATGACATGCGCGGCGCCGATCTTGTGCGTCGTGCTGTCGAAATGGGCGAAGTTGCCGGTCTGGACGTTGGTGGCGCCGACACAGAAGCGCATCGGCCCCGTGTTCAGCCGGTCGAAGTCGACCAGGTTTTCCAGCAGCTCCTTCAGCGGCGTGACATCGTAGAAGCCGAGCGTCGCCGGGCTGGCCGCCCGGCCGAAGACCGGCGGCGGCACGCGCGGCTTGAAGAAGTTGGGCGCCCCCCACAGCAGCGTGCCCATGGCGCGCCACTGGTTGACCATCATGCGCGTCATGTCGTTGGGCAGGTCGACGCCGCTGAGATAGGGAACCCCGAGCGGCGGGGTCGTCACCGTCTCCCAGAAGGCGCGTAGCTTCTCGACCCGCCGTTCCGGCGGGTTGCCGGCGATCAGGGCCGCGTTGATGGCGCCGATCGAAATGCCCCCGACCTCGTCGGGGTGGAGGTCGGCCTCGGCCAGTGCCTGGTAGACCCCGCCCTGGTAGGAGCCGAGCGCGCCGCCGCCCTGGAGGAGGAGCGCGATGCGTTCGAAGTCGGGACGCACTGCGGGCTTGGTACTCATGGTGCCTCTCTTTCGCGGCCGGAGCGCCGCGGCGATGACTTCTGGCCTGCCGTCTACACGACGGCAATGACGATTCAACCGCGGACGGGACAGGCCGGGCAATACGCCGCAAGCCGCTGGTCCAATGCAAGAAGCGGACCCTCAGACGACCTGCAACGCCCGCAGCATCGACAACTCCCCATCGGCGAGCGTGCGGGCCCGATCGATCAGACCGGCGAGGGGCTCGTCGCGGAGGACCTTTGCGGCAGCATCAGCCCATTCGTCCGGCCGCTTCTTGCCGGCGAGGATTTCGGCCAGGAAGAGCTGTTGCGCACGGTCGACGGGAATGCCGCCGCCGGTGACGGGGCTTGCGAGGGCGTGGACATCGCCCGCGGTGTGGGCGCTGGCGATCAGATGGGCGTTGAGCCTGTCGGTCCGCGGCCGCACCCAGGCCGTGACCCCTTCGTCCTGCGCCGCCTGGATCAGGTCGCAACTGGCGATCAGGATCGCGGCCTCGGCGATCTGGCCGAGCGAAATGCCCCTCGGCTGCAGCACCTGCTCGATCCGGCCGAGCGACCAGACCTTGCCATCGCTCAGTGTCTCGAGCACAGCGCCATACGCCGCCTCGCCCGGGCCGGTTTGGCTCAGCGCCAGGGCGGCACGCAGCTTGAGCGGCAACTCCAGCGGATGCACGACCGCGACCACCCGCTCGAGGCGGAGTGCTTCGGCGCGGTCGGAGGCGGCGAGGCGTTCGGCGCCCTTGATCCAATAGTCGCGGCGGAAGCGCGGGTTGACGATCAGGTCCTTGACCGTCTCGCGCAAGCCGACGTTGGGGACGTCCGCGAGCACATCACGTTGCGCGGCGGACAGGCCCATCGCATCGATGTGATCGGCATAGTCGGTCGAGCAGGCGTAACGCACGTCGGCAGGCGCCAGCCAGCGGGCGACGGTCGCGAAGTGCATTGGCTGCCAGTCGCGGTTGAAGAATTCATGCGCCAGGTAGTGGCGATCGTCCTCCCGCATGGCCTTGAAGCTCTCGACGGTCCCGGGATTGTCGCGGGCAAACCCCGGGTTGGCGGCCAGCAGCCGGTCCAGGAAACGAATCGCTTCGTCGATGCGCTCGGCGATCGGCGTGCCCTCGCTGCCAGCCCGGTTCGCATGTTCGACGAGCAGGTGGCGCAGCGGCGAAAACGCCGCCCAGCCGGGAAGCGCGTTATAGCCCATGTACACGACGCCGCCCGGCCTCAGGCGGCGACGGATGAAGGCCACGATCACGGCGCGGTTGCCGTCGGAGATCCAGCTCCACACGCCGTGGAGGCCGATGTAGTCGAACATCGGCAGGTCGCGGGCGGAGAAATCGACGAAGGAGTCGCTGTGGAGGTCGACGCTGGCCCCCGCTGCATCCGCCAGGCTTCGGGCAAACGCGACGTGGCCGGGATTGATGTCGGTGCCGTGCCAGCGCACCGCCGATGCGGCGGCATGGATGCCGAGGCTCACGCCCTGGCCCAAACCGAGTTCGCAGGCCGCCGTGACCGTCGGCACCGGAAGGCCGGCATTCAGGAAGGCAAGCCGCAGCCGCAGCGGGTTGAGCTCGCTGTGATAGCTGTAAGTGTAGTCGATGTCGGTCCTGTAGCCGTCGGCTGTGTCGCTCATCTCTGCGGCTCGCACCTCAGCCATTTCCCGCGACCGCCTTGAAGGCGAGCCGGAACGGGCGTGTCGCATAGTACGCGCCCCAAAGCGCCCGAGGCAGCTTGAGGGCGGCGTAATCGCCGGGCGTTGGCGTGAAGGCGAGGCGAAGGGCGCCCTTGATTCTGTCCAGCCGGCGGTCGCAAAGCCCGAGATCGACGAAATTTTCACCCTCCGGCGAGGGCAGATCTCCGCTGCGCATGCGGCCGGCCAGCGACAGCGCGCGGGCACGGACCCGATCGCTTTGCGCGAGGAGGCCTGCCAACGCGATGGGCGGCGCGACGTCGAGCAGCTCTTGCGACATCGCGCAGCCGAGAAGAACCGCGTCGCCGCAGCCCTGACCGAGTGCGCGTCGATGGACCGTGGACCAGTCGAGGTCGCGATGGCGATCGATCATCAGGGCAAAATCCCGGACCCACTTCAGCAGCTTCCACACTTCTTTCGTGCCATGTCCGGCCAGCAACAGCGCCAGGTTCGCGCCCGCGACGGCCGGGATGTCACGATCGCCGATCGATATCCGGCCGAGCTCGTTCCAGACATCTTCCGTCCTCAGGGGAAAGGGTACATGCGTGCCGCTCAACGCCCAATGAAGGTCGATCGCGGCTTCGCCGTCGCTACGCGCAAAGGCGTGCTGCCTCAGATGAGCGAGAAAGGCGCGTCGGAATGCCCGGTCGCCCTGGGCGCTCCGATACCCCAGGAAAGCCAGCACGTCCTCGGCGTCTTCAGCCCGGTCCTCGGACACCAGAACATCGATGTCGTTGTATTCGCGGAGCGCCAGGTCGCCGTAGAGGGCGACCGCCAGTGCGGGGCCCTTGAAGGCTGCGAAAGCAATGGCCTTGTCGTCGAACGCCGCCGCCACGCGCCGCAGTTCGCTGGACAGGGTCAGCGTTCGCACGAGATGCCGCTGCCGGAAAAGTTCGAGTGCGCTTCTCTCGAGCTCAGGGACGGCTTCCCAGGCGAGGTGGTTCAGGCATTGGAAAAGCTGGGGCCGCACGCCATGGGCTTCGGCCAGCCGGGCGAGCAGCGGGTAGTTCAGTCCGTTGCGAAGCAAATCCCGGAGCCGCGCCAGATCCGGAGCAGGCCGCGCCGCCAGGCAGAGGAGGTCGAATTCAGCGCCGCCTGTTCGAACGCCCGGCACCGGGTTGCGGCGATCCAGGCGGGATCAGGAGTGCGAGTCACTGATCGGATGATGGCCGCCGCGCCCGGTGAATCGGTTGTTCTTTCCGTCCTTGGCGCCTTTGGCGCTCTTGGTCATGGTCAACTCGCGCAGCGCGCCCAGTCTGGTGAGGACGGGCTTCTCGTAGGCCTTCTTTGCCAGCGGCAGTTCCGATCCGGAGGCCTCTTCGGTTTTGTTCGTTGAATTGTCCATCATGGCATGGCCTTTCACTTTCACCCTGTCTTCTCGACGAGGCGCTCTTCTTCCAGACGCGCCAGTATCTGCACCACGTCGGCCTCGCAGGCACCCTCCGATACATCGAATTCGGCCCGGATCGAAGCACAAAGGTCGGCCACCGACCGGGGGTGCTCAAGCGAATCCCAGATGTGGACGCCGACGCCCTTGAGCCCGAAATAGAGCGCGCGATCGAGATCGAGAATTGCGACCTCATCGTTGATCTTGCAGGAAACCTGCTGTGTCGATCGTTTGAAAACCACCGGGGACTGGCCCATGCCGTTTCGTCCTGAAGCCCGTCGAGGGGACGAGCAAGATTTCGCCTGATCGTTCATTTCAAGCGTTGCCGCGAATTTACCAAGAGTTTCCCTGCAGATCAAATGCAATAAATTGTGAACGCGGGGTGTAAAGGACGTCACCCAGGGGCCAGCCAATGGTCGAGGCTATAGGCTGCCATGGCGAGACAAATCTCGGTTTCAGACGCCTGCGCCATCGGCAGGTGCTTTGCATCGACATAGTACGCAAACCTTCCTCCCCGGGATGGTTCCGGCAGGCCATGCCTGCGCATCGATGCCACGTCCGGATAGCATGCAAGCGGCGTCTTTTCGCGATTGAGCACTTCGACCGGCAGCCGGTCGCGCATCGCCTCGCGCATCAGGTGCTTTTTCCAGCCCCATGGAATCGGCGGTACGGAGAGCATGAATTCTGCGACACGGAGGTCTAGATAGGGGTGGCGCCGCACGATCGGCGCCAGCCGCTCGCGGAAATTCATGTCGTCAAGATCGCTTTGCCAGAAGGGGCTGGTGAATGAGGCGATCGCCAGCGGGCGCCACGGATGAGATGTGTCACCGCCGTCGCCCGGGGTTGCCATACGCTCCGTCAGCTTCAGGCGTTCGGCGAAATCCCGGTTCAGCCATGGCGGCGGTATGTCGCTGCCCCTGGCTTCCGGCCGAGATCTGGCGTAGCGCCGGAACGTCTGGGCCCATCCGGCGGTGCCCTTGACCCCTGCGTACTGAACCAGTGTACCGGTGAGACGGCTCCACGCTCGCCGCTTGAGCAGCCATCCGAGATAGCTGTTCCGTTCCAGGGTGAGCGCGTTGTCCGGCCCTTCGCCTTCGAACCAGACCGAGGCGGATCGCGCCCTGTCGCCATCGATCTGACGGATGTTGTGGGCGTTGAGGATCGAAATCGACGGCTCGGCGGACCTGATATCGCGCGAGCGCCATTGCGGATCGTAGACGAGGTCGTCGACCACCCTGATGCGCAAGTCGATTCCGAGACGACGTGCGGCGAGGGAGGCGAAATGATCCTCCCTTACGTGCATTAGCTGCTCGTAGTGTTCGCATTCGGCCACAACCCGCAAGGTGTCTGCCGTCACATCGACGGCGCTGGCCGCGAGGGTCGTGGAATCGAGGCCGCCGCTCATGGAGATTCCCACGCGGCCCGCCGGCAGCCGGTCGGCAACGGCAAGCGACAGCAGTTCGCGAAAGCGCTCGGCGTAGGTTCGTGGATCGCGAAAGTAAACCGGCTCGACGACATTCAGGCGCCAATAGCTGCGGACGGCAGCACCTGCCTCGTTCAGCCTAATGAGATGGGCGGGGGCAAGCCGCTGGATGTTGCGGTACACGGTCCGTTCGAATTCGCGCGAAGCGGCGCCAGTCAGGAAGTCGGCGATCCAGTAGTCGTCGAGTTCGCGGCCGGCCGACGCCCGTGCCGCGATCCAGTCGAGCGAATCGCCGATGTACCAGGTGTTTCCCTGGCGGGCGTGAAACAGCAGCCGGACGCCCATCTGGTCGCGGACGGCGATCAGGCTTTGCCGCTCGTCGTCCCACAGGGCAAAGGCAAAATCGCCGGCGAGAAATTCGACGAACCGCTCGCCCCACCTGGCGTAGGCGTGGAGGCAGAGCAGTGCATCGGGGATCGCGTCGACATCACCGATCTCTGCCGCCAGTCGCGCCTGCAACTCGCGGCGCCCATCGAGCCGGATGCGCCCGACGATCCAGTAACGGCCGCCGAGGGAATGAATGACGGCCGCCTCTCCGGGGGCAGCGGACGAGTCGGCGTTGGAGCAGATGAAGGCGGCCCGGCCGGCGTCGCCGAACAGCTTGACGTCGGATGCATCGCCGAGCTGGCGTACATCCAGAGACTCGGCATGAAGGTTGAACACTGCGGCAAACAACGTCAGCCCGCCCGCCAGGTCGTGAGCACCGTGTAGCGCTCCTGGCCCTCCTCGCCGATCAGCACGTGCCCCTCGTGAAGAATCCAGGCGTGAGCTGCGATGCCGTTCGGTTCATGCGCGACGCCGATGTGGAGTTCAGAGGCGTGCCCTTGTGCCGACAGCAGACGCTGAAGGGCGAGGGCGGAGCTCAGGCACGTCGCCCCGGGCATCCGTCGCGAGGCCGCGCGAACCGCCCAGACGACGCGGTCGACCGGCGTGGTTCCCTGCCTGACACGGCCGGCCCAGGCGCGCAGGCGGTCGATCGTCACGAGATGCAGCGCCGCCCGGACGAGGACGAGTGTCGCGAACGCCTGGATCAGAAGCGCCCGATCGCGGCGTGGCAAGGCGAAGTAGGTGGCCAGTCGCGTCACGCCCCGATCACCCGGCGGATTTCTGCCGCAACGTCGTCCATGGCCTCCACACTCCTGGGATAGTGCAGCTCATAGACCGGAAGCACCTCGGCGACACGTGCCGCGAACTCGATCTGTCGCGCGAGTCGGTCGGGCCGGGCATACCTCGTGTCCATGGTCGACGATATGATCACCCGGGCGAGGTCCACGCCGCCCAGGCGCGTGCGGGAGACGGCCTCGGCGACGGGTTGGTCTTCCGGGTGGCCTAGATGGAACAGGGCGGCGAGCGGCGTGGGCTCGCGATGGCGTGGCACGGTGGTGCGCGGCTGCACCATGATCTTGCCGCTCAGCGAATTGAAAAAGCCGTCCGCCACCGCGCCCGGCAGGAATCCGGTGCCGGGCTCGTCGAGCAGTTTGAGGCGGTAGGGACCGGCGTAGGCCAACAGCGATCCGCCGGCGAATTTCACGCGCAGCATGTCGTCGGTGATGAGGTCGGCGCCGCGGCTGATGAGAAACGCAGCCAGCGTGGATTTGCCCGCCCCGCTGAGGCCAAGCAGCCCGACCGCGCGGCCGTCGATCTCGAGGACGGTCGAGTGCAGCGTCTCCTCGCCCTGGAGCGTGAGAGAGGCGCTCATGACGAAGTTCAGCAGATTGGCCTCGAAAGATCTCTGGTCGATGTCGCCCAGCCTTCCGCAGGTCACGGTTCGTCCGTCGGCGGAGATCAGGGTCTCGAAAGCGCCGTCGGCCTTCATGTAGACGCTGCCATCGTCCAGCACGGCATGGTGGACCCAGTCGTGGGGGTCGGTGGCGCGGCCGGGGGCGAGCGTGCGAAAATACTCGGGCGACGCGAAGTCGAGCGTGACCGCGGACGCGCCGTCGCCGTCGGCCACTTCCTCGACCGAGGTCAGCCGCAGCTCGCTTTCGATCACGAGGCCGTAGACTCTGTAGCGATAACGGTCGTTCACGCGGTCTCCTGCCGGACGCTATTGAAACAGCCATATCGGAGGGGTAAGCGGTAGGCATGATAAGAATCGACTGCCGGGGCGTTCCGACCGATGCCCTCGCACAATCCGAGCAGATCCGCGCGGCGTCCGCTTGCTTTGAACGACATGGCTACGCGATCCTCGACCACATTATTCCTGAAGACACCGTTCGGGCCCTGCACGACGAATTCAACGATCGATACCGGGACTACATAGCAGATCGCGAGCCCGAGGATTCGCTGCAGGTCGGCAACAAGCGCTTCATGATCCCGCTTCACCTCTCGGGCAACCTCGGCGCCCCCTTGGTGTTCGCCAATCCCTATGTGATCGCGCTGGTGCGCGAAGTCCTCGGCAAGGAGGCGGTCCTCGAAGCCTTCGGCGCCATCATCTCGCTCAGCGGGTCCGAAGCGCAGCATCCCCATCCCGACGGCCCGCCCTTGTTCGGCTCGGAGATCTCGACGCTCCTGCCGGCCCATGCGCTGACCTTCGCAATGCCCCTGGTCGAGATGAACGAGATCTCGGGCACTACCGCCCTCTGGCCGGGCAGTCACCGGCTGAAGGATCGTCCTGAAGTGGCGCCCCAGCGGCCGGTCATCCCAGTGGGATCCTGCCTGTTGTGGGACTTCAGGCTCATCCACAGCGGGGCGCCGAACCTGTCGGACCGGCCCCGGCCGATGGTCTACGCCACCTATGCGCGGCGCTGGTATCAGGACCCCGTCAACTTCATCAAGGCGGCCCAGCAGCGCCTCGTCTTCGATCCGGCCTTCGTCCAGAGCATTCCCAAGGAGATGCGGTCGCTGTTTTCGCACGTCCGCGGCGCCTTGCTGCCGGGCGAGCCCTTCCGGGAATGAAGGCCACACCCGACCGGTTTGCCGACGCGGCAGAAGCCCTGCTGAAGCAGGCGGCGCTATCGCCCAGTCAGATGGTGGAGCGGTTCGAAGCGGCGCTCGATATCGACCGGTGGCGGCAGCTGGCGCCCTTTGCCTCGATCGGGGAGCCGATCGTCTCCGGCAACCATGCGAAAATCGCGCCGCAGGATGCCGTTCGCGAGAAGACCCGCCTCGACGAAGACGGCTACTTCTGCCTGAAGCGGGTATTCGATCGCCGGCGGATCGACAGGATGCACGACATTGTCAGGGCAGTTCGGGCCGATGGCTGGCCGGCTGCCTTCGCCTTCGTCTACGACGACTTCTGGAGCATCGCGCGATCCCCGGCGATAACCGCCTTTCTCGAGGCGTCGCTTGGCGCGGATTTCGTCCAGAATACCGTCGTCTGGGCGCACTGGGTCCCCGATGCGAAGGGTGTGGCCGGATGGCGCCCGCATGACGACTACCGGGGAGGCGACGACACGTTCCTGTCGCTCTGGATTTCGCTGTCGGATGCCACTGTCGAGAACGGTTGCATGTTCCTGGTGCCCGCTTCCAGGTCGCGCGAAGTCACCGAGACGATCAAGGCCCAGGACAGTCTGTCGAACGTATTGTTCCGCAAGACGTTGCAGGACGTGGTGGCGCTGCCTGTACCGTCGAGGTCGCTGATCGGCTGGCGCGGCGACGTGATTCATTGGGGCGGCTCGAACTCCGGCAGCCCCGTGCCGCGCGTGAGCCTGGCCCTGGAATTCCGGTCGCGGGATGCGAAGACGATCCGCTTCGAACGGCCGTTGATCGACCCGCGGGTGGCGCTGCCGCCATTCAGGACGCGCCTGTTCGCGATCACCAAGGCGCTCCGTGAGTACACCAGCTTCGAACCGCTTCTGCTGCGGCACCTGCCGCTGGCCGAACGGATATTTGAAGAAACCTCTCCGGGAGAATGACGTCACCGGGGCAGGCATCGAGGGGCGTCAGGCCGGGATTCCTGGTCCGCGGATCGCTGGGCTACGCCCGAAGCTGGGCAAAGAACATTGTGAAGGCGGCGCTTGGCCGCAAACCGTACTTCACGCCGCATGATGTGTTGTTCCGCTTGTATCTTCGCCAGCTTCGCGGTGGACCGAAACTCAGGAAGATCACCAGCGACGCCTCGGCGGGCGAGGGGGCGGGCTCGCAGGCGCTGATGACGATGAGGGCGATCGACTTCGCCCGCCGCACCGGCCTCACCTATGTCCACACGCCATTCTCCGACATCTATTATGCCGATCGGCCGATGCAGGCCTGGGCCGACGCCTGGGAGGCGCACTTCAATCTGGGCCTCGGTGAAGTCCGCGACGATCGCGACGCCGGCGACACCGTCAACTTCGCTTTCACCTTTTCGGCATTGCATGTGCTCTTCGGCGTCGAAGAGCTCGAACCGGATTTCGACGACGCGACCATCCGCGAGTTCCGCCGCAGGTACTACGCGAACAAGTCGCCGCGAAAGAACGAGATTCTTTCCATCTGCGTCCATGCCCGCCGGCGCAATCGCAACGACGTTCCGTCCGACCCCACCACCGACTTGGCGTGCTTGGCCCGCGTCCTGGCGCGAGTCCGCTCCGTGCTGGACGCCCATCGGATCGACTACACGCTGCGTATCTTCTCGCAGGGAGAGGTCGAGGAGTTCTGCGATCTGGACGTGCCGGCATCCGCGCTTTTTCTCGATGTCGATCCGCTCTGGAGCATGCGCGAGATGATCGAGGCCGATATCCTCGTCACGGCACTGGGCACTTTCAGCTACGTGGCCGGCCTGCTCAGCGACGGAATCGTCCTCGGCGCGGCGTCCGAAACGTCGGCCCGGGGATGGCTCGCCTACGACGCCAACGGGAATCTCGATTCCGACGCGCTTGGGCGCGCCGTCACCAGCTTGCCCTCGACCAGCGTGAGGTAGCGGTCGGCGCCGGTGATCGCCGCCGGCCGGTGCGTGACCAGCACGATCGTCGTCCGGCCGCGCAGGCGGGCGATCGTTTCGAGCAGGCGATCCTCGTTGCCGGCATCCAGCGCGCTCGCCGGCTCGTCGAGCAGGATCAGCCGCGGCGCGCGCAGCAGCGTTCGTGCCAGTGCGAGCCGCTGGCGCTCACCGCCGGAGAGGCTGGTGCCGCGGTCGCCGACGACGGTATCCAGGCCGCGCGGCAGGTCACGCAGCAACTCGGCCAGTCCCGCCAGCTGCAACACGTCCCGCATCCGCTCGTCCGACGCCGTGGGATCGGCCCAGGCGAGATTGGCGCGGATCGAATCGTGGAACAGGAAGGGCTCCTGCGCCATGTAGCCGACCGACCGGCGCCAGGCCGGCGCGAGATCGGCCGAGAGTTCGACGCCATCGATCAGGATCCGCCCCGCCGCAGGGACGATCAATCCGCCGAGGAGATCGAGCAGCGTGCTCTTGCCGGCGCCCGATACACCCGACAGCACGGTGAGGGAGCCCGCCGACAGCGCGAGGTCGATGCCGCGCAGCACGTCGCCTGCTGCCGTGTCGTAGCCGAAGTCCACGCCCTCCAGGCGCAGGTCCCGGTCGAACGGGACGGCGCCTCGTGGCGCTTGTCCCGTTCCGGTCCGGTCGGCCGCGGCGTCGCACTCGGCGATGGTCGCGGCGACAATCCGGAAAGCCGATGAAGAGTGGGCGAACTCCTGCGCCATGTTCAGGATTTCCTGGAACTTCGGCATGATCCGCTGGAAGACGAGGATCAGGACGAGAAGGCTGGCCAGCGGCAGCCCGAGCCAGCCGACGGCCAGCCAGAGGAGGGCGGCCAGCACCACGGCGGTCGCGATCTCCAGGATCAGCTCCGTATTGGCCATCAGGCGGCGGCTCGCCAGGCCCGCGCCTTCGGCCTGCTGCACGGCCTCGGCGAAGGCGCGCACGTGCTGCGCTTCGGCGCCGTACGCTTTGGTCAGCTTGAGCGCCTGCAGGAACTCGGTGATCTCGCGGCTGACGCGCGTGCCGGCCTCGGAGACGATGTCGCCGAGGCGCCGGCTTTCGATCAGCCGGCGCCGCAAGCCCCACGCCAGGCAAAGGCCCAGCGCGATGGCCAGGGCAGAGAAGCCGGGCGCGATCGCGAAGCCGATGGCGATGTGCGCCAGGAAGATGACGAGGCGGGCCGGAACCTCCAGCAGCAGCTGGACGCCATGCTCGACACGGTCGATCTCGGAGGCGAAGAGCGCGTGGAAATCCGCCGTTCGTTTGCGCCTGAGGAACGACCACGAGGCATTGGCGATGGCGGCATAGGCCCTTGTCTTGAGGTCGACGGCATAGTCGAAGCGCAGCCGTGCGACGGCGTTGTCCTGCAGGCGGTCAACGACCGCACGCAGGACGGCGATTGCCAGGAACACCAGCAGCAGGCCCGCCAGCGTGCCGGGCAGCAGCGCGAAGAGCCAGCCGGCCACGCCGGTCATGACGGGCATCGGCGCGCCCAGCGAATTCAACAGCGGCACGAGAAGCATCAGGCCGATACCGTCGCTCAGGCCCGCCACGAGGATCAGCACGGCAACGTAGACCAGCCGGCGGGCACCGATCGACGGCCCGCGCAGGTGCCAGGCCGCTTTAAGATCAGCCAGCATCGGGCAAGGCTTTACTCCGCGGCCGCGGCGAAGCGCAGATCGGGCAGTGGCCGGGAACGGTCGATGGCGGCGCCGGCGTCGAACTTCTTCAGTTCCGGCATCACCGTGGCCGCGAACATCCTTATGTTGCGGGCCGCCTCCTCGTGCGCCATGCCGGCATAGGAGAAGACGCCGACATAGGCGGAATTGTTGGTCTGTTCGTGGATCTTCATGATCTTTTCGTAGACCTGCTCCGGAGTCCCATAAACCTGCAGGTCGGCGAAGAATTCGATCGCCTTCTGGTCGCCGTAGACGGCGAGCTTCTCGTTCATCTTGGCGTAGTACTCGTAGCCGCGCTGGTTCTTCATGTGCTCGCCAGCGAACTGATAATGGTCGAGCACGGTGCGGTAATAGCCGCCGATGTACCTGATCGCCATCTCGCGCGCCCGCTCGGCGCTTTCGTCGACGAAGGTCCAGCCGGCCGAGATCGGCTGCGGCGCGTCGGTGCCGTTGATCTCGCGGTAGAGCGTGTTGTATTCGGCCAGTTCCTTCTCGACCTCGCGCCACGGCTTCTGCGGGATGATCAGCAGGCCGACGCCCAGCCGGGCCATGATGCGCGCGCTCTCGGGTGAGACCGCGGCAGCGTAGGTGCGGCCGCGGAAGCTCTTGAACGGCGCGGGCCGGATTTCCACGGGCGGCTGCTTATAGTGCTTGCCCTGGTATTCCATCACGCCGGTCTCGAGGCCTTTCAGCAACGCCTCGCCGTATTCGACGAACAGTTCGCGGCTGTCGCCCATGTCGAGGCGGAAGCCGTCGAACTCGACTTTGCCGGCGCCTCGGCCGAGACCCAGGATCATGCGGCCGCCCGAGAGGTGATCGAGCATGGAGATCTGCTCGGCGGCGCGCATCGGGTCGTGCCACGGCAGCACCACCACCATCGAGCCCAGGCGAACATGCTTGGTGCGGCCGGCCATGTAGGACAGGAACTGCACCACGTCGGGGCACATCGTGTAGTCGGTGAAATGGTGCTCGACCGACCAGA
>LNFM01005334.1_pt1 | contig 24078 bp, 21 predicted proteins | sample 596031 | NCBI WGS metagenome assembly LNFM01 (sample SAMN04254537, study PRJNA301005) | activated carbon metagenome | isolation source: dual media filters at the Ann Arbor, Michigan drinking water treatment plant | place: USA: Ann Arbor | reverse complement strand
TGGCCGTTCTCGAGCTTGACCCGGAACATGGTGTTCGGAAGGGTCTCGAGCACCGTGCCTTCGAATTCGATGGAATCGTCTTTGGACATTCTTGGTTTCGCTGGACGGGGAAGCCGGCCTTGGAAGCCGCGCATTCTGCCATGCCCTTGCCGGGCTTGCAAAAATTTGGTTAATCGCGGGCCGCGTCGGCCAGGGCCGAGGCCGGGAAAACCCCGTTCCCCGGGGCCCAGAGGCCCGCGGGGCGCGGTTCGGCCGCCAGCCGGGCCACCTCGGCCAGGAAGGCAGGGCGGGGCAGGCGCCGCCCGCCCAGCGAGGCCAGGTGCGGGTTCTCCACCTGGGCATCGAGCAGCGGGCAGCCGGCCCGGGCCAGGATCCTGCACAGCCCGGCCAGCGCGACCTTGGAGCCGCCCGACACGGCACTGAACATGCTTTCCCCGAAGAACATGCGGCCGATGCCGACGCCGTAGATGCCGCCCACCAGCCGCCGCCCGTCGTAGACCTCGACCGAATGCGCGTGGCCCAGGCGGTGCAGTTCGCCGTAGGCATCCATCATTTCCTGCGTGATCCAGGTGCCGTCCTGCCCGGGCCGCGGCGCCAGCGCGCAGGCCAGCACGACACGGTCGAAGGCGGTGTCCGCGCGGACCTCCCAGGCGCTGCCGCGCAGCGTTCGCCGAAAGCGCGAGGCCAGGCGGAAGGCCGCGGTGTCGAACACCATGCGCGGGTCCGGGCACCACCACAGGATCGGCTCGCCCTCGGAGAACCACGGGAAGACGCCGTGCCGGTAGGCGTTGAGCAGCCGCGCCGGCGACAGGTCGCCGCCCATGGCCAGCAGCCCGTTCGGCACCCGGTGCGCGCCGTCCGCGGGCGGGAAGGGGGCGTCGGGGTCAGCCGGCAGCAGCGGCAGTCGGATCGGCATCGCGGTAAGGGCTGTGGGCCAGGACGGACTGCCGATAGCTTGCCGTGCCCGCGCGCTCCTGTGCGCACCATTCGCCGATCGCCCGGGAGAACTCCGGGTCGGCCAGCCAGTGGTGGCTGTGCGTGGCCACGGGTAGGAAGCCGCGCGCGACCTTGTGCTCGCCCTGGGCGCCGGGTTCGAACACCTGCAGGCCTTCGCGCAGGCAGTAGTCGATGCCCTGGTAGTAGCAGGTCTCGAAATGCAGGCCGGGCGCCGGCACCGGCTCGCTGCTGCCCCAGTAGCGGCCGTACAGCGTGTCGCCGCCGCGCAGGCAGAGCGCGCCGGCCACGGCCTCGCCCCCGCGCTCGGCCAGGAACAGCACCAGCTGCCGCGGCATCACCTTGGCCAGTTGGCGGAAGAACTCCAGCGTCAGTGCCGGATGGTTGCCGTAGTCGCCGAAGGTGCGGCAGTAGAAGAAGTGCATCGCCGCCAGGTCGTCGTCGCTGGCTTCGTCGCCATGCACCGTGCGGAAGGTGTAGCCAGCCCGCCGCACCTTGTCGCGCTCCTGGCGCAGGTTCTTGCGCTTCTTGGGCTGCAGCGCGGCCAGGAAAGCGTCGAAGTCCGGCCAGCCCCGGTTGCGCCAGTGGAACTGCACGTCCTCGCGCGCCAGCCAGTCGCCATCGAAGGCCACCGACTCCCCCGCCGGATGGAAGTTGACGTGGATCGATGACAGCCCGTCCCGCCGCGCCCGCGCCGCCATCGCGTCCAGCAGGGCCCGGCGGTCGCCGTCGTCGCGGGCCAGCAGGCGCGGGCCGGTGACGGGCGAGTAGGGCACGCCGACCAGCCACTTCGGGAAATACTCGCGGCCGAACCGCGCATAGGCGTTGGCCCAGGCGTGGTCGAACACGAACTCGCCGTGCGAGTTGGTCTTCAGGTAGCCCGGCGCCGCCGCCACCAGGTCGCCGTCGCGCCAGAGCGTGGCGTGCCGCGGCGTCCAGCCCCAGCGCGGGCGCAGGCAGCCCTCGCGCTCCATTCCGGAGAGGAAGGCGTGTTCGACGAAGGGATTGCGGCGATCATGCAGCGCATCCCACGCGGCGGCGGGGATCTCGTCGAGCGTGGCGTGCAGGCGCAATTCGGGCATGCCGCCAGCTTACGCGAGGCCTGCGTGACGCCACTGTAGGAGGGACTTCAGTCCCGAAGCATTTTTGGCAAAGAGCTTCGGGACTGAAGTCCCCCCTACAAGGAGCGGGAGGGCGGGGCTCAGCCTTCCTTGTCGAGGAACTTCTCGGCGTCGAGGGCGGCCATGCAGCCGAAGCCCGCGGAGGTGATGGCCTGGCGGTAGACCTGGTCGGCCACGTCGCCGGCGGCGAACACGCCCGGCACCGAGGTGGCCGTGGCGTTGCCCTCCAGGCCCGACTTGATGGTCAGGTAGCCGTTGCGCATCTCCAGCTGGCCCTCGAACAGCGAGGTGTTGGGCGTGTGGCCGATGGCCACGAAGAAGCCCTGGACCGCGATCTCGCGGGTGGACTCGTCCTTGGTCGAGCGGATGCGCATGCCCGTGACGCCGGAGTCGTCGCCCAGCACCTCGTCCACCGAATGGTCCCAGATGATCTCGACCTTGCCGGCCTGGGCCTTGGCGAACAGCTTGTCCTGCAGGATCTTCTCGGAGCGCAGCTTGTCGCGGCGGTGCACCAGGTACACCTTGCGGGCGATGTTGGACAGGTACAGCGCCTCCTCGACCGCGGTGTTGCCGCCGCCGATCACCGCCACGTCCTGGTCGCGGAAGAAAAAGCCGTCGCAGGTGGCGCAGGCCGACACGCCCTTGCCCATGAACCGCTGCTCGGAGGGCAGGCCCAGGTACTTGGCGCTGGCGCCGGTGGCGATGATCAGGCCGTCGGCGGTGTACTCACCGCTATCGCCCACCAGGCGGAAGGGCCGGCGGCCCAGCTCCACGGTGTGGATGTGGTCGAAGATGATCTCGGTCTCGAAGCGCTCGGCGTGGGCCTGCATGCGCGCCATCAGGTCCGGGCCCATCAGGCCGTGGGCGTCGCCCGGCCAGTTGTCGACCTCGGTGGTGGTCATCAGCTGGCCGCCCTGCTGCAGGCCCGTGACCAGGACCGGCTTGAGGTTGGCGCGGGCGGCGTAGACGGCGGCGGAGTAGCCGGCCGGGCCGGAGCCAAGGATGAGGAGGCGGCAGTGCTTGGGGGCGGTCATGTATGATTCTTCGTCCGTTGAAGGGGCTGCGCGGCGACGGCGCCGGCAGGCGTCCGGGGCGATTCGCGCAAGTGGGCTAGCTTGGCGGCCGGGGCAGGGCAAATCAAGGCAAGACCCCGGGCCTGTGTGTTGCGGCGGGGGGCCGTGAAGGCACGGGCCAGTCCGCGTGAATTACTGTATAAACAGCCGTCTATAAAGATTTCCTGAGGTCTTTTCTCTCAGTGGCGCGATCCCCAGACCGTAGCACCACCGCCGGCCTCGACCGCCGCCAGAAACTCTGGCGCGAGCTCGCGCTGGTCGCCATTTCCCCGCTGCTGCTGTATCTGCTGGCCAGCCTGCTCAGCTACCACACGGACGATCCGGGCTGGTCGCGCACCGGCAGCGTCACCGGGCCGCTGCACAATTTCGGCGGCCTGGTCGGCGCCTACCTGGCCGACCTGGCCTTCTGGTTCTTCGGCTACGTGGCCTACACCATCCCGCTGGTGCTGGGCGGCATCGCCTGGATCGCGCTGTTCGGGCTCGATTCCGACGGCGATGGCCGGGTGGATTTCGGACCGGCGCTGCGGCTGATCGGCATCGTGGGTTTCCTGGTCAGCGCCTGCGGCCTGGCCCATACCCTGGGCGGCTCCGCGCCCAGCCTGCCGGCGGAATCGGGGGGCCTGCTTGGCCAGGTCGTCGGCTCGTCCATGCGCGGCGTGTTCGGCGGCATGGGCGGCAACCTGTTCCTGCTGGCGCTGGTGCTGATGTCGGTCACGCTGGCCACCGGCCTGAGCTGGTTCGCGCTGATGGACTGGATTGGCGGCAGGGTGCTGGCGTTGTTCGGTCGCCTGGGCGAGGGCACCCGCCAGGCCGCCGAGTGGCAGCGCGCCCGGGCGATGCGCGAAGAGCGCGAAGTGGTGCGCAAGGTCGAGACGGTCAAGCGCGCCAAGCGCGAGCCGGTTTACATCGAGCCGCCGCCGAAACCCGTGATCGAGAAATCCGAGCGGGCCCAGCGCGAGCAGCAGATCCCGCTGTTCAACGCCGGCGGCGGCGAGGGCCTGCCGCCGCTGTCGCTGCTGGACGATCCGAAGGAGCAGCCCAAGGGTTATTCCGAGGAAACCCTCGAGACCCTGTCGCGCCAGATCGAGTTCAAGCTCAAGGATTTCCGCGTGGAAGTGCAGGTGGTCGGCGCCTATCCCGGCCCGGTCATCACCCGCTTCGAGATGGAGCCGGCGCCAGGCGTCAAGGGCAGCCAGATCAGCTCGCTCGACAAGGACATCGCCCGCGGCCTGAGCGTGAAGTCGGTGCGCGTGGTGGACGTGATCCCGGGCAAGTCGGTGGTGGGCCTGGAAATCCCGAATTCGCACCGCGAGACGATCTACCTCAGCGAGATCCTGCGCTCGAAGGAATACGACAAGGTGGCCTCGCCGCTGGCGATGGCCTTGGGCAAGGACATCGCCGGGCGGCCGATCGTGGTCGACCTGGCGCGCATGCCGCACCTGCTGGTGGCCGGCACCACTGGCTCGGGCAAGTCGGTGGGCGTGAACGCCATGGTGCTGAGCCTGCTGTACAAGAGCACCGCCAAGGAAGTGCGGATGCTGATGATCGACCCGAAGATGCTCGAGCTCTCGGTGTACCAGAACATCCCGCACCTGCTGGCGCCCGTGGTCACCGACATGAAGGAGGCCGCCAATGGCCTTCGCTGGTGCGTGGCCGAGATGGAGCGGCGCTACAAGCTGATGAGCGCCGTGGGCGTCCGCAACCTCGCGGGCTTCAACCGCAAGGTGAAGGACGCGCGCGACGCCGGCCAGCCGCTGATGGACCCGTTGTTCCGCCCGAACCCGGACCTGGGCGAGGCGCCGCGGGTGCTGGAGGAGCTGCCCTTCATCGTCGTGTTCATCGACGAGTTCGCCGACATGATGATGATCGTCGGCAAGAAGGTGGAGGAGCTGATCGCCCGCCTGGCGCAGAAGGCCCGCGCCGCCGGCATCCATTTGATCCTGGCCACGCAGCGGCCGTCGGTGGACGTGATCACCGGCCTGATCAAGGCCAACATCCCGACCCGCATCGCCTTCCAGGTCTCGAGCAAGATCGACTCGCGCACCATCCTTGACCAGTCCGGCGCGGAGACGCTGCTGGGCAACGGCGACATGCTCTACCTGCCGCCGGGCACCGCCATGCCCGAGCGCGTGCACGGCGCCTTCGTCAGCGACGACGAGGTGCATCGGGTCGTCGCGCACCTGCGCGCGAACGGCGGCGGCCCCGACTACATCGAGGGCGTGCTGGAGGAAGTGCAGACCATGGGCGACGGCGTCGTGGTCGGCCCCGGCGGCCTGCCCGAGGCCAGCAGCTCGGGCGACGAGTCCGACCCGCTGTACGACGAGGCGGTGAAGGTGGTCACCGAGACCCGCCGCGCCTCCATCTCCGGCGTGCAGCGCCGCCTGAAGATCGGCTACAACCGCGCCGCCCGCCTGATCGAAGCCATGGAGGCCGCCGGCATCGTCTCGGGCCCCGAGCACAACGGCGACCGCACCGTCATCGCCCCGCCGCCGCCCCGCTGAACCGCGGGGTCAGGTTCGGAACCTGACCCCGTTTCGTGCCGTTCAGCCGGCGTCGGCCAGACTCCTGCCCAACCAAACCTCCGGTGGAACCCACCATGCGCAAGCTCCTCGTCCTGTTCCTGGCCCTCGCCGCGGGCGTCGCCCACGCCGGCGCGCGCGAGCAGCTCGACGTCTTCAGCAACGGCGTGCAGGGCCTGTCGGCCAGCTTCGAGCAGCGCGTCTATGACGCCGACGGCGCGCTGAAGGAGACCTCGTCCGGCACGGTGCAACTGCAGGCGCCGCGCCAGTTCCGCTGGGAGTACGTCAAGCCGTATCCGCAGCTGATCGTGGCCGACGGCGACCACATCTGGATCTACGACCCGGACATGGAGCAGGTCACCGTCCGCCAGCAAAGCCTCGAGGAGCAGAACAGCCCGCTGGCCATGCTGATCGACATCGGCCAGATGGAGCGCCAGTTCAAGGTCACCGAAGGCGGGCAGGGACAAGGCCTGGCCTGGCTCGAACTGACCCCGCGCAAGCCAGACGAGGCACCGTTCGACCGCGCCCGCCTGGGTTTCAGCCCGGCCGGCCTGGCGCGGATGGAGATGTTCGACGGGCTGGGCCAGCGCACGGTCATGGGCTTCTCGGCCTGGAAGCGCAACCCGGCCTTCGCCGCCGGCACCTTCACCTTCGTCAAGCCCGAGGGCGTGGACCAGATCGGCGAAGTGGCCGAATCCGCCCAGGTCATCCCCCTGCGGGATTGAACAACGGGGTCAGGTTCCGAACCTGACCCCGCTAGAATGGCGGCATGCGCAAGGGCAAGCCCGCCACTGAACCGCTGTTCCAGCCGGCCGAGGGTCTCAAGCCGCTGGCCGAGCGCATGCGCCCGGCCTCGCTGGACGACATGGTGGGCCAGCGCCGGCTGCTGGCGCCGGGCTCGGCGCTGCGGCGCGCGGTGGAATCGGGCCGCGTGCATTCGATGATCCTCTGGGGGCCGCCGGGCTGCGGCAAGACCACGCTGGCGCTGCTGCTGGCGCGCTACGCCGAGGCCGAGTTCGTCGCGATCTCGGCCGTGCTGTCCGGCCTGCCGCAGGTGCGCGAGGTGCTGGCGGCGGCCGAACAGCGCTTCAACGAAGGACGCAGGACCGTCTTGTTCGTGGACGAGGTGCACCGCTTCAACAAGACCCAGCAGGACGCCTTCCTGCCGCACATTGAGCGCGGAAGCATCCTGTTCGTCGGCGCCACCACCGAGAACCCGAGCTTCGAGCTCAACTCCGCGCTGCTCTCGCGCTGCCGCGTCCACGTGCTCGAAGCGGTGTCGCCCGAGGACATCACCCAGGCCCTGCGCCGCGCGCTGGCCGACGAGGCGCGCGGCCTGGGCGGGCAGGGCATCGCCGTGGACGACGAGCGCCTGCGCGAAATCGCCGGCGCCGCCGATGGCGACGTGCGCCGCGCCCTGACCCTGCTCGAGATCGCCGCCGAACTGGCCGCCGACGAAGGCGGCCACGTCACCGAGGCCGCCCTGGTGCAGGTGCTGGCCGACCGCACCCGCCGCTTCGACAAGCAGGGCGAGCAGTTCTACGACCAGATCTCGGCCCTGCACAAGTCGGTGCGCAGCTCCAACCCGGACGGCGCGCTGTACTGGTTCGCGCGCATGCTCGACGGCGGCTGCGACCCGGCCTACCTCGCGCGCCGGATCACGCGCATGGCGGTGGAAGACGTCGGCCTGGCCGACCCGCGTGCCCTGCAGATGGCGATCGAAGCCTGGGATGCCTACGAGCGCCTGGGCAGCCCGGAAGGCGACCTGGCGCTGGCGCAGGTGGTGATCTACCTCGCCAGCTGCGCCAAGTCCAATGCCGGCTACGTCGCGTTCAAGGCCGCGCAGGCCGACGTACGCGAGGGCGGCACGCAGGAGGTGCCCATCCACCTGCGCAACGCGCCGACCAAACTGATGAAGCAGCTCGGCTACGGCAGCGGCTACCAGTACGACCACGACGCGCCCCATGGCATCGCGCTCGACCAGACCGCTTTCCCCGAGGCGATGGGCGAACGCGTCTACTACGAGCCCGTCGACCGCGGCCTGGAGATCAAGCTCAAGGACAAGCTCGACCGGCTGCGCGCGGCCAGGGCCGAGGCCAGGAAGGCGCATGACTGAGCGCGATGCGATGCCGGTGCCGGCCTTCGCCGATGCGGACCGCATCGACCGCGATGGCTTCGCACTGCTGCACGGCGCTATCCCGGCGGAACGGATCCCGGGCCTGCAGGCCACCTTCGACGCCGGCGTGCTGGCGAACCACGATTGGCCGGTGCCGCGCGGCGCCGACTGGCGCCATGCCTTGCTGGATACCGAGCCCGGGGTGCAGGCGGTGTGCCGCTTGCCCGCGGTGCTGTCCGCGGTGGGCGCGCTGATCGGCGAGCGCTTCTTCCTGGCCCAGGTCGAGGGGCGGGAGCCGCTGCCCAGTGGCGGCCACCAGGGCCTGCACCGCGATTTTTCGGCACAGCGGCCCGGCGACACCGCGCTCGCCATCGTGTTCCTGGACGACTACGGCCCGGCCAACGGGGCAACCCGCATCGTGCCGGGCAGCCACCGGCTGCCGTCCTTTGATTTCGACGATACGTCGGCTGCGATCCAGCTCTCCGGCCGCGCCGGCGACATCCTGGTGTTCACCGCCGACCTGGTGCACGCCGGCAGCCTCAATGCCAGCGGCGGCCGGCGCCGCAGCCTGTTGATGAGCTTCTTCGCCGCGCCGCTCTACCCGTCCCACCTGACGACCGCGCACCTGCGCAACATCCGCATGCCGGCCGCGTGGTTCGACCCGCCCGCCGGCGCCGCTCAGCGCGGCGCCACGTCCACCCGCAGCACCGGGTAAAGGCCGAAGCGTTCGTCCCAGGACGGATGCCGGCGATAGAAGAATTCCAGGCGCGCCGACGGGCTGGCGGCGAAGGCGGCGTCTTCCGCCAGCCGCCGCTCGAACTCGGCCCGCAGCGCCGCATCCTTCGCCAGCATGTCGCGCGCCACGTCCTCGGCCACGTAGGCTTCCATGTATTCCTTGCGCTCGAAGTGGCTGTTGAACGCGCCCCAGGCCAGCAGCGAGTCGGGCGCCTGCGGCTCCAGCATCGCCATCAGCAGCCGCGACTTCGGCTGCCGGATCGGCACGAACAGCGCGCCCGCGCCGACCGCGCGTCGTTCCGGCGCCCATTCACCGGTGACCGCCAGCGTCTGCCTCCCCTCGACCGAACCGGCGGAGAACTTCTGGGTTTGCGCGCGGAAGGCCCGCACGTCCAGCTCCGCGGCTGCCGCCAGCGCCCGGAACTGCACGCCGTGCGTGCGCAGCTTCGCGCCCACCATCGCCGCGTGTTCCGCCGGCACCAGGTAGCCGGCGCCGGGCAGCGGCACCGCAAGCACCGGCTGGACGTCGTCGCGCATGGGCACCGTCCACAGCTGCGGCGTGGATTCGTCGTAGCGCGTCATCAGCGCGCCGGAAACGTCGGAGGGTTCGCGGGTATAGGCATAGCCGCGGAATTCGATCATGCGTACCCGGTCGGACGCCGCGAAGGTCAGCGGCACGGGCGTGGCGTCTGGCTGGCTCGCGGCCACGTCGGCCTCGCGGACCGCGCGCTGCCAGGCCTGGCCGTTCGCCGCGATGTGTTCAAGCACCGAGACCACCGTGTTGCGGGTGCTGCGCACGCGCTCGGGGTAGGGGCGCCAGGAGTGGGTCTCCACCAGCATCGCCAGCCGGTTGCGCAGCCAGAAATAGCCGGTGGAGAAGCGTGGCGGCGCCACCGAGTCGCTGAAGCCCGACATCGGGTCGTCGTCGACCACGAACGAGGGATAGAAGGCCAGCGGCAGCGAGCCCTGGGCGGCCAGGTCGGCGATCACGCCGTCGCGCCATTGCCGGCCGATCGCGCGCAGCGCGGCCGGGCCGGCATGCACCGGCTCGACCTGGATCGCGATGTCGTGTTCGAACTGCGCGCCGTTGGTGGCATGCAGGTCGACGATGGCCAGCGGGTCCCAGGCCTCCACCAGCGCCAGCATCGCCTGCATCTCGGGCGAGTCGGCCTTGAGGTAGTCGCGGTTGAGGTTGTGGTTCTGCGCCGTGGTGCGCCAGCCCATTTCCACCGGGCCGCGCTGGTTCGGCCGGTTCCAGGCGCCGAAGCGCTCGTGGCCGTCCACGTTGAACACCGGCACGAATACCAGCACCTGTTTGTCCAGCGCGCCCGCGGCCGCCTCGCCTTCGAGGACTTCGCGCAGTGCCAGGAAGCCGGCGTCCTTGCCGTCGATCTCGCCGGCGTGGATGCCGCCCTGCACCAGCACCACGGGCAGCCCGCGCTGGCGGGCCGCCACCGGATCGAGCGCGCCCGCGGTGGACGCCACCAGCGCTTTCATGGGCCGGCCCTGCGGCGTGGTGCCGAAGTCCATGCAGCGCACCGCGCGCGGATACCTTGCGGCGAAGGCATCGCACAGCTCGATGACCTCCTGGTAGCGGCCCGTATGCGTGAATCCGGATTGCTCCGACACGGTGGCCAGCGGCGGCGTGGCGAAGGCGGGCAGGGCGGCGGCAAGCAGGAGCGGCAACAGGCAGCGCATGGGCATCTCGCGACGGAATCGAAAACCAAAGCCTACAAGTTTCGGCTAGGCTTCGGCCATGAACTGGACCCTGCTCTGGCTGGTGATGGCGGGTGGCGCGCTGGGCGCCGGCGCGCGCCACCTCATCGGCGGCTGGCTGCTGCGCCAGGCCGGCGACGGCCTGCCCTGGGGCACGCTGGCGGTGAACCTTCTGGGCAGCTTCGCGGCCGGCTTCCTGCTGGTGTGGCTCGACGATCGCGGGCCCGGCGCGATGGCCTTGCGCGCGTTCCTGGTCGTCGGCGTGCTCGGCGGGCTGACCACGTATTCCGCGCTGATGCTCGAGTGCCTGCTCTACGCCCGCAGCGCGCGCCCCGGGTTGCTCGTGGCCTACCTGGCGCTGACCTTGGTGGCCGGCCTGGCGCTGGTATGGACCGGCGCGCGGCTGGCCGGCGGGATCAGGCCGGACTGGACGCCCGGCGCCTGAGGTAGCCCTTGGGATTCCAGGTGATGAAAAGCAGCTCCTGGCTGCGATCGACCTCGAAGTCCGGGTTCTCCGCCACGAACGCCTCGATGGCTTCGTAGGGGCCCGGGTCCGGTCCCACCCGCAGGCCGTGGTGGCAGATGCTGTCCTCGACGATGAAGTGGTCGCCGGGGCGCGTCAGCGCGGAGTAGGTGCGCAGCACGGCCAGCGTGTTCTCGTAGGTGTGGGAGCTGTCCTCGACCACCAGCACGCGTTCGCCCGGGGCGATCATCGCGCGCACCTGCGGGAAAGCCTCGCAGGCGTCGGCCAGGAGCAGCGTCACCCGCGGATGCGCGGCCGGCCCGGGGCGCAGCGTGTGGTGCTGGATGTCGATGCTGATGACCCGGCCATGTCCCAGCAGGTCGCACAGGTGGGCGAAATAAAGCGCGCTGCCGCCGTACTTGGTGCCGATCTCGACGATCACGTCCGGACGCATCGCGTGGATCAGCTGCTGGTAGGCCCAGGCGTCGTTCGGGCTCTTGTGGGTCGGGATGCCGAAGTAGGTCGTGCGCTCCATCACGCCCTCCTGGATCTGCGCCAGGACGTCGGACAAGGGCATGTCCAGGTGATCTTCCATGTACTTGCGCATGCGGGGTGCCCGTGGCGACGAAAGTGGGGCGTGAATGCTCGCAAGGCCCGGCCCGCCAAGGGGCTGGCTTCCAGAAAAAAGGCCGGGCATCGAAGATGCCCGGCCTCGGCCCGCGTTCGGCGTATCAGCGGCCGGGCACCCGGCAGCAGGTGCGCGAGGCGCGGATGTCCTGGGCACTGGCCGAGTTGTTGCGCGCCGAGCACGTACCGGCACGGAAGAACACGAAGGGCACCAGCCAGTCAGAGGCCTCGCAATTGGTGGCGGTAGGGGTATAGCCGGCCGCACAGGCCGGCGCAGTGGCGTTGGCGGTGCCGCCCGCCGGCACGTTCACTACGCTGTTGGCGGTGTCCACGCACTGCAGGGCGGTGGCCACCGGCGGCGCGAAGTAGCCCACGATGTCGGCCACGTAATGCGACTGCGCGAAGGTGTAGATCGTCATGTCGAACGAGGCCAGCGGGTTCGGGATCTGCACGATCAACGCATTGTTGACGACGGCGCCGGCGGTGTAGTTGACGCTCGATGCCAGCGGCTGGGTCGTGCCGAACGGATAGGCCGTGGCGAAACCGGCGCCGGCGGGCGTCACCGCGGTGAGGTTGATGGCCACCGCGGTCGCGCTCAGCCCCAGCGTGCCGCAGTTGGTGGCGCTGCCGCCCTGCGAGGTGAAGTTCGGGAAATTGATGGCGACGAAGTTCCGCGTGCCGTTCGCGGCGATCGGACCGCCGGCGACCCGCGTGTCGAGGATGCGGCAGGGCGCGACCGGGGTATAGACCAGGTCATTGCCGAGCGCACCCAGGGTCAGCGTGCCGTCCTCCTGGCCCGCGGCGAGCTTGTCGATGACCTCCGCGTCGGAGAGCAGGCGGCCGCCGCCGCCCAGCTCGGCCATCGCACCCTCGAAGGTGTCGCGCTGCACGGCCTCGCGGAAATTGGTGGCATCGGCCCGGATCAGGCTGGGCACCATGCGCTCGGCCCAGGTGGCCATCGGCACGCCGTGCACGCGCTCGACGTAGTGGCCCCACTTCAGCACCAGCTGGCGCGTGAGCTCGCCGCGCTCGGCGGGGCTCAGTTCGCTGGCATCCACACGGGCAGGCTGTAGCGATGCGGCGCCCGGCCGCGCGGCCAGGGCAGGGGCGCCGAGGCCCAGCAGGATTGCGCTGGCGACGGCGAGGGGAAGGACGACGCGGCTGTTCATTTGTGCACTCCGGGGGTGGGTCAGGGCGCGCCGGTTGGCACGCACCCGAAAGAACGTCGGCCCCCCCTCGGAGTGGCCATGCCGCGCCAGCTGCCACCGCCGCCTGGAACACCCGCGGGGCCTTGCATCCGCCCGACGGCAGGTCGCCCACAAGTCGTTGCGCGACTGGAAGGCGTGGGTGGATAATTCGCCAGCCCGTTTCAATTTTGGAATGACCCATGCTTGACCCGACCCTCCTGCGCGGCCAGCTTGCCGAGACCGCCGCCCGCCTGCAGGCCACCCGCGGCTTCGCGCTGGACGTGCCCGCGCTGGAGCGGCTCGAGGCCGAGCGCAAGCAGATCCAGACCCGCACCCAGGAGCTGCAGAACCTGCGCAACACCCGCTCCAAGGCCATCGGCCAGGCGAAAGGGAAGGGCGAGGACACCACCGCGCTGATGGCCGAAGTGGCCGGCATCGCCGACGAGCTCAAGGCGGGCGAGGCGCGCCTGGAGGTGATCCGTGCCGAGATCGACGCGATCGCGATGGCGGTGCCCAACCTGCCCGACGCCAGCGTGCCGGCGGGCAAGGACGAGCACGACAACGTGGAGGTGCGCCGCCACGGCGAGCCGCGCCGGTTCGACTTCCCGGTGAAGGACCACGTCGAGCTCGGCGCCCGCGACGGCTGGCTCGACGGCGACACCGCCGCCAAGCTCAGCGGCGCCCGCTTCACGGTGCTGCGCGGCGAGCTGGCGCGCCTGCACCGTGCCCTGGCCCAGTTCATGCTTGACCTGCACACCCGCGAGCACGGCTACCTGGAAGTGAACGTGCCGCTGATCGTCAACGCCGACAGCCTGCGCGGCACCGGCCAGCTGCCGAAGTTCGAGGAGGACCTGTTCGCCACCGACTTCGGCGACAGCCGGCGCTACCTCATCCCGACCAGCGAAGTGCCGCTGACCAACATTGTCCGCGACGAGATCGTGGACGACGCCCGCCTGCCGCTGCGCATGGCCGCTCACTCGCTGTGCTTCCGCGCCGAAGCCGGCAGCCACGGCCGCGACACCCGCGGCATGATCCGCCAGCACCAGTTCGAGAAGGTGGAGCTGGTCTCCATCGCGCGGCCGCACGAATCCGCGGAAGAACACGAGCGCATGACGCGCTGCGCCGAGGTCGTGCTGGAGAAGCTCGAGCTGCCCTACCGCAAGGTGCTGCTGTGCACCGGCGACATGGGCTTCGGCGCCACCAAGACCTACGACCTGGAAGTGTGGCTGCCCAGCCAGGGCACCTACCGCGAGATCAGCAGCTGCTCGAACTGCGGCGACTTCCAGGCCCGGCGCATGCAGGCGCGCTGGCGCAACCCGGCCACCGGCAAGCCCGAGCCCGTGCATACGCTCAACGGCTCGGGCGTGGCCGTTGGCCGCTGCCTGATCGCCGTGATGGAGAACCACCAGCAGGCCGACGGCAGCATCGCCGTGCCGGCCGCGCTGCGTCCCTACCTTGGCGGCCTTGAAAGGATCGGTGCATGAACCACCCGGATCTGAACGACCTGCAGTTCTACGCGATGGTGGTCGAGCACGGCGGCTTCGCTGCGGCCGAGCGCGCGCTGGGCATCCCCAAGAGCCGCTTGAGCCGCCGCATCGCCCAGCTCGAGAACGAGCTCGGCGTGCGCCTGCTGCAGCGGAGCACCCGCAAGTTCGCCGTCACCGACGTCGGCCAGAGCGTGTACCGCCACGCCCAGACCATGCTGGCCGAGGCCCAGGCCGCGCGCGAGGCGGTGGACCGCGTCAGCGCCGCGCCGCGCGGCAGCATCAAGGTCAGCTGCCCGGTGGCCATCGCCCAGGAAGTGCTGGGCCCGATCCTGCCCGACTTCATGAAGAAGCACCCGCAGGTGCGCCTGCAGCTGCACGTGAGCAACCGCCGGGTGGACGTGATCCAGGAAGGCTTCGACGTGGCCATCCGCGTGCGCAGCCAGCTCACCGACGACGGCGAGATGGTGGCCCGCAGCTTCGGCCAGCTGCGCGAGCTGCTGGTGGCCAGTCCGAAGTACCTCGACCGCATCGGCCGCCCCGAAGTGCCCGCCGACCTGGCCGGCCACACCACGCTGAGCATGAGCGAGGACGACAGCCGCCAGCGCTGGACCCTGCACGGGCCGGAAGGTCAGGTGCAAAAAGTCGAGCTGACGCCGACGCTGATGGCACACGACTTCCCACTGCTGATGGCCGCGGCCCGCGATGGCCTGGGCGTGGTGCTGCTGCCCGAGCTGACCTGCGCCGAGTCCATCCGCCGCGGCGAGCTGGAGGTGGTGCTGCCGCAGTGGAGCCTGCCCCAGGGCATCTGCCACGCCATCTACCCCAGCCGCCGCGGCCTGCTGCCCGCCGTGCGCGTCTTCATCGACTTCCTCGCCGAGCGCCTTCCCGGCATCATCGAGGACAGCCGCCTCAAGTGCGGCACCAAGGGCGGCGTGCCCTGTCCGCCGGATGTAAAGATGTAAACGAACACCGGAGAGATGGCCGAGTGGTTTAAGGCAGCGGTCTTGAAACGGTTAGGGTAATTTCCGACGACCTGATGGCGCTGCAAGGGGAACCTAATAATTTCAATGACCTGGGTGTTACGCTAGGTCAGAAGTGAGTAGGAAATTTGCGTCGGGGGAACCAAAGGGGAACTTTTTCGAGCGTGGCACCAATTGTCGGGGGAACCATTGGTGGGCATGGAGGGATGGCGGAGCGGTCGATCGCGCTGGTCTTGAAAACCAGAGGCTACGAAAGTGGCTCGTGGGTTCGAATCCCACTCCCTCCGCCATACGTTGATCTTCAGTCGGAATTGAGTTGTCGCAGCTCGCCTTTCTCAAGTGAGGTCCAACTGAAAATTTCGTGCTGTGTGCAGTGGCGGGATGGTAATGGGATTGAATTGACACTCTTCGTCTTTGAGGCGGCATTGCCTGATTGCGTCAAGGGGGGAGCCCTTATGGTCGCGGGGGATGTGCTTATGATTGACTGCGAGAAGGGGGCAGCAGAATGAAAGTGATCAGTCTAATCAACATGAAGGGTGGGGTCGGCAAAACTACGCTCGCTGTCAACGTCGCAGATTGTCTCACCCGGCAACATGGCGCCACGGTTCTTATGTTGGATGTCGATCCGCAGTTCAACGGGACTCAATGCCTTATGTCACCTGATGACTACGTTGCTCACAGGGAGGCCGGGCGCGACACCATGTTGGACTTGTTCGACAGAAAAAGAGTCAAGGCATCGACCGTGCAAGGCTCCACGGAGGTTCAGCCAAAGACGCTGAATGAAATAGAAGTGGTCGAAGTTCGTGAAAAACTTTTCCTTTTGCCTGGCAGCCTTGACCTGTATCGGTTGGAGATGGCTCCCGGGGAGGGGCGGGAGAACAGACTCAAAGCGTATCTGGCAGCGATCCGAGGTGACACTGACTACGATTACGTAATCATCGACACGCCTCCGACGCCTTCCGTTTGGATGACCAGCGCGTTGATTGCTAGTGACTACTATTTGATACCCGTTCGTCCCGATCCCCTTTCTCTAACTGGTCTCGACTTGCTGAAGAGCATCGTAGATGACCGGAAGGAAAACTATGGACTATCGGTAAAGTGTGCTGGAGTTGTCCTTACGATGACCCGTCAAGGCACCAATGTTCTAAACGACGCCAAGGCTTACTTGTCCGGCGACAGATATTGGAAGGACAAGATTTTCACCTCGGAAATTCCAGGTCGAGTCAAGTTTGCCCAACAGCAATTGAATAATGTTTTTATGCTCGATTCCGAAGCTCCTGACATGAGGAGCGCGATAATTAATGCTACGAACGAGTTGGTAGTAAGGACTACATAATGGCGACTAAGAAGTCCACGCAAACTGAAGTCGATGTGGCTCTGAAGTCACTAGATCTCCTGCAAGAGATTGTGTGGGCGATCAGGTCTCGGGAGCCGAATGAACTTCTCAGTGGTGTTTCCTATCTTCGGCTTCTTGCTCACAACGAAAAGAGCGAGCGAAGGAAAGCCGAGAAGAAGTCCAAGATGCGCGATCAGCAGCGTGATTTGAAAGCGCTGGTCGGCTCAATGTCTCTCGTTCTTGCCGATTTGGAACTCTTCCCTGCAAATGAAGACATTGCCAAGTTCGGGGTCGAAGCTTTGCAAATTTCCATTGCAAGGTGGGAGAAGCGCTCCCGTTATGAAATGATCGGCATGCTGATCATGGAGTCAATAAACGCCAGCCCGGCTCGGCTCCGGGAGGTCGGGGATTTACTGAATAAGATCAGCGATGAGTCGGACTCCATGGCCCAGATAAAAAAGCGGTCCCGGCAAACAGGGTTCTCTTGGAACGAAGCGATTCGCTCTCTCTCAACATCTGTTGAATGAACGCAATTGCTCGACAAGATTTTTCTGAGTTCCTGGATTTCATCAGGACGCTCTCAATTGATGGAGTTGTGCAGGACGCCACGCGTGTTGCGGAGATACGCAAAGCGCATGCCCAGTTTTTGGCGCTGCTAACCACAGTTGGAGAGCTCGTCTCCGATGCTGGGTCTGTGCGGAATGAGTTTGTTGCCGATTATGACGAGGTAGGCAAGAGTTATTTGGGTGAGGTTGTATCCGATTGTTCAGAGTTTGTCATGAGCGTCCTGCTTGGTCTGTGTCGATCTGCGGGAGGGACTCTTCGGTCATCCATTGAGTCTTACTTGAAGGCATTTTCGGCCAAGGAGCAGCCGCTTATCCTCAAGCGAACATCGGTTCCTGATGTGTTCGATGACGCAGCTGGAGTTGCGTTTTTCTCTTCGCCGATTGGAAAAAGTGTTATTTCCGATCTGAAAGTAATCTACGGCGAACTCAATGCCTATGTTCACACTGTGTCGGATGCCCGCATGTTCGGCGCTATCGCCATCGGGAGTTTTCCCCGCTGGTCGGAGAAGAATGCGGAACTTGTCGACATATTCATCCGTGTGGTTCGTCTTTTTCTGTATGGGATTGTAGGAAATCGAAGAGATTTCTACGACGTTTTTGATCACCGAAACAAGGTCGTTATAAGCCGTGCGATGACTCGCGTGCAGCGCCGATCAGCACTGGGTGTTGACGACTAGCCAACGAATGAAACAGCCGAGTGCGGGCGCCCGCCTGAGCTCGACCTCAGCGTGAGCCGATAGCCCCGAGGCATGGGTCAGCCAACTGAGCGAGTCACTCGAAAGCTGTCGTGTTGATGGGTGTGATATGGGTTTCTGGAGGTGGGTTCCAGTTTTCCGCCGATCTGGCAACGCCGAGCAGCGAAGTATGGCGATAGCTCTTTAAGGCAGCGGATACTCGGCTCGTTGGATAATCTCCGAGATAATGCAGCGGATGTCCTATGAATCAGCCGGGGGAACTGGTGGGTGTTTTTGAGAAGAACTTCGCCAAGTAGGCATCTACGAATACTGTAGGCTCTTGATTTATAAGGGTTGGCATTTGTAAGTTCGTGCCAACATATAGTCATCGCTCTTGAAAACCGCCGAAGGGTCAAACCTTCCGTGGGTTCGAATCCCACTCTCTCCGCCATTTTTTTCACTACTCATTGACGCCAGTACCCCACACCATCCATTCGGGTGCAAACGGTCGTGCCGCTTCGGTGGGCGCCCAAGGGCCACATTCGGTGGACACAACTATTCCAGGGGGAATTTAGGCATGAGCTTCATTCGCAGATCGCTGATCGCTTGTCTCGTGATCGGTTTCGGCCTGGCGCCTGTCGCCGCGATCGCCCAGCAGACCGGCGAGCAGTTTTACCGTTCGTTGGTGGAGTCCAGCGGGTATGGCTCCCGGATGATGTACGAGACCACCGGACGCGGGGTGCTGGATACCGCAACTGGTCAGGAGTGGGGCGGTCTGCAGGTGGAAGTCGTTTTTGGCGAAGCGCCCGGCACGGGATACGGCGGATACATCTACGTGGTTCGCAATCTGAGCGGCGAGGACTACTGCATCCGGACCGCCTACGCGTTCGAGCCTGGCCAACGGTACGACCGGATCCAGGCGCCGGCCCCGGGCAACTACCTGTTGCCTGCGGGCGAACTGCAGCTGGCCACCGTTGTCCAGGGACTAGGGGCCGGCCGACGGTCGTTGGCCGCCGGAATCGCCTACTGGCGTCCGGATCGCAGCCGCGAGCGCGCTTGCAGCGATGTCGCGCCGGCTGGCGTCGAGGAATGGTCGAGCTCGTTCGCCTGGGGGGACGGGCTCACGTTCACGGGAAGCCGTCGCTGATATCGCTCAAGGCAGGAACAGCGCGAGGGCCAGTGTCGAGTTCGCGGCCAGGCAAGCCCAAAGAGAGCGGGTGCGGACGTAGAGCGTGGCGATGCCGAAGCCGACGAGGGCCGAGGGCAGGGTGGTCTGCCAGTCCAGCGTGTAGTGGATCGGCGTGATCGCCAGCCCCGACAGCGCGACGGCGGGCCAGGTACCGATGGCGCGCTCGGCCAGCGTGACCAGCCACAGGCGCAGCGCCAGTTCCTGCATCAGGGGCTCGAGCAGCACGATGGAAATGGCGATCGGCCAGCCGATCGCCGCCACGGTGTAGCCGCTGTCGATGCCGGAGTCCGGTACTACGAGTCCCAGCAGTTTCAGCGCGATCCACGCGGGCACCGCCACGCCGAGGCCCAGCGCCAGCTGGCGCCACAGCGGCAGCGGGCTGGCGTTCGGCCCGGGCAGCGACAGCTGGCGCGCGAAGGCCCAGTAGCCGGCCAGCACGAAACCGGCGGGTAGCAGCAGCGACTGCATCGCCATCGCCGCGGCGGTTTCACCCAGGCTGAGATCACGGGGCACGTCGAGTTCGTTGAATACGAACATGCGGCTTCGGCAGACGGTGGCGCCGGCTTCGGTGGCCAGCATTTCCAGCAGCGCGCGGGCGGGGTGGTTCTGGTCGCCGTGCAGGGCGCCGATCGAGTATTCGCGGGCATCGGGGCCGCAGGGTTTCGGTGGCCGCACGGCAGGCGAGGGCAGGCGCACGCGGCCGGCCGGCACGCGCCCGTGGCGTGCATCCACCACGTTGGCCAGCGCATCGAGCTGCTCGGGCGTCCCTTCCACCCACACCAGCGCGCGGTCGGCGCCGGCGGTATGCAGGTCGGCCAGCATGAAGCCGCGCATCGCCACGGCGTGTACCAGCGGCAGGCACAGCGCGAGCAGCAGCAGCGCGAAGCGGCGGTGCAGTGGCATCCCGGTCCTCCCGTGGCCTTCCCCGAGGCGCGGCCAGCATAGCGGCGGCGGGCTTCTTACCTGGTTAGTGATTCGGGGCGAAATGACGGCCGGATTACAAAACTGCGCGCCGCTTCGATAGTTTCGAAACCTTGGGGAGAATTCCTACCGGCGATCGTGGCGGATGGCGATGCCGCCGCGCTTCAGGCGCCGCGTAGCTTGGACCCGACGCCCTGGGGAGAGCGCAATGATCCGAGTATTCCTGTTGGACGACCACGCCCTGGTCCGCACCGGCTACCGCCTGATCCTGGAACGCGAGGCCGACTTCCAGGTCGTTGGCGAAGCGGGCAGCGGCGAGGAAGGCCTGCCCGCCATCCGCAAGCTCAAGCCGCACGTCGTCATCTGCGACCTGCACCTGCCGGGCATCAGCGGCCTGGACATCACCGAGCGCATCGTCCGCGGCGAGTACGGCTCGCGTGTCCTGATCGTCTCGGTGCAGGAGGACGGGCCGATGCCGCGCCGGCTGATCGAGGCCGGCGCCAGCGGCTACCTCGGCAAGGCCTGCGATGCCCACGAACTGCTGCGTGCCATCCGAGAAGTCGCGCGCGGCCGCCGCTACCTGGCCAGCCAGGTGGCGCAGCGGATGGCGCTGTCGCGGCTGGGCGGCGACGACTCGCCCTTCGACCTGCTGTCGCCGCGCGAGCTGGAGGTGGCGCGGATGCTGTGCCAGGGCATGCGGATGGAAGAGATCGGCCGGCGCCTGAGCCTGAGCGGCAAGACGGTGGCCACGCACAAGTACCGGCTGTACGAGAAGCTGGGCATCAAGGACACCGTGGCGCTGGCGCGCATGGCCGGCCAGCACGGCATCTCGGATCCGGTCTACGCGATCTGACCGCGCAAAGAAGAAGGGCGCCTTGCGGCGCCCTTCTTCTTAGTTCGGCGTGGACGGTTTTTCCGCATCCTGGCCTTCCAGCGACCAGTTCGGCGCCGGCGGCACTTCGGGCGTGGCCACCTCCGGCTGGGCGTCGGCGGCCGGCTCCGGCAGGTTGGCCGCGACTATGGGCTTGGCCTCGGCCACAGGCGGCGCATCGAACACCGCCGGCTGCGTGCGCAGGAACGGGTTCACCGGCGCCGCAGGGGCGACGACCTCGGGCTCGGCCGGAATCAGGCTGGCCTGCACCGGCGCGGCGGCCGGCGTCGACAGCGCAAACGGCGCGGGCTCCGGGGCAACGCGCGGCTCGGCGGCGATCGCCGGGGCCACCGGCGTCGGCACGATCACGGGGGCAACCACCGGCTCAGGCTCGACGGCCGGCGTGGGCTCGACGACGGGCGCGGGCGCCGCGGCAGCTTCCGCCGCCGGGGCCGCCGGGGCCGGCACGATCTCAACGAACGGGCGCGGCTCGGCCGCCAACGCCACCGGGGCGTCGGCGCGCACTTCAGCCGCTTCCGGCATCGGAGCAGGCTCGGCGGCCGGCGTGGGCTCGACCGCCGGGACAGGCGCGGGCGCCACGACCGGCGCTGCCGCCATCGCCGCCACCGGGGCCGACACCGGCACCGGGCGCGGGGCCGGGGTGGGCGCGGGGCCGAGGTCGTCGAAGTCGGACTCGGCGGCGCTCACCGTGGCCGCCGGAGAGGCCGGGCGGTTGCCAGAGGACTGGCCCGGCTCTTCGTCATCGAAATCGGATTCGCTGTCCTGCGAAGCGTCCTGGCCGTTGCCCTCGTTGGCGGCATCTTCCGGACGACGGCGGCGACGGCCACCGCGACGGCCGCGGCGACGGCGGCCCGTGCCTTCGGCACCCGCGGCTTCGCTGCCGCCTTCGGCGTTGTTCTCGACGCCGGCAGCGACTTGGCCTTCTGCGGCGTCCACGTCGGCAACCGGCGCTTCACCCTCGGCCAGGGCGGCACCGCCGGCAGCAGCCTGCGCGGCCAGCTTGGCGGCGCGGGCTTCGCGACGCTCGGCTTCGCGCTTCAGGTTTTCCTGGCGCTGCTGTTCGCGGCGCTCGGCTTCCTTCTTCTGGTTTTCCTCGCGGCGCTGCTGCCCCTCGAGGCGACGCTGCTCGTCCTGCTTCTTCTGTTCCTCGGTGCGCTCCTGCTTGGGCGGGCGCGCCTGGGCGGCGGCCTGCGGCTGGGGCTTGCCGCTGTCCTTGGCCTTGTCGCCGCGGTCGTTGCGCTCGCCGCGCGAACCGCGCTCGCCGCGATCCCGGCCACGGCCGTTGCGATCGCGACGGCCGTCGTTGCCGCCGCGCGGGCCGCGGTCGCCGCCGCGTTCGCTGCGGTCACTGCGCTCGTCGCGCGACTTCTTGGCCGGTGCTTCATCGTTGCCGGCATCGCCGCCGGTGAACAGCGCGGCCAGGCGGGCGAAGAAGCCCGGCTTGGGCGCGGCCGCCTTGTTGGAGAACACCGGCGCCGGCGCCACTTCGACCTCGGCTTCCTCGCGCACCGGCGCCGGGTTCGGCGGGCGCACGGCGGTGACGGCCGGCAGGTCGGGCACGTTGATGTGCGCCTTGGTCAGCGAATGCACCGCCTGCTTGCGCGGGGTGGTGCGGTGGTAGCTGGGCTTGCCGGACTCTTCGCCCAGCTCGTTTTCGCGCAGGCGGCTGATGTTGAAGTGCGGCGTCTCGAGCTGGTCGTCGGCGACCACGACCACGGGTGCATCGTGCCGGGCAGGGCGCGGCGCTTCTCGTTGAGCAGGTAGTTGGCGATTTCCGGCGGGGCCTGTACCAGCACCTGCCCGGTGTTCTCCTTCATCGCGTGCTCTTCGGCCAGGCGCAGGATGCTCAGCGACAGCGACTCGACGCTGCGCATGCGGCCGTGGCCCTCGCAGCGCGGGCAGACGATCTGGCTGGATTCACCCAGCGACGGGCGCAGGCGCTGGCGGCTCATTTCCAGCAGGCCGAAGCGCGAGATGCGGCCGATCTGCACGCGGGCGCGGTCCTGCTTGAGCGCGTTCTGCAGGCGCTCTTCCACCAGGCGCTGGTGCTTGCCCGAGCTCATGTCGATGAAGTCGATGACCACCAGGCCGCCCAGGTCGCGCAGGCGCATCTGGCGGGCCACTTCGTCGGCGGCCTCGAGGTTGGTGTTGAACGCGGTTTCCTCGATGTCGCTGCCCTTGGTGGCGCGCGAGGAGTTGACGTCGATCGCGGTCAGGGCCTCGGTCTGGTCGACGACGATGCTGCCGCCCGAGGGCAGCCGCACCTGGCGCTCGTAGGCGCCTTCGATCTGCGACTCGATCTGGTAGCGGTTGAACAGCGGCGTCGGGTCTTCGTAGAACTTGAGCTTGCGCAGGTTCTGCGGCATCACCGACTGCATGAAGTCGCGCGCCTCGTCGTACATCTCGCGCGTGTCCACCAGGATCTCGCCGATGTCGGCGCGCAGGTAGTCGCGCAGGGCGCGGATGATCAGGCGCGATTCCTGGTAGATCAGGAAGGGCGAGGGCTTGGCCAGGGCGGCGTCGGTGATCGACTTCCAGACCTGGAGCAGGTAGTCGAGGTCCCACTGAAGTTCGTCGGCGGCGCGGCCGACGCCGGCGGTGCGGATGATCACGCCCATGTCGTCGGGGATGGTCAGCGCGTCCATGGCCTCTTTCAGGGCCTGGCGGTCGTCACCCTCGACCCGGCGCGAGACGCCGCCGGCGGTGGGCGAGTTCGGCATCAGCACCATGTAGCGGCCGGCCAGCGAGATGAACGTGGTCAGGGCGGCGCCCTTGTTGCCGCGCTCTTCCTTGTCGACCTGGACGACCACTTCCTGGCCTTCGCGCAGGAATTCCTTCAGGCCGGCCTTGTTGGGGTCGACGCCGGGGACGAAGTAGTCCCGGGAGATTTCCTTGAGGGGGAGGAAGCCGTGGCGCTCGCCGCCGTACTCGACGAAGGCGGCCTCCAGGGAGGGCTCCAGGCGGACGATGCGGCCCTTGTAGATGTTGGACTTCTTTTGTTCCTTCGAGGGCTGCTCGATGTCGATGTCGTAAAGGTTCTGGCCATCGACGATCGCCACGCGCAGCTCTTCGGCCTGCGTGGCATTGATCAACATACGCTTCATTGTCTGGTGTCCTCACGCGCTCTTACCGCGAGGAACGCCGGGGTCCGCGCCCGATGTTTCCGGCTAGGGGCGCACCGCGCACCCGGGCCTGGCAGGAACTTCCAGCGCTTCGAAACCTTGGGCGAACCCGCGGGAGCGCTTGTTGTACTTGTGTTCGGTCATTGGGGCCGGAAACCGCCGAGCGTTCTCCGGTCTGTCGTGCACTTGTAAGGTGTACGGCGATATCCGTCCGCCTTCGGTACCGGCTAACATGGTCACCCCCGTGGGGTGTGGTAGCGGTTCCTCAGGATTCACCTGGGATCGGCTTTCGGCCGGCACCCCAGGGAAATCAGGACGTTATCTCGCGAAGCGATTGTATAGGTGCAACCCCCATGGCGGCAAATGAAGTCTCAACCGGCGTGAAGATGGTCAAGGTCCC
>LNFM01006973.1_pt1 | contig 24081 bp, 20 predicted proteins | sample 596031 | NCBI WGS metagenome assembly LNFM01 (sample SAMN04254537, study PRJNA301005) | activated carbon metagenome | isolation source: dual media filters at the Ann Arbor, Michigan drinking water treatment plant | place: USA: Ann Arbor | reverse complement strand
TACGGCGCCCGTCCGATAATCCGGATGAAGCTCTCACGGACCTTGCGCTGCGTCTCGATGAGCGTCGCATCGAGCGCGGCGAAGTCGGGCACGTCGGCGGCCCGGGCCAGCAGCCGCAACAATCCCGCGCCCGCGGTCTTCGGATCGAACGCCCCCGGCAGGCACAGCCGCAACAGCTGCGTGAGGTCGTGATAGAGCTGCACCGCGGCGCGCAGCACCTCGGCATCCTCGACCGAGATCACCCGGAGCGCCCACGCCTTGTCGAGCACGCGCGCGGTCGTTGTATCGAGAATACCCGGCAGCTGGTGCGCATGAACCAGTTGGAGATACTGGGCGATGAATTCGATATCGACCAGCCCGCCCACCGCATATTTCAGATCCCAGCGATCGGAGTCGCCTTTCTCCTTGGCGATGGCGCCACGCATCTCTGCCACGTCGCCGGCGATCTGCTCGGCGTCGCGCGGCCGCGTCAGGATCTCGTGGATCACCGCCTCCACGCGCGCGGCAAACTCCGGCGACGCCGACACCACGCGCGCCCGGGTCAGCGCCATGTGCTCCCAGGTCCAGGCCTCGGTCTCCTGATAACCGCGAAAGCCTTCGATCTGCGTTGCCAGCGGTCCCGATCGTCCCGACGGCCGCAGCCGCATGTCGACCTGATAGAGCGCGCCGTAATTGGTCTGCGCCGTCAGCGCATTGATCAGCCGCTGCGTCAGCCGGGCAAAGTACTGCGCGCCGTACAGCGACCGCTTGCCGTCGGATTCCGGATGCTCGGCGTCGAAATCATAAACCGTGATGAGGTCGAGATCGGATGTAGCGGTCATCTCGCGGCCGCCGAGCTTGCCCATCGCCAGTACCGCCGTCTGCTCGCCGCGGATGCTGCCGTGGGTCTGCACGAAATTGTCCATCACCGCGCGGTGAACGGCGCGGATCACCGCATCGGCGAGCCGGGCAAAAGCTTCGCCGGCCTGCCGCGCCGTCACGGTGCCGGACAGAATACGCACGCCAATCAGGAACATGTATTCCAGCCCGAACATGCGAATGCGCTCGAGCAGGTCCTGGTCGTAGCGCGCCTGCGACAGCACCGCCTCGAACCGCTTCGCCAGTACGGCGTCGTCAGGAAGCACGCCGAAGAAACTCGGATCAACCAGCGCGTCCATCACCTGTGAATTGCGCGCCAGCGTGTCGGCCAACCGCGGCGCAATGCCGAGCACCAGGGTGATCAGCGCGATCAGGTCGGGCTTCTGCTGCAACAGCGACAACAACTGGGCCGGCGCATGCAGATTGGCGAGGAAGTGGTCGAACAGCACCAGCGTGGCGTTGGGATTGTCGGTGACGCCAATACGCTCGACCAGGACCGGCAGCAGCGCTTCGAGGTGATCGCGCGTCAGATCACCGCGCAGTGAGCGATGGCTGCCGGACAGCCATTGCCGGATGATGCCGGACGCCTCCAGCGGCGCGCGGAATCCAAGTTCGGCGAGCCGCTCCAGCGTCTTGCGGTCATCGGCGTCGGGCGGAAACGCCAATGCCGGCCGGTCGGCAGCCGGCGTCTTCTCGAAAAGACGGGAATAATGCCGCTGTACAGTTTCAAGATGATCGATGAACGTTTTCGCGAACGCGTCGCGGTCGGCATAACCAAGAAAACGCGCAAACCGGTCCAGACCGTCGCGATCGACGGGCAGCACCTGTGTTTGCTCGTCATTGACCATCTGCAGGCGGTGCTCGACCGTGCGCAGGAAGCAATAGGCCGCCTTCATGTCGCTGCAAGCGTCAGCGCCGATCCAGCCGTCATGGCTGAGCTTGTCCAGCGTGGTCAGCGTATCGCGGTCGCGCAGGCCGGGATTGCGGCCACCGGCAATCAGTTGCTGGGTCTGGGCGAAGAACTCGATCTCACGGATGCCGCCGCGGCCGAGCTTGATGTTGTGTCCTTCGACCGCGATCTCACCATGGCCGCGATAGGCATTGATCTGCCGCTTCATGGCATGGACGGCGGCGACCGCGGCGAAGTCGAGGAACTTGCGCCAGACAAATGGCGAGAGTTCCTGGAGGATCGCCTCCCCGGCCGGGATGTCACCGGCGCAGGCGCGCCCCTTGATCATCATCGCGCGTTCCCAGTTCTGTCCCACGCTTTCGTAATAGGACAGCGCGGCGGCGGTCGAAATGGCGATGCCGGTCGAGGCCGGATCCGGCCGCAAGCGCAGATCGGTGCGGAAGACATAGCCATCGCCGGTGCGTTGCTGCAGCAGCTTCACCAGCTTCTGCGTCACCCGCACGAACAACGGCGCTGCTTCAACGCCTTGCGCCAACGCCGGGGACGCCGCATCGAAGAACACGATCAGGTCGATGTCGCTCGAGTAGTTGAGTTCGAACGCACCCATCTTGCCCATCGCCAGCACAATATAGCCGCTGCCGATCTGGGGCTGAGCTGGATCCGGTGGCTTCAGGCGGCCGGCGCGCGTCGCCTCGGCCAGTGCAAAACGCACAGCCGCACCGACGGCCGCATCGGCGAGATCGGTCAATGCGTGCGCGGCCCGCATCACCGGCCATGTGCCGCCGATGTCGGCGAGCGCAATCAGCAGCGCGGCCTCCGCTTTCATGCGGCGCAGCAGCTGCATGGCCTCGGCTTCGTCGTCGGTGGCGGCAACGGCAGCAGTCTTGTCGGCCAGCAGCGCCGTCAGATGAAGGTCGGGATCGGCTTGGAGCAGACGGAGCAGGCGCGGCGCGTCACCCGTGGCGAGATCCCACAGATAGGGAGAATGCTCTGACAGGCTTTCCAGCAGCGTGCGGAGAACCGGATGGGCGGTCAGCAGCGCCGACAGCGGTGCTGCCGCGCCGGGATCAAGCCCGGCTAACCATGCATCAAGGGTGGCGGCGGCGGCCTGCGGATCGATCAGCACCGGCGCGGCCACGATTCGGGCGGCCAGCACGCTTTCGCGCGCGGCCTGGTCGAGACCGGCAGTCTTCTTGCCCGGCAGGGTCATCCAGCACTCTGTACCGGCCCTCCCCGTGGCAAGGCAATGATGGTTTTCAACCCCGGATGGTTATCGTCCAGCGTCAGTTCGCCGCCATGCAGCCGCGCCACCGCCGCGACCAGACTGAGGCCCAGCCCCGAGCCAGGCTGCGAACGGCTCTGTTCCAGCCGCACAAAGCGCTCTACCACCCGGGCGCGATCGGCTTCGGCAATACCGGGACCGCGATCGGCGACGCTGAGCAGCACGCGATCGCCGTCCACCTCGGCGCGCACCACGATTTCGGCCGGCGCCGCATCGGCCGGCGGATCGCGCGGCGCGGCATACTTGATGGCGTTATCGACGAGGTTGGCCAGCGCCTGGCTGACCAGTTCGCGATTGCCTTTGACCGGGGCCTCGGTCGGCGCCTCGACCTTCAGCGCCAGCCCCTTCTCCTCAGCCAGCGGTTCGTACAGTTCGCCAACGTCGCGGGCAATTTCGGCGGCGTCGAAGTCGATCATGTTATCCCGCGCCTGGCCGGATTCAGCCCGCGCGATCGACAGCAGCGCGTTGAAGGTGAGGATCAGTCCGTCGGATTCCTCGATGATCGAATCCAGCGCGGCGCGGTAATCGGATTCGGTCGAGGCGGTACGCAGCGCCTGTTCGGTACGGTTGCGCAGCCGCGTCAGCGGCGTCTTCAGGTCATGGGCAATATTGTCGGACACTTCCTTCAGGCCCCGCATCAGCGCCTCGATGCGCTCCAGCATGGCGTTGAGATTCTCCGCCAGCCGGTCGAGTTCGTCGCCGGTGCCGGCGACTGGCAGCCGCTCGCCGAGATCGCCCGCCATGATATGCCGGGTGGTCTCCGTCATGGCGTCGACCCGGCGCAGCACACGCCGGGTCACGAACAGTCCACCGGCGAGGCCCAGCACGAGCACCAACGCGATCGACCAGCGGCCGGCGCCGATCACGATATTGTAGAGCCGCTCGCGTTCGTCGAGATCGCGGCCGACCAGCATGCGGAAGCCGCCCGGCAGTTGAAACACCCGCGCCAGCGCATGGTGTTGCGGATGCGCGGCGCCTTCGGTCTCATCGAGCCGGCGGTAGGACGTCTCGACCCAGCCCGGCTTGTCGAGCGTGCCCGCCGGCAGATTGGTAATATTGCCGGCGAGAGGATCACCGGCGAAGGTCGTGACGAGATAGAGGCTGGAGCCCGGCCGTCGCGCGCGGCCGTCGATTACGATGACCAGGCGCCTGATGCCGCCCAGCCGGTACTGCTCGGACAGGCCGTTCACTTCGGCATCGACGGTTTCGGTGATCTGCTCGTTGATCAGGCGGCGGGTGTTGAAGGCGAAATACCCCAGTAGAAACGCCGCGAACAGTGCAAACACGGTCAGATAGACCAGCGTCAGCTTGAACGTCGTGGTGCGGAAGAGTTTACCGAGCGCCGTCACGGATCATGTATCCCGCGCCGCGGATCGTGTGCAGAAGCGGCTGGGAGAATCCTTTATCGATTTTTGAGCGCAAGCGCGAGATGTGAACGTCAATGACGTTGGTCTGCGGGTCGAAATGATAGTCCCACACATTCTCCAGCAGCATGGTGCGGGTCACCACCTGCCCGGCATGTTTCATCAGGTATTCCAGCAGGCGGAATTCGCGCGGTTGCAGCGTTATCTCTTCCTGGCCGCGCCGAACCACGTGCGACAGCCGGTCCAGTTCGAGATCGCCGACCCGCAGCACGGTTTCTTCCTGGCGCGAACCGCGGCGGCGCGCCAGCACCTCGACCCGGGCCAGCAGTTCGGTGAATGAATAGGGTTTCGGCAGATAGTCGTCGCCGCCGGCGCGCAGGCCCTTGACCCGGTCGTCGACCTGGCCGAGCGCGGACAAAATCAGCGCCGGGGTTTCGATGTCCTTGGCCCGCAAGGCGCCGATCACGGACAGACCGTCGCGCTTGGGCATCATGCGGTCAACGATCAGCACGTCGTATTGCCCGTCGAGGGCGAGTGCCAGACCATCATCGCCGTCATAGGCGACCTCGGCGACATGTCCCACCTCGCGGAACGCCTTGACCAGATAGTCGGCGGCGACGCGATCGTCTTCGATGATCAGAAGCCGCATGGTGATCCGATCCGGTTGCATATCGGCCGAGCGGCCGGATGCGCGTTGCCCTCGAAACTCGGCAGTGCTGGGCATGGGTCACACCAATTCTGTGTCTGCGTCAATCGCCGTCTTCTCGCTCCCGATCGGTGAACGGCCGCGCTGCAATGCGCCCCGGGCGTCGTTGGGGGTGGCGGCTTGCGCCACCACCCCCGCGCTCACCCCGGCGGGGGGCGACTATGCCGGGGTGAGTTTTCGGCGAAGGCGGGAAAAAATCCGGCACTTCGGAAATTGTCGGGACGGGCCGAAGCCCGCCCCGTTGAGGTCATCCCGCTAGCGGGGGGCGACAGAATGCCAGCGAGATTCCACTCAATCTTGCGGCCTTAACCGCGGCCGACCGGCAGCGCGACGAAGCGGGTGCTTTCACCCTTCTTCACGCGGAGCAGGACGGTGCGCTTGCCTTCGCTGCGCGCGGTACCGACGACCTTGCGGACGTCGGCCGGCGTCGAAACCGCCTGACCGCCAACCTCGAGGATGACGTCGCCGGTGGCGAAACCGCGCTCGGCGGCAGCGCCGGACGAGTCGACACCGGTCACGACCACGCCCTCGGAGCCGGCGCCGGCGACACGCGCCGCGGGGGCCAGGGACAGACCGAGACGGCCGACCTCGGCGCCGCTGTCTTCGTCATCGCCGCCCGGCGATGTCGCGCGCGCCTCGGTTGTGTTCGGCAGTTCACCGAGCGTCATGTTGATGGTCTTCTCGGTGCCCTTCTGCACGACGCCGAGCTTGACGTTCGCCTTCGGCGCCAACGCACCGATCTTGCGGGCCAGATCACGGGCATCCTTCACCCGCTCGCCGTTGACCGAGACGATCACGTCGCCCGCATTGATGCCAGCCTTGACGACCAGCGCACCGTCGGTGCTCTTGAGGCCAAGGCCGTCAGCGATGTCCTGCGTCACCGGCTGGATCTGAACGCCGATCCATCCGCGCGACACGGTGCCGCTTTCGCGCAACTGTGCGATGACCGTTTTCACGGTGTTGGCGGGAATCGCGAAGGCGATACCGACAGAGCCGCCGGACGGCGAAAAGATCGCGGTGTTGACGCCGATCACATTGCCTTCGGTGTCGAAGGTCGGACCGCCCGAGTTGCCGCGATTCACCGGCGCGTCGATCTGGATGAAGTCGTCATAGGCGCTGGCGCCGATATCACGGCCGCGCGCCGAGACGATACCCGCGGTGACAGTGCCGCCGAGGCCGAACGGATTGCCAACCGCGAGCACCCAGTCGCCGATTCGCGGGTCCTTGTCGGACAGCTTCACGAACGGGAACGCGTTGCCCTCGACCTTGATCAAGGCCAGGTCGGTGCGCGGATCAGTGCCGATCACCTTGGCCGGGTAAGTCTTGCCGTCGTCAAGCTGGACTTCGACGCTCGAGGCCTTCTCGACCACGTGATTGTTGGTCACGGCATAACCGTCGGCGGAGATGAAGAAGCCGGAGCCCTGCCCGGTGCCGCCGCCGCGACCACCACGCGGCCCGCGCGGCATGCCTTCCGGACCGCCCGGCATGTCGGGCATGCCGAAGCGACGGAAGAATTCACGCATGCCCGGAGGAATTTCCTGGCCGCCGCGGCCGACCGTCTCGTTGCCGCCGTCGACCTTGACGCGGACCGAGAACACGCCGGGCTTCACCTTCTCGACGATGTCGGCGAATCCGACGGGACCGGCCACCTTGGCAGCCTGTTCGCTCAGATTCTGGGCGATGGCGGCGGGATAGGTGGCCTGAAGGTTGAAGCCAGGGGCGACCACAAGGGCGGCCACGCCGAGACCTGCAATGGTCGTCGCCAGCAGGGCAATACGCCGGGCGGAGAGACCGCGGCTTTTAACGGACGTCTGGGGAGCGGAAGTATCGCTCGGGTTCATCGGAAGCTCCATCTCGATTCTGGGGCGCGAAGTGCGCCGTTTCGAACCTGAAGATGGGGTGCCGCGCCTTACAGCGCCCTGTCGGGCGGATTAAACTTTGGTAAGGTGGGACAACTCCAAAACCGACGTGATATCAATGATCTAGTGACGATCATTGGCGGCCGGGCCCGATAACTCGACCAGCCGCCGCTTCTCATCCCCACTCAGCCCCGCCGGTTCCACGATCACCGTCCGCCGCCGGCGCGCCAGCAGGTATAGCCCGCCGATGCCGGCGAGCAGCGCCGCAGGCCCGAGGAACCAGAGAATCAAGGTGTGCCAGCGCAAGGGCGGCCGCAGCAGCACGAACTCGCCGTAACGCGCCACCAGGAAGTCGCGCACCTGACGGTCACTGTCCCCCTGCACCAGCCGCTCGCGCACCAGCAGCCGCAGGTCGCGCGCCAGTGGCGCGTCGGAATCGTCGATCGACTGGTTCTGGCAGACCATGCAGCGCAGTTCGCGCGACAGCTCGCGCGCCCGCGCTTCCATCGCGGGATCCTTGAGGACTTCGTCCGGCTGCACGGCGAAGACCGGTGTCGTCAGCATCAATAGCAAGGCGATCAGGGCGAAGCGGCGCATGCCCCCTACTCCGCCGGCTGCAAGGCTGGCTTCGTTGCGGCTTTCTTCGCCGGCTTCGGCGCACCGACACGGAGCCGCCGGTCCGACAGCGACAGACCGCCACCCAGCATCATCACCACCGAGCCAAGCCAGATCAGCAGCACCAGCGGCTTGTGATAGAGCCTCACCGCGATCGAGCCATCGTCATTGGCATCGCCCAGCGACAGATAGAGCTGGCTTGTGCCGCGCGTCAGCAGCGAGGCTTCGGTCGTCGTCGTGGCGCGCGCCGGAAAGGTGCGCTTCGACGGGTCCATGGTGCCAACAACGGTGCCACCGCTGTTGCGCACGGTGAACTTGGCGACCTGCTCGCGAAAATTGGATCCGGTGCGCTGCGTCAGCCGGTCGAATGACAATGTATAGCCGGCGATCGACACCGTCTCCTGCGGCTTCAGCGAGACGATGCGTTCGTCCGCCCAGACCTGCGCGACAATGCCGATCAGCGACATCGCGATGCCGATATGCGCCACCGCCGTGCCCCAGACCGAGCGCGGCAGGCCGGCGGCGCGGCTGCGCACCGTCGCCAGCGGCAGCCGGAACAGGCCGGTGCGCTCGACGAGATCGATCAACGCGCCGCCGATCACATAAACGCCAAGGCCGATTCCGAACGGCGCCAGCACCGACTGCCCGCCTTTGATGACGAAAGTCACGGCGATGGCGACGATGCCGACCGCGAAGGCCGCCATCAGCCGCTCGGCGACACCGAGTACGTCGCCGCGTTTCCACGCCAGCAGCGGTCCGAACGGCATGGCGAACAGCAAGGGAATGAACAACGGCGCGAAGGTAAGATTGAAGAACGGCGGCCCGACCGAAATCTTTTCGCCCGTCACCGATTCCAGCGCCAGCGGGTACAGCGTGCCGACGAAAACGGTCAGACAGGCCGTGGTCAGGAAAAGATTGTTGAATACCAGCGCGCCTTCCCGCGACACCGGCGCGAACAGCCCGCCCTGTTTCAACAGCGGCGCGCGCCAGGCGAACAGCGCCAGCGCGCCGCCGATGAAGAACACCAGGATGGCAAGGATAAACACGCCTCGGCTGGGGTCGGTGGCGAAGGTGTGCACCGAGGTCAGCACGCCGGAGCGCACCAGGAAGGTCCCCAGGAGCGACAGCGAGAACGCCAGGATCGCCAGCAGCACCGTCCATATCTTCAGCGCGTTGCGCTTCTCCATCACGACCGCCGAATGCAGCAGTGCGGTGCCCGCCAGCCACGGCATCAGCGACGAGTTCTCGACCGGATCCCAGAACCAGAAGCCGCCCCAGCCCAGTTCATAATAGGCCCAGTACGAGCCCATCGAAATGCCGACCGTGAGGAACATCCAGGCGGCCAGCGTCCACGGCCGCACCCAGCGCGCCCAGGCGGCGTCGATGCGGCCCTCGATCAGCGCGGCGACGGCGAACGAGAAGGAAATCGAGAAGCCGACATAGCCGAGGTAAAGCAGCGGCGGGTGGATCGCCAGACCGATGTCCTGCAGGATCGGATTGAGATCGCGGCCCTCGAGCGGCGCCTCGGCAATGCGCAAAAAGGGATTCGATGTCAGCAGGATGAACACATAGAAGGCGCAGGCGATCCACGACTGCACCGCCAGCACATTGGCTTTCAGCGTCGCCGGCAGGTTGCCGCCGAACGCCGCGACGGCGGCGCCGAACAGCGCCAGGATCAGCACCCACAGCAGCATCGAGCCTTCGTGATTGCCCCAGACGCTGGTGTATTTGTAGATCAGCGGCATCGTCGAGTGCGAATTCTCGTAGACGTTCGCCACGGAAAAATCGGACGTGACGTAGCAGACCGTCAGCGCTGCGAATGACAGCGCGACGAAGACGAACTGCATCAGCGCCGTCGAATCCGCCATGCGCATCAGCGCCGCGTCGCGGTAATGCGCGCCGGCCAGCGGCCCGATCGCCTGCACAAGCCCCAGCGCCAGCGCCAGCACCAGCGCAAAATGTCCGAGTTCGGGGATCATTTCGCGGCCCCGTCTTCCTGCCTTCTTCCCTCTCCCCTTGAGGGAGAGCAGACCACACGCCGTTGCGAATTATTTTGCCACATTACCGGCCTCGCCTTCCTGCCAGCGGCCGCTCTTCTTCAAGGCGTCGACCACTTCGCGCGGCATGTAGTTCTCATCATGCTTGGCCAGCACCATGTCGGCGACGAAGGTACCGCCGGCTTCCAGCTTGCCCTCGGCGACCACGCCCTGCCCCTCGCGGAACAGGTCGGGCACAATGCCCACGTAACGCACCGGGATGTCGTGATTGCCGTCGGTCACCGCGAAACTGACGCGCAGATTTTCGCCCCGCTCCACGCTGCCGGCCTTGACCAGCCCGCCGATGCGCATGCGCGTCCCCGGCGCGGTCTGTTTCTCGACGATGTCAGTGGGCGAATTGAAGAACACGATCGAGTCGCGCAACGCGCCGAGCACCAGCGCCGCGGCGATGGCGAGCACGCCAACGCTGCCGCCGATCAGGATCAGGCGTCGTTGCTTGCGCGTCATCGGCTGGCCTGCTGCTTCAACCGTCGATTCCCATGCTCTTGATCGCGCCGTCGATGCGCCGCAGTTTGTCGGGATCGCTGGCGAAGGCGCGGCGCGCATCGGCGGCGGCGGCGGTCGCCTTGTCGCGCTCGCCCATCACCATATAGGCGCGCAACAGGCGCTGCCATCCCTCGATATCATCGCTATTTTCCTTCAGCCGGTCGGCCAGCCGCGCCACCATGCCGCGGATCATCTGGTCGCGGTCGGCCTCGCTCATCTCGGCGGACGCCTTGACGTCGTCGGCGCTCGGCCCCGGCGCTGCCGCAACAGGAGGCGTTGCGGCGACCGGCGGCGTCACGCCGATGCGCGCCATCGACTGCTGTATCGTCTGTATCCACGGCGCACCGGGCGGCGCCTTCTCGAGCATGCCGCGCCAGATCGCCGCGGCCCGGTCACGCTGGCCGTCCTGTTCGGCGGCGATGCCGGTGAAGAAGCGGGCGCGGACATCTTCTGCGTCCAGCACCAGCGCGCGCTCGAAGGCCGCCTTGGCCTCGTCGGTCACAATGCCGTTATTGGCCGCGGTCAGCGCCTCGCCGAGATCGGTCTGGCGCTCGGCGGTTTCACCGCTGATCGCGAGAATGCGGCGGCGCGCATTCGCCGCATCGGCGAAGCGTCCCATGCGCAGATAAATTGGCGCCAGCACCTCGTAGCCCCGCGCATCGCCGGGATTGCGCTCAAGATGCGCTTCCGCCTGCGTCACCAGATTGGCAATCGAGGAGTTCTGCGCGACGCGCTCGCGGGAGGCCAACCGCTCGCCCGGCAACTGCGGCGAACCAATCGTGAGATACAGCGCCGTCGCGCCGGCCGGCAGCAGCAGGAAGGCCACCACAACGGCGGCGCGGCGGCGCCACACCGGCGGCTCGATGCGACCCGCCATCGCGGTTTCGGCGGCGTCGGCGGCCGCGATCAGACGCCGCGATACTTCGACGTAGGCGGCTTCCGCTTCGGCGACGCCAATCAGGCCGGCGGCACGGTCGCGGCCAATCTCGTCGAGCTGGTCGCGATAGACCGCCACATCGCTGCCGCCATCGTCGGGCCCGCGTCGCGACAGGGGCCACAGCACGGCAAACATCGCCGCGGCGGTCATCAGCGCAAATACGAACCAGAGGGTCATGACTATCCGCTTTGCCGGGCCGCCAATGCGGCCCGTGGCACAGGGGATACATCACGCCCAATGATGGCGGCAATGAGCAAGATCAAGGCCCTGCCCGCCGCCCGGAGACAACCTAGCCGATCGGCTGCCAACTGCCGTCCGGCAGGCGGCAGGCGGTGCCGCGCGCGGTCTGCGGCGTGCCGTCGACGTAGATCGTATGTGTATACGAACGGCAATTGCGGCCTGCTTCCTGATAGGCGGGGCCCGGAACGACCGTGCCGTAGCGCCCGGAATCGGGATTGCGCCATGACACCGGCGCACCGGACTGGCCGCGATCCAGCGCCGCGAGCTGCGCGTCATAAGCACGCCGCCGGTCTTCGTCGTCCAGCGCCGCGCCCATGCGGTTGCCGATCAGGCCGCCGAGCAGGCCGCCGACCGCCGCACCCGCCAGCCGGCTGCCGGTGCCGCCGCCAGCCACCGCAGCGCCGAGCAGCGCGCCGGTGCCGGCGCCGAGCAACGTGCCGGTATTTTCCCGCGGACCGGGACCCATGCCATCCGGGCTGCCGGCACAGGCGGCGAGCGTGAGGCCGGCAGCGGCCACGGCGGAAAATTTGAAAACGGACATGGGACCCCCGGATAGTCGAAATTGAGTGCATTGACCCAGTTGAATACCGGGACACCCTAACCGGACGGCAGGATTCGGGCAAAAGTCCGGCGCACCGCGCCGCAAACCAAGTTTTATCCCGCCGGCAACACCAGTTCGGCGCGCAGGCCGCCGCGCGGCGCGGTGCCAAGCGTCAAGCCGCCGCCGTAGAGCGTGGCCAGTTCGACCACAATCGACAGACCGAGACCCGAGCCCGGTTTGGTTTCGTCCAGACGCTGCCCGCGTTTAGCCACCTGTGCGCGCTCGGTATCGGACAGGCCGCGGCCATCGTCGTCGACCACAATGCGCACCGTCTGCGCCGAACTGGTGGCATCGGTGGCTTCACACACCACCTCGATGCCGACCTGGGACGACGCCCATTTGCAGGCATTGTCCACCAGGTTGCCTACCATCTCCTCGAGATCGGGCCGTTCACCGCGGAAACGCGCCGCCTCGTCTGCGTGGACCTCGATAGCGATGTTTTTGTCGCGGTAGATCTTTTCCATGGTGCGCGCCAGCGCCGTGACCACCGGCGCAACCTCGGTACTCGATCCGACCACTGTCAGCCGCGCCGCCAGCCGCGCCCGCTCGAGATGACGGGCGACCTGATCGCGCATGATGTCGGTTTGCTCCGTGACCTTGAGCGCAAACGGATCGTCGCCGCGCGCCGACGCCTCGTTCAGCATTACCGACAGCGGTGTCTTCAGCGCATGCGCGAGATTGCCGACATGAGTGCGGGCGCGCTCGACGATTTCGCGGTTGGCGTCGATCAACGCATTGGTTTCGCGCGCCAGCGGCGCGATCTCGTCAGGAAATGTACCGTCAAGGCGTTCGGCGCTGCCGGAGCGAATGGCGGCAAGACTGCCGGTGATGCGCTTGAGCGGCGCCAGACCGAAACGCACCTGAAACATCGTGGTGATCAGCAGCACGATCCCGAGCAGCGAGAAAGTGATCATCAGCGCCCGATCGAACGACCGCGATTCCTCGGCAATCTCCGCGGCATCGCCAGCCACAGACACCAGATAGGTACCGTCGTCGCCCAAGTCGATGTTGCGCTCGATCAGCCGCAACTGCTGGCCTTCGGGACCCTCGACATAGCCTTCGCGCGTGCCGCCGGGACCGGCGACGACACCGCGGTCCTGCAACTGTGGCAGGCCACGGTCCCACAGCGATCGTGACGCCCGCACGTCGGCCTTGCCGGGCTCCAACCGCGTCACCTGCCAATACCAGCCCGACAGCGGCAGTTCGAACAATGGCTCGCCGAACGATTGCGGATATTTATCGGCCCCTTCGTCCGGCGAAGCGACATCGGCTACCAGCGTGCGCAGATAAACGCCAAGACGCCGGTCGAAGGCGCGCTCCACCGCCTGGGTATAGAGTGACGACAGCACGACACCGGTGATCAGCAGGATCACCACCGCCGCCGCCGTGGCCCAGACGAAAAGACGAAAGGCGAGCGAGTTGGTGCGCATCAGCGTCCGGCCCGCCTCATGCGCCGGGCGCCGCCAGCAGATAACCGAGCCCGCGCACGGTCTGGATTATATCGACGCCGAGCTTCTTGCGGATGCGGCCGACGAACACCTCGATGGTATTGGAGTCCCGGTCGAAATCCTGATCGTAGAGATGCTCGACCAGTTCGCTGCGCGACACCACGCGGCCGTTATGATGCATCAGATAGGCCAGCAGGCGGTACTCGTGGCTGGTCAACTTCACCGGCTTGCCAGACACCGCGACCCGGCCGGTGCGTGAATCCAGCCGCACCGGGCCGCAGTCGAACTCGCTCTTGGCATGGCCGACCGACCGCCGCAGCAGCGCCCGCACCCGCGCCAGCACCTCTTCCAGATGGAACGGCTTGGCGACGTAGTCGTCGGCGCCGGCGTCAAAGCCCTGCACCTTGTCGCTCCAGCGGTCGCGCGCCGTCAGCATCAGCACCGGCATCATGCGCCCGGCCTTTCGCCACGCTTCCAGTACTGCAATACCGTCAGTCTTCGGCAAGCCTATGTCCAGAATGACGGCGTCATACGGCTCTGACTCGCCCAGGAACTGGCCTTCCTCGCCGTCAAAAGCGCGGTCGACTACATAGCCGGCTTCGGTCAAAGCTGCGGTGAGCTGGCGGTTGAGGTCGGGGTCGTCTTCGACGACGAGCAGGCGCAAGGCTTCTATCTCCGGACGATTCTGCTCATGATCCTAGCCGAAAACAGCCGGCGCGCTCAGCGGCCGGCGATGGTCTCGCCGCTGCCGGCATCGACCGTCACGCGGCTCACCTTGCCATTGCGCGCCAGCAGAGTCAGCACATAGACCAGTTTTCCGTCGCGGCGGCACAGCGAGGCCCGCACCGCCTCGCCCCGGGCGCCACGGGCGCGCAACAAGCGCAGCGCCTCGGCGAGTGGGATGGCTTTGTTGGAGGCAACCGCAGCCCGCTGCTCTGCCCGGCCGAGGCACGACCGCGTCTGCGCGTCGGCCGGCACGACCGGCGCTAAAACTGCGGCTGCCAGCAGGCCGATCACAAGGACGATGGGATAACAGCGGAGGCGCGACATGGCGGTTTTATAACAGCCCGCCGGTGAACGCGGCCTGAATGCGACGATTTGCGTCGCCGGGCGGAGACAATCGACAGCCGAACGGCCGCTCAACGCGTAAAGCCGTCAAACGACGCATAATCGTCCAGCGGCACGCGCGGCGCGCGCCAGGAATTGATCGGCGCCGCCGTATCGGCATGGCCGAGCGCCATGCCGGAATAAATCATCAAATTGTCGGGAAGACTGAGAAAAGCGCGTACCGTCTTGTGCCACGACACCCAGGCCTGCTGCGGACAGGTGTGTAGCCCATGCCCGCGCGCCAGCAACGCGACCGTTTGCAGATAACCGCCGAGGTCGGCCCACTGCGCCGCGCCATGGGTGCGATCCACGGCGAAGAACAAACCGACGGGGGCGCCGAAGAATTCGAAGTTGCGGGAATACTGCCGATAGCGCGCCGGCTTGTCTTCGCGCGGCACGCCGATCGACTGGTACAGCCGCTCGCCGACGTCAAAGCGGCGGGTGCGGAACGGCTCCTCCAGCGGATGCGGAAACACCGGGTAGTCGCCCCCCTCCGCCTTGGGCAATTCATTCATGCGCGGCGCCAGTTGCGCCTTCAGTGCGTCGGCACGCTCGCCCGCCACCGCATAGATCCGCCACGGCTGCATGTTGCCGGCCGACGGCGCCCGCGCCGCGCGTTCGACGATATCGCGGACCGTGGCTTCTGGAAGCGGCGTCGGCAGAAACGCCCGGCACGAATATCGGCTGGCGACGGCTTCGAACACATCCATTGCAAATGCTCCGGGGGAAGAATCGCCCGGAGTGTGGACGCTGGCAACCGCAGTGCCAAGGCTGGCAAGTGCCAAGGCTGGCAAGCGCCAAGGCTGCGTACGCTACTTCCGCTTCCAGATCGCGGCCACCTTCTCCAGCGTGCGGCCGCCGAAATAGGCGGTCAGCACGATCATCGCCCATTGTGCCACGTCGCCGGACAAGGGATCGGTCGTGCCTTGCGTCCACGCGCCCAGCACCTTGTCCCACACCACTACTTTCCAGACATAGATGACGAAGGCGAAGGCAAACAAAGGCCGCGGCAGCGCGGTGTACCAGCGACCCTGCTCGGCCAGCACCAGTTGCGCCGCCAGTTCGCGCTCGCGCTGTTCGAGATCGACCGCCCGCGCAGCGAGATCGGCGGCGATCTTGTCCGACGCATTGCCCGCCGCCAGCTTGGCGCGGTAGGCATCGACCGCGGCTTTGGCAAACGGACCGCCGAGCAATTGGCCCAGCCAGCCGAGGACCATCGTCACCATCGCTCAGCTCCCCGCCTTCAGAGATCGGTGGCGCGGCGGCGGCGCAGAAACTCGGTCACCAGCCCGAATGCGATCAGGTAATACGGCACGTAAGCCGGGTCGAGGACGGACTGGATCGCCGCATGCACGGACGGATCGGCCAGCAGCGCCATCGCCGCAGCGGCGGCCGCGCCGGCGAAGACCTGCAGCCGCGCCCAGAAGATGGTCTCGGAATCCTTGAACCAGGTTTTGATCGTCAGCCACATAAATCACTCCTTGTGTTCGCGTTACACCGGCCGTTCCTGTTGCCGCCGCTGCCGCGCGCGCCAGAACAGCCACGCCGCCACCGTCAGCACGATCGCGGCGCCGGCAATGACGACGATGGTGGTGACGTTCGCGCCCGCTGCGTGCGCCTGCTGCGCCGTGGCGGCGCCGGCGGCAGCGACAGCGCCGGCCGAGCCCTGCTGGACGCCTGTGGCGAGCGGCACCGCGGCGCGGCCCGGCGTCGTCTTCTCCCGCGGCGCTGGCAGCCGCCCGCCGCCGGCCAGCGCCAGCGCGACGGCCCTGACGTCGGCGACGCGCCGGCCCCAGCCTTTGCCGAACACCGGCCAGGTGCGCAGCGATTGCAAGAAACGCAGCCGCTCGTCGCAGATCGCCCCGACCAGCGCCGTCGCATCCGCGGCGCGCGCGGCCGCGATCACCGTATCGTTCACAACGCTGCTGCTGTCGGGCAGCCGCAACACGCGGCGCAGCACCTTGCCGCTGCGGCCGGTACCGGAATTCACGCCGTAATCGAACACGGCATAATCGACGCCGGCCGGCAGCGCGTCGCAGCGTTGCGCATCCCAATATTTGAGACGGTAGATGCGTTTGGCAGCGTCGAGGGGCATCGCCTTGATGTCGGCGGCAGTGCCATCCGCTTTCAGGTAGCGGCGGTAATCGTGAATTGTGATGCCGAATTTGGTCGGCCCGCCCGGATCGGACGGATGGTTGCTGTAGCCGCCTTCGTGCAGCAGCAACCGGCGCAAGGCGCCATCGTAGCTGGACGATGCCATGGTCTGTCTCCGACAATGAGATGATTGCGCCGCACGCCGAGGCGGCATCAGACGTCAAGGGTCAGGCATACTGCCCGCCGGTCGCCGTGGTGCCTGCCACGTTGCCGGGGAAATGGTTCGCGCCCTTGCCGAACGTATTGATCACGCCGTTAAGCTCTGCCGTGTAACGTTTGCCGGTGATGGTACCGGTCACGTTCCACGTTGCATTCCACAGGGCGTAGACCCCACCATTGTTGGCCAACACGAACTGGCCAAACGACAGCGCTCCGTTGAGCGTTATCGTGCGGTTGGGGCCGTCGATGACGCCGCAGGTTCCCAGCAGAATATGACTGAGCGCAGCACCGCCGCTGATAACGCAGTCGCCGAGTACCGTGACGGCGGCGCCGCTGGCGCATTCGATCTGAGATCGGGACGTGGCGGCGAAGTTCAGGTTGTCGATGAACACGTGGGCCCTCGCGTCCGCGTGGATCAGGGAGCCCGTGCCGCTGCTTTCGATCTGGAGATGACGCAGCGCGACGATGGCGCCGGTGGTAATCCGCACGGTCGGATACGTGCCACGGACGATGACATTCGCCGGCGTCACCGGGTTGCCAAGGATTTCGAGCCGGCCGCCGCCGACGAGCGGCCGTTCAACATGCACCGGGACGCCGCCGGTCGCATAAGTACCGTCGGCGAGCTGGATCGTCACGTTATAGCCATTGCTGTCCACCTGATAGGTCTTGGCAACCGCGGCGGCGATCGTCTGCAATGGCGCGCCGGCGCTGAGGCCGCTATTCGCGTTGCTGCCGCCCGGCGCGACGTAGTAAATGCGATTGGCCTGCAACACATCGCGCACGCCGCCGGACGGAAAGCGCGGCCGTCCGGTCACGCGATCGATGACGATGGCATCATGCCACGCACTGCCATCGGGGCTCACCTTGAAGCGGAAATCGTCATCACCCATAAGACCGATCTCGGCGCGCCCGGACCAGTCCGATTGCATGAGGAGCGACAGCACCTGGGCCGGCGCTTCCTTGTTGAGCGTATAGCGCAGATCGCCGTCGCCGCCCTCGCCGACATATTTCGCCGTCCACAGAGCCTTGTTGAGCTTCGCGGCGAAGGGATTGCCGGCATCGGCCGTAGTGCCGATGCCGAGCCGCGTCAGATTATGCAGCGCGCCAGGTGCCGCGACGGCGTCGACCCAGGCGCTGCCGGTCCAGGCGACCAGCGCGCCCTCATCCAGAACATAGGCGAGCCAGCCGGGCTGCGGCATGCAGAAAAGCCAGTGGCCGTCCTGCCAAGCCGCGACGGCCTGGTCGTGGCCCGCCCAAGCGCCGGTCGCATCCGCCGCGACCAGCCAGCGCTCGCCGTCGCCGGGCGAGGCGGGTGCCGCCGTCAAGTCACGGTCGAGCACCGCGATCTGGACCAGCGCGTCGAGCAACAGCAACGCTTCATTATGGGTGACGTGTTTCTGCGCCTGCGCGCCGTCGATCAACGGCAGCGCCAGCCGAGGCGTATCGGTCATGAGAAAGGTCCCTGTTGCGAGATCACAGTGCCAGCACCGCTGCCGCGGCAAAGCCGCGTCCGGCCGTGGCCGAGAGCTGGACGACGCGCACATCGAGATGGCTCTGCGGCATCCCGAAGTCGGCAATCTCGTCCGCCGCAGCGTAAAGCACCGACGGTGTTGCCGCGTCTAGCGTTCGCACCACCGATGCGTCGGACATGATATCGACCATATAGCGTTCGCTGGATTCGCCGAGCGGCACCTCGCCTTCCCAGCTGTCGCCGTCGATGCGGGTGCGGCGTTTCCAGCGGATGGTCACCCCGCTGCCGTCGCGATGCGCCTTGAGTTGCACCGGCGTCAGCGGCTTCAGCGCGGTGGCGTGCGGCGTCACCGTCATCGCGAGCGCTGTTGGATCGGCGTAGTCACGGCTGGCCGCGACGGCGCGCAGTTGCATCGGACGCTCCAGCGCATCGGCGCTGGTGGCAAGAACCACCAGATTGCGATCGAGCAGGACGAAGGGTGCGCCCGCCGCCAGCAGCGGCGATATTGCTCGTTCGCTGCCGGCCTGCCCGCGCAGCAGCCGTGACACTTTATAGGTGCGCGGCCCGATCAGCTCGGCGTGCGCGAACTGGATCACCTCCCAGCCGCCGCTGGCATGTTGGACCGCTGCGGCATTGGCGCCGGAGAACAAGGCACCGTCCGAAACAGAAGCCAGCGTACCGCCGAAGAGCTTCACCTCGACGCCGGCGCGCTGCCAGCGCGCGGCATCCGCGGCCGGCAGTTCGCTGAGCGTCTCGCCGACGGAGGCAGGCGCCAAAGCCGTCGCCAGCCGGGTGTAGCTGGCGCCGTCGGTTGAATGCCACACCGCCACCGGCCCGGGCCATGGATCGGCAAACACCGCCAGCCGCGCCAGCACCGGCGTCAGCTCGCCGGGCAGCGCCGGCAGGTCAAGCACCCGCGCGTACACCGGCCCGGTTGGCGCCGGCAGAACCGGCACGCGGTGAACCGCGGGTCCGAGCGCGAGGTTAAAGACATCCGGATTGATCGAGCGCGCCCGCACGGCCCGGCTTTCGGCGTCGGCGATATCCTGCAGCTCGATCAAATGCCGCCGGCCGTTGACGCTGAGCCCGATGACGTCTCCCGGCGTCAGCGCCAGCTGGCTCGGCGGCAGCGCGAACGCGGCGCGCTCGCGGCCGGCCCACAGGTCCTGCAGCCAGATCTCGGCGCGCCGTTCGGTCTGCCGGCCGCCCGAGATCATCGCCACGTCGGCGCGGGCGCTCCGGTTTGAACCGCCAACCAGGCGACGCGATGCCGCCGCGGCGCGCTGATAGTCGGTGCCGACATCGGTGAAGCCGATCGCGACCTCGCGCGGCAGATCGCTTTCCTGCGCTCGCGTCAGCCGCGCCGGCGGCGCGTCGTCTGGCAGAACAAGATCATCTTCTTCAAGCTCGGCCCTGGTCGCGCCGCCGCGCTGGCGGAAGTGCAACAGGCCCTGCTGTTCGATGGCGTCGAATATGAACGCCAGCGCCAGTGGATCGATCATGGCGCGGGGCGCCATCGGCCGGTCGATAACGTAGCCATCGGGGCCCTCGCCCAGATCGCGCGTGTCGAAACCGTCAACGCCGCTGTCAGTGAGAATGCTGGCAACCAGCGCATCGAGCGGCGCGCCGCCGAAGCGGCCGGTGAGCCAGTGACCTGTCTCCCAGTTCGGCGCGTCGCCCCAGATGCCGGCCGCGGCCGGAAAAACCGGAAACGGCCGCGCGTCCCAGGCCCACAGATGGATGGTCTCCGGCGTCACCATGTGCCCGCCATAGAGCGGCGACACCGGGTTGAGCGCGGCATCGCCGAAGGCCGGATCGAAGGCGCCGAGCATCGCTTCCAGCATGCGGCGCTGAATCAGGTCGTCGCGCGCGCCGATGGAGAAATACGGCACATAAGACTCCGACGACTTCGGATCGGGGAACACGCTCGGCTGGTTGGCGCCCTTGTCGACCGCGGGACAACCGATCTCGGTCAGCCAGATCGGTTTCGACTGCGGCACCCACGCGGTCGGGCTCGGCAACTCGACGCCGCCGACGCGCTCGACATGCGGTTGCGACCAGAAATTCCACAGGTCCTTCTGTCGATGGATCCACGGCTTGCCCAGGCCGTCGGTGATCGGCGTGCGCGTTTGCGCGGCGCGGGCAACGGCGTCGACATAATACCAGTCATAGCCCTCGCCGCGCTGGAGATTGCCGGCAAGATAATCGGTGCGGTACGGACTGTCGGTCAGCGCCAGGTCGAACTGGCTGCCGTCGTCGCGCCAGTCCGCCAGCGGTGCGTAATAGTCGATGCCGATGCAGCCGATGGATGGCGACGCCCACAGCGGATCGAGCGGAAACCGCACTTCGTTGGCGGCCGGATCGACGACGTGCGCACCGTATTCGGTCCAGTCGGCGCCGTACGTGACCACCGTGCCGGGGCCGACGATGCCCTTCACCGTCGCCGCCAGCGCCACCAGTGCATTAACCGCCGGATAGACGCCAGACCCGGCGCGCACCCGCGTCAGCGCGCGCAGTTCCGACCCGATCAGGAAGGCATCGACGCCGCCGGCCGCCACGGCCAGCGAAGCATAGTGCAGCACCATCCGATCGTAGTTCCAGATGTCACTGCCGCCGGAGAAGAAGGCGTTGACCTGATCGGCCGCCGCCGCGGTGCCGTCGGGCGAGCCCGGCCGGCCCGGCGCTGGATCGCAGGTGATGCGGCCGCGCCACGGATAGTTCGGCTGCGACGCCGCGCCGGTCCACGGGTCTGTCAACGTGTTGCCGGCCGGAATGTCCATCATCACGAAGGGATAGAGCGTGACCTTCAGCCCACGCGCTTTCAGATCGGCAATCAGGTTGAGCACGCTCTGGTCGGATGGCGTCCCGCCATAGGCGGCGCGGCCCTGATGCCGGGACACCAGATAGGCGCTGCCGCGATCCGACACCCCGGCGACCGACCAGAGCAGCGGCGTGGTAGACTTCTCGCGGCTGTCGATGCCCGGCATCACGCGACATTGGCCGGCGCGCAGATCGGTGCCGAACCAGGTGACGACAACGGCGACGCGTTCGAGATTGGGCGCGACGGCCTGCAGTTCGTCGAGCGAGGCGGCAATGTCGGATTCTGCATGCGACACGTGGCGGTTCTCCGCCGCGTAGTGGCCCGGGCCCATCACTTGCACCACCGTCGACGGCTCGTAGCCGAATTCGGTGGCGCCGGGGATCAGCGAGATCGCACGCGTCATCTGCTCGAGTTTGCCGATCGCGCGCACCACCTCGAACGACAGTTGCGGAATGCGATTGCCGAAATCGGCCAGCGGCAGCCTGTCGAACACCACGTAAGCCAGGCCGCGATAGGCCGGCGCGATCCCTTCCTTGGCAACAATCAACGGATCGGCCGTTTGCGTTTCATCGCCCTTGTAGATGCGAACATTGACGCCCGTGAGATCGAGCGGCTTGCCGTCCGCCCAGATTCGCAGCACGCCGCTGATCGGTCCCTCGCAAAGCCCGACCGCGACATTGCTGAAATAGGAATAGGTCGTGGTCGTTGTCGTGACCGACGATCCGCCGCCGGTGCTCTTGCCACCGCCGGTCGTCTCGCTGCTGGTGGAGGCCACTTCCTCGAGCTGCGTTGCCCAGATCACCTGCCCCGACAATCGCGCGCGGCCATAGAGACGCGGGATCGGCGCGCCTTCGGTCGATGCCATCACCTCGACATTGGCCAGACGCGGACCTTCCACCGCGCGCTCGCGATGCGTGGCGAACAGCGCCTGGTCGATGGCCGCGCCGGCCAGCGCGCCGGCCATGCGCCCGGCCACGGCGCCGGCCGGACCGAACACCGCGCTGCCGGCGGCGGAGCCCGCCACTGATAAAAGAAGTGAGGCCATCAGTCGGTCATTCCCGGAAACCGGAAGGCATAGGCCAGCCGGCGACGCCACCACGGCGCGATGGCGACTTCGGTGACCGCGGCGCCGTCGTGGGCGTGCGCCATCGTCTCGGGCCCGGTGACGATAGCGGCGTGCTTGGCCGGCAGATGCGCGCGCCAGCGGAACAACAACACGTCGCCTGTTGCAAAGGCGGTGCGGTCGATCGGGATCAGATGCCGCGCGGCGGCATCCGCCAACGGCTCGCCCGACGCCGCCTCGGCCCAGTCCGGCGCATAAGGCGGGGTGCGTTCGGGCTCCTCCCCGACCACGGCCCGCCAGACGCCGCGCACCAGTCCCAGGCAATCGCAGCCGACGCCCTTGAGCGAGGCCTGGTGGCGGTACGGCGTGCCGATCCAGTCGCGAGTCTCCGCGACAATCAGGCTGCGGGTGAGATTCATCTCGGGCTCTTCAGGTCTGCAAGCTGCCGCCGTCGTTCCCGGGCTCGCCCGGCACCGGATAACTCAGAGCGAAGTCATTGCCGGGGATGTGCGGGAAGCCGCGGAAGTTGACGGCGTTGCCGAAGCGGTCGCGGCACGTGGCAAAGCGCTTGTCGCAACCCGCGGTGACGGTGAACGTGTCGCCCGGCGCGATCGGTTGCGGCATGGCCTGCCACAGCGCGAGCGTGACGCCACCGGCACTGGTGTGCTGCTTCACCTCGACACTCAAGCCGGCATTGCCGCCGCCGGTGAAGGTGAGCCTGCCGCGGCTGAACAGGCCGCTGGCAAAACCGCCGAGGCCGGATGCGGTGAAGGCGGATGTCGCGGTCAGCGCCACCACGGTGCCGCTGCCGGCATAAGCGGGATGGCTGAGAGCGACGCCGCAGCGCGCGTCGCCGAGATCGGCGGCGCAGGTGGCGGTGTAAAAGCGTCCGCTGTCCTGGTTCAGCCGTTCGCTGAGGCCACGCATTTCCGCGATGAAGGCCGCGCCGTCGCGCCGCACCTCGCCAAGCGTCCCTTTCGCCAGCAGCAGCCGCAGCGTTGGTTCGCGCCAATCGACCAGCCACAGTTCGACCGCCGCACCGTCATAATACCCGGCGGCAAGGTCGTCCTCGTTCAGCGTGTCATCGGCCAGCGCGCCCGACAGCTCCGAACCGCCGGCCGCCAGCCCCAGCTTCTGCATCACTTCGCTGCCGGTCAGGCCACTGCCGGCGCGGTACAGCGTATCGCCGGCTTGCACGTCCTCGTCGTGGTCGGTGAAGCCCTGCCGCAGCCCGTCGCGCCGCGTGATCAGCCAGCTGCGACACAGTGTCGTGGCGCCGGACTCGAGCCGGGCCTGCAGGGCGGTGGGGATAGAGCGCATGGGGCGGTTTTGATGAACGGATTTGACGCAGACTATCGCATTATGCGATATTGCATTTCATGAAGGAAATCGCCTTCACACCGGCGGCGATGCGCCAGTGGCTGAATTTGTCAGCCGATATTCGCAAACGGATCGATGCCAAGTTGACCGTCTATGCCGCGAACGGATCGGGCGACGTGAAACGACTCAAGGGCCGCGACGGCAGCCGCCTCCGGGTCGGCGACTGGCGCGTCATCTTCATCGAGGATGGCGCCACTCTGACGATCGTGGCGGTCGGCAATCGCCGCGACATTTATGATTGAGAGGCCTTCGGCATGAACGTGCGCTTCAAGAAGACCGACAAGGGCGAAGTCGCAATCCTGTCTCGCAAGGATTATGAGACCCTGGCGGCCAAGGCCGCAGAAGCTGACGAGAACGCCGGGACCGCGCGTCTTGTCGCGCGCGCCCGAAAGGACATCGCGGCCGGCGCGCCCCTGATCCCAAAATCGGTCGTCGACCGCATAGCCGCCGGCACGCATCCGTTACGCGCGCTACGCGATTGGCGCGAGGCGACTCAGAGCGAACTCTCGGCAAGGACTGGCATTGGCCAGGGCTACATCTCCGATCTGGAGAATGGACGCCGC